>JABAOF010008403.1_pt1 | contig 42731 bp, 37 predicted proteins | sample 7062171 | NCBI WGS metagenome assembly JABAOF01 (sample SAMN14538628, study PRJNA623070) | marine sediment metagenome | biome: marine biome [ENVO:00000428]; feature: marine pelagic biome [ENVO:01000023]; material: deep marine sediment [ENVO:00002113] | place: India: Gulf of Khambhat ... | reverse complement strand
ACCTTTCTGCGCCCTTATTCCAGCTTGTCACGTATCCATCCAAGTCTGTCGAGACGACCGAGTCATGAATCTGATCGATAATCTGAGCTTGCTTCTGCAGGGCCTCTTGCGCCAACCTGCGCTCTCTTCGGACGACTGCCTCTTTTAATTCCCTCTGGATGGCAGGTACCAGTCGAGCCAGATTTTCCTTCATAATGTAGTCATGTGCACCCGCTTTCATCGCTTCCACGGCTGTGTCCTCACCGATCTTGCCCGAGATGACGATAAAGGGCAAATCCAGGCCGCTGTCCTTCAACACCTTCAAAGCCTTAAGTCCGCTGAACCTGGGCATGACATAATCGGAAATGATGACGTCATAGTTATGCCTTTTCAGCTCTGCCGACATGGCCGCGGCCGTTTCAACCCGCTTGGAGACAGGTGCGTAGCCGCCGTGCCGCAGCTCCCGCTCGAGTAAAGCAGCATCATCTTCAGAATCTTCAACAATGAGCACGCGAAGTGGTGTACTCATCTGGTGTCTCCTTTTGGTGATGGTGGAGCCTCGTTTAGCAGCAGCCAATACATTCCCAGCTTTTGTACAGCGCAGGCGAACTTGTCAAAGTCAACCGGCTTGCGAATGTAGGAGTTGGCACCGAATTTATAGCCATTTATCAGATCGTTTTCCTCTTTGGAGGAGGTGAGAATAACCACCGGGACATACTTGGTTCTCTGCTCGGCTCGAATGCGCTGCAAAACCTCCAGGCCGTCGACTTTGGGCAGTTTCAGATCGAGCAGGACCATGGCTGGCATCACATCTATGTCGCGACCTGCATATTCCCCTGTACCGTAGAGGTAATCCAGCGCCTGGGCTCCGTCACTGGCCACCACCACGTGGTTAACGATATTGCTTTTCTTGAACGCGCGCACGGTCAACTCCACGTCGTCAGGATCGTCCTCCACTAGCAAGATGACTCTCCGATTCATGTCTTTTGTCCTCCTTCCATTAGGGCAGTGTGAAATAGAAAGTCGCCCCCTTTTCCACCTCACCTTCCGCCCAGACCCGACCTCCATGGCGATTTATTATGCGGCTTACCACAGCCAAACCGACACCATTCCCTGAAAACTCGCCAACCGAGTGAAGACGCTGAAATGGAACAAACAATTTCTCTACATAGCTCATGTCGAAGCCTGCGCCGTCGTCCCGAACGAAATAAACTTTTTCATCATTCTTGTGCGTCACTCCGAATTCTATTCTCGCGCGTGCGTGTTTGCTGGTGAACTTCCACGCGTTCCCCAGAAGGTTTTCCAACACCTCCCTCAATAACCTGGTATCTCCATGCGCCAGCACCCCGTCTTGGATGACGAACTCCACCTGACGCTCTGGCTGACTTTTTTTAAGTTCCGATGTTATGCTGCGCGCCGCTTTGCTAAGATTGGTCTCCTGGCGACGCATCTCTTTACGCATCGTCATTGATAGATTCAGCAGATCGTCAATCAGGTGCCCCATCCTCTGGGTGGCCGTTCTGATCCTTGCCAGATAGTCCTTCCCACGTTCATCCAGCTTATCAGGGTAGTCTTCCAGAAGTGCGCGGCTGAATCCGTCGGCCGTCCTCAGCGGAGCGCGCAAATCATGGGAAACCGAGTAACTGAACGCCTCCAGCTCCTTATTCGATGCGGCCAATTCCGCGGCCTGCATCTCTAGACTTGTATTGAGCTCTCGGATTTCCTCTTCCGCTCGCATCCGCTCGATCACTCGTCCCAATCGCTCCACGATGGTGTTCAGAAGATTTCTTTCCTCTAGCAGGAAGAGTCCCTCGTCCCTTCCCGGTCTTTCTTCCAGGTAATAGACCTCCAGGCTTCCCTCTCGATCACCACGGACGGTGACGTCGGATGCCAGCTTCCAGGGAGTCTCGGTGAAGTTGCTGGTCGCAAAGATTCGATCTCCCAGAACCAGCCGCGCGCAGGTGATCTCAGGATACTCGCAGGCGGCAGGGATCAAGTCGATGGTTCCTTGGAATACCTCCTCCAAGGACACGCCCGGCGTCTCGATAAGCCTGCCGATGCCATAGAGGCAATTTAGCTCCTTTACTCGTTTGTTCAGATCGTAAGTACGCTTGCGCAACTCCTCCTCTGCCAGCTTGCGCTCAGTCATGTCCTGAACCTGGGATATGAAGTAAAGCGGCTGACCCCCCGAGTCGCGGACCAAGGAGCTGGCAACAAGGCCCCAAACCACGTGTCCTTGCTTATGAATATAACGTTTCTCGAATTCCTGGCCTTCAACTTCTCCCGCGATAGACCTGCGGATAAAGTCAGGGCTGATGTCCTTGTCATCCGGATGGGCAATATCATTTACGCTGGTTCCTTCGAGCTCTTCCTTGCCGTATCCAAATATTTCACACATCTTCTGGTTTACTTTGATCAGGATGCCTTTCGGATCTACCAAGCACATGCCGGTGTTGGCATTGTCGAATGACGTTCGGGAGCGCTCTTCGCTCTCTCGCAACGCCTCCTCTGCCTGCCCGCGCTGAATAGTGAGCGCGTACATTTCGGCCAGCCGTTTGACTGCCTCAAGATGGCGATCCGTGTAATCTCCGGCTGAATTGGCCAGGGCTATCTGGCCCAGCAACTCTTCACCGACGATCGCCGGAACGGCCAAGAAGTTTTTAAGAGGAATGTGACCATGAGGAGTGCCCCTAGACGCCTCGTGCGTGTTCGGTGAATTGCTAAAGAAGGCTTCCCGGGAGTTGAGTGCATGACCCCAAAGCTTCGGATAGCGCCCGTCGGACGATTTGGGAAAGACGATCCTCTTATCCTGGGCGGAAACCAAGCACTCTTTCCCCATCATCCGGGTGAGGGTATGCGCCACAGCGTCGCCCGTTTTCGTGTCTATTGAAGAGACGAAACCGTGCTCGCTGTCTGTTAGACTCTTGGCAGAATCCAGAACGATATTGGCGATATCCGGAATCGAGGAGGAACGAGTAATCAGAGCCGCGGACGATTTGGCGAGTTCCCTGTTTACAGCCAGCTCCCATTCCAGCCCCTCCTCGGCCTGCTCGCGCTCGGCGATTTGTTTCTTGAGTTGTTGATTAGCGTTCCTGAGCTCGGCGGTACGTTCTTGAACCAGCTCCTGGAGGTGATGTCGATACTCCGTCAACTCCTGCTCCGCCTTTTTGCGCTGGGTGATGTCATAGGAATAGATGGCCAAACGCACCACCTTTCCCTGCTCGTCGAAGACCGGGTAGACGCTGCTGTCCCACCATACTCCCCCTCGCTCGTCCTCGAAGCGGACGGGCTCCCCCGAACGGATAACCCTATCTGACATGCTCTTTCTCCGAGCGCTAATCTCATGAGGAAATAAATCATAGGCGCACGCGCCCAGAAGCTCAGTCGCCTTCTTTCCCAGTATCCGGGCGGTGGCTTCACTCGACGCGTGAATCTTTCCCTCCGTATCTATCAACAAAGCTATCCCATGGGAAGCATTCAGGAGTGCCCGCGTGGTTTCCCCGCTGGTCCGCAGAGCCTCCTCCGCCTGCTTGCGCTCGGTGATATCCCTGGCGACGCCGAACGCGGCTACTACTTTCCCGTCGGCATCGAATATCGGCGAGGCACTGTTGAGAATGCTAATGTAGGAGCCGTTTCTTGTCCTGTATCTATACTCCATGTTATCAACGCTCTCACCCTGTACTAGCCGGGCAAACTGCTTTCCTACGGTCTCTAAGTCCTCAGGGTGAACCAGTTCAAAGCCATTTATTTTCCTAATTTCCTCAGCCGAGTACCCCAAGACTTCCTCAAACGCTCGATTGGTGAATAGGAAATTCCCTTTCAGATCGACCGTGAATATCATATCTCTGGAGGTTTCCACTAAGGTCTTGTAGTTCCGCTCCGACTCTCCTAACTTCTCCTCTGCCTGCCTGCGCTCGGCGATCTCTGCCTGTAATTCTATGTTGGCTGCACTCAGCTCCCGTGTTCTCTCCTGAACCCGAACCTCTAACTCGTCGCGAGCTTTCCTCAATGCCTCTTCCGCCAGCTTGCGCTTGGTTATGTCGGTGACGACCATTCCCAGCCCGTCACCCACCTTAAAAGCCGTAACGGACGCGCGCCTCTCTCCAAACTCAGGATCCAAAATCAGGTCATCGACGTAAAACGGCTTTGCCGTCCGGATGACCTCCAGATAACGCTCATATCTGACTGTTTGCTTCAGTATCGGCACCAGCTCCAAGATATTCTTTCCTATCACCTCCGTCTTCTTGGTGCCCGGTGCAAACGTCTTCAGTGCGGCTTCATTAGCGTCCACTAGATTAAGCTCCTTGTCCCAAAGCACGAAACCGTCGGTGGCCGAGTCCATGAAGCTCCTCAGTCTTTCTTCGCTTTCCCTGAGTGCCTTCTCCGCTCGCTCCCGCTCCGTCACGTTGACTAATGTGAGAACCAGTCCGGTCACGGCACCCATTGGGCCTTTGATAGGTACCAGGCTCCAGTCCCAATAGGTTACGCCCCGCTCCGGATGCTGCGCGTACTCGAAGGGTCTGGCCTGGGCAAAGTACGGTTCTCCTGTTTCTACCACTCGCCGAAAGATTCGCTCATTCTCCGCATCGGGATACAAATCAAAGTGATTCTTGCCCGGGAAGAAAGATGGCTCCCGACTGTCGGCGGCAGCGTAAGCTTGGTTGACTTTCACGAAGTTGAACTGCGGATCCAGATAAGCAACCATCATGTGGGTATGATCCAAGAGAGTCTGAAAAAGTTTATTGGTTTCTGGCAGAGCGTCCTCCGCCCGTTTGCGCTCAGTCATGTCCCGTCCCACGGCAATAATATACTTAGGGTTACCCTCATCGTCTTTTATGACCGATCCGGTGTACTCAGTGGGAATTGATCTTCCATCTTTTGTGATGAGGGATAACTCGACGGTGGCGATTCCGTCACGAAGTATTTTTTCAGTAGCGGCTGTCGCCTTTTTGAGGTCTTCCTCGCTGTAGTAACTGTCAGGCGCTTTCATCGACCGGATCTCTTCGTCGCTGTAACCGGAAATTCTACTGAAGGCCCTATTCCATCGAACAGCTTTTCCTGTCGAAGGTTCGAAAACAAAAAAGGTGTCCGTTTGGGCATTCAATGCTGTTTCGGTGAACTCTTTCTCTGCCTTGAGCGCCTCCTCCGCCAGCACGCGCTCGGAGCTTTGGATCAGCTCCCAGTCACGTCCCCGCCTGATAAGCGCAAACTGGTGATTCTGCACTACGTCTATGATCTCGGAAGCGCCGCATTTATCGAGGGAATAACCACAGAGAGCTAAGATCCGATGTTTGCCGATGACTTTGTTTACCTGCTCTTCATACTCGGCGAAATCCTTCCAATCCACCTTTTCAAGCCAAAAAGTATTGCCGGAGAGGCGAAGACCGGCAAATCCCTTTTTGATGGCCTGATTCTCTTTTTCTACCCAACCCTGCAACACCCTGTCTGCATCAAACCTACCTGTTTTGGTGTACCACTGCTCCGCATCAAGTATCTGAATCTGTTCTTTTCTAACGTAATCTTCCAGGTTCGGCACGGCTTTTTTCAGCGACGCTTTTGCCTCCTCGGCTCCCAATGGCTCGGCAGTAATCCACATGCAGAACTCGTTGTTTTCTAATCCGGCCTTGAAGTATGGCACCAGAGCATCGATGAGATCCTCTTTAGTCTGATAAAACTGGCAGAAGTGTGTGCCCCAGGGTGCATCACCTATCACTTGGATGCCCGTATTTCTGAGTCCTTCTACCATTTTACTTACCTTTCATGCTGGCTCGTTTTCGCCGTTCTGTTTCCGATTCCGAATTTTCTGGTCCGCCATACCGGTGAAACTGCTGTTTCGGATCAGTCCGTCTGTTCACAAATCCAAACACCGGCATCTGTACGGTCTGCTCTGGAAGCCTCGCTTCATTCTCCTTTCTGCCACTCAATTCTCGTCAACCGATCCGGCAGCCCCTGCTGCGCCCCTTCAAGGAGACCGGCAATCAACTCCCGATCCTTCTTTTGCCTCTTGTCCCTCAGGCGCTATCAGGACGGAGTCTCAGTCGGTTCAACTCGCCATGCAATTCAGCCGTTACCGTCCCCCTGGAAACGCGCTGGTTGCTCCGATCTGCCAATAACCTTTCATAAATCCCATTTCCGGGGTCTCCGGTAGTTGCTTGGTAAGCAGCGTTTCGGCTAGCCCTCTTCAAAACGACAACCGACTAAGATCGTTTACGGTCTCAAAATAACCAAAATCTCCGTAAAAGCAACAAAAAAATGCCCGCCATTGCGAAGAATCACCGATGAAAGACCAGTGTCTGACCTGCCCACGGTGAACCCCACCGGGCCGCCATCCGGGTCAAAAATGAGTTTGCCCTGCGCCGCAGAGCAAGGTGGCGTTCACTCCCTACACGGCCCGCAGCCACATCATTTAATTACCGAAGAGTGGAGAAGTACGTATCCGACTTACGCAAAGGGTAACAAATATGTTAGTATTGACAAATCCACTTAACTCACGTATTTTCACAGCGGGAAACTTGAAGGGCACCTAATCACACCGCAATGAAGACTATACTGGCAGTTGATGACGATCAGAATATTCGCCTGATGTGCGAACGAGAGCTCTCTGGCGCAGATTACGTAAGATGGTTCGTGTCTCATGATCTGGAAGCCTGGGAGTGGATTGAGACAAACCCTCAGTTCGACTTGATTATTCTGGACGTTAAGGTGGCTCCGATTGAAGACGTCCAGATCTTGAGAGGACTGTGGGCCGACAACATCAGGATGCCGGGCATATCGAATCCAGATTTTTCCAATTGATGGGAAGCCCTCCACAGTATGCATTGACAGCGCCGCAGGAGTGGAACAACTTGGTCTGAAGAAACTGTGAGAAATACTCAGAGAATTACGGAACCTTTGGACACAAACTGGATAGCAGATGCGTCTGGGCAGAGTGAACATTCTTCAATTCCCTTTCGGGTTGGCGGTTACGCTCCACGTGCACCTGAGTGGTTTCTTTCAGCCCCTACACACCTCCTTCAAGGGAACGGGGTCAGCAGAGATCATCCAAAGGCCCCGTTCCCTCCTACCACCTCCCCGGAAAAACAGGTGGGAGAAGATGGAGGTTCAAAAGCCCAAGGCAAAGCCAAGATCTTGGTTGAACCTGGAACCGAAAGATGGACTAACCTGGTTCTGGTGAAGGGCGGAAATAAACGCGAGAATGTGGCAGGCAGCGGGATTTCTTTCTGCCGCCCTGAATACAAGGAGCATTGACCAGGCCAGGAAAATGCATCTGATAAGACGGTGGCCGCCTCAGGGATGATCGCTCGGAGCGTTGGACTATCCCGACATAACCTTTTAAACAAAGGAGGTGATCCAGATGAAGAAAGCTCTATTTGCTCTGGCGGTGATGGCTGCGTCAGCAGCCGTTGTGGCGACATCATCTTTGGGTGCGGGTGAGGCGTTTACGCACGGCATTATCATCAATGTCGATGGTATAGGCTACTACCTTGCTGGCGCTCCCGACGGACCTGACGGAGCGACCGACGTTCCGGGACATTACTGGGTGAAAGCGGGACCGAACCGACTGGTAGGTAAGCATTACAACACCGGGCCTTTCGGAGCCTCGAACTGGTGGTCGTCGGATGCGGAGGACGGCGAGTTGCTCTACCTGGTGCATGCCGTGATCGACACGTGGTCGGAGGAAAAGGCAGAAGCGTACTCATCCAAAGGTTACGTGCACTATCATGAGTTGGTCTCCGTCCAAGACGGGACGCACCATCCGACCAAGGTGGTATGGCTTAGGCACACAGCCAGAACAAGCTTCACGCTTGACGGCGGACCGGCTCCTCAGTTCGCTCACTATGTAACGCCGGGGATCGATCACGAATTCATCCCCAATTATGCTGTGCCCTACAGCCCTTAGGGCATAGGCTTGTGTCGAGAAAACGAGGAGTGGCTATTTAGCAAGCTGCCCCGTGGGTTCATCAGTTCCAGCGGTCAGGGGGGGGATTGGACCATAAGCTCTGCAAAGCCTGTGAGTATTAAGCGGGAAGAATCAACCGGCGCCTAGTTTTTGCCGGGAACACATGTCTCAGCCGGTAGGCTTTGAAGCCGGGTCGTACCCTAAGGCACATAATACGTTTTTTATCGGCGGCGGAGAAATTAAGAGGGTGGGGTTTGTTTGTAGCTGCGCAGTGGGGCTACGTATTCCTTAGCCAATTTAGGCGTATTGACATATGGTGGATTGGTGTGTATAATTGCATCAGTGGTTCCTCACATACAGCGGAGCCGATCATGATGAAAACCATACTGTTAGTGGACGACGACGAAGATGCTCGCTTAATCTGCGAACGGGAACTCCGCGGCGAGGGCTATATGACCTGGTCGGTTGCGTCCGGACCGGAGGCCCTACAGCTTATAGATAAAAACCCGCAGGTTGATTTGATCATTCTAGACGTGAGAATGGCCCCGTTGAACGGTCTTCAGGTCCTCGAGCAACTTCGGGCCAAAGATGTCAATATTCCGGTGATATTATATTCCAACTATCCAAGTTATAAACGCGACTTCTCATCCTGGTTTGCCGACGCTTACCTGGTGAAATCGTCAGATTTAACCAAGTTGAAACAGAAAGTAAAGGAACTGCTGAGCTTGAAGAGGGGGCGAATTGGATAAGTGCAGGCGGGATCTTAAAGATGGGGCCTGGGAACCCCCTCTGCGTCGGCCTTATAAAAGCGAGGTGGTCTTGCTGGTTTCGCTTGGACCGTGAGAGCTTTTGGGAAGGGGAAACCGAGTTCGCAGGGATGGCTCAATGTCTGCTTTGCGTTGCAGCTGAAGGTAGAACAATCGATGCATGATGGTGATTAGGGAGATTCAGTTGGGCTACAGCCTTCCTTGGATGGTGAACCGAGACTGAGATTCACCTGGCTCTTCGAAAGGGCAGAGATGAATCCGCAAGCGTGCCAGCGACGCGGGATTTGTTTCCATGGCTGGCATCCGAAGGGCTTTGACCAGACCGAGAAGATGATTGTAGCGAAATAATCGAAGGGTAGATCGGTGGGCTAAAAAGAGCCAGAGGAACATCCTCTGGCTCTTTTATTTGGGGAGATGCTTCGCTGGCGACGCACCTTGCGTGCTTGTGGCCCTGCCGCTTGGAAGCAAACGACGATGAACCTAAGCAGATTGCTCGGAAATCCTTTGCCGGTCGATCCCGGACTCTCATCCCTGAGCCTTTAAGAGGGCCTCTATAATATCTTCAAACACGTATGCCGAGGTTACAGATTGAGTAACCACCAAAGGGCTTTCTTCACGTTCAAACCAGACGGCACGGGCCCATCGCCTCTTGATGCAAACGGGCAGGGTATGCGGGTACGGGCTGCAATTCAGGACAAGACACGCTCCTGGGCGGTGGACGCAGAAAAACGAGCCCTGTATGCTGAGCTAATCCACCGTCGCAGAATGGGTAAGCCAAAACGGCCCATCCTGGATGGCTGTTTTTGCGTTCCCACTTGCCCAGTCTGTCTTCGTAGGCGTTTGAATACCTTTCAAAACTGCTCTTCCAAGTCACAATAATCAGAAATGAAACAAAAATCCGTTTTGTTGGCGGAAAGGAGTGAATTGGAATGAGTGAATCGTGTTGGCCGGTGGTTTCGGACTCGTGCCCTTCGATAGTGCTGGCCGGCGGTTCCAAGAGTGCCCGGAATACTCCTGAAGGCGCCGTAACGATTTACTCGGCCGATAAGGCGAAGGAATGTGACGCGGCCAATATAGTGGCCTTGGAGGTTTCGGTTCATATGGCAGGTTAAGATTCAGTCAAGGGATCTGCTTGCGATACTAGGTCGGCGCTTCGACTTTAGCGCCTTACGCTCTTCTGATCTGATCAGGGCGGTCTCTTTAGGCCTGCGCGCAGCTTGGAACCCCACCCTGGCGATGCCCCTTCTTGCCATCTTCCACTTTTTCAAATCTTCTGTCATAGCTTTCAAATCCCAAATCCCTTTTCCCAATCTATCCCTTTCGGCTTTTCCGGTTCGCAGTACCTGCCAATGCTAGCTGATAAGTATTGGCTGGCTCCCCTGGACGGTGAGAGCCGCGCGGGTGTTGCCCACATCTAAGAGGGCCTGGCCGGCCGAAATTGCCAAGTTGGTAGACGGAATCCAAAGAAAGAACAACATCAGACTATGCCCCTCAGAATGGGTTAGCAATTGTATTCCTAAGATGAAAATACTTTCACCTGTCCTGTGCCGTCACAAAATATGCAGATTCTTTCACACGCTGCTTACATCCGGTGCGCGGGGATCAGCTTTCAGCGAGACAAAACTCCCCGGTGGTTGAGTCAAAGGCTTTGGGAAAGCTCATGTCAATCAAGGGAGAAGTGGGAATATGATCAAACCTATCTGCTTGTCCTTCAAAAGACGGCCTTTGGGCACACTGTTTGCCTTCTCCCTCGGTCAAAGCTTAGCGATTTCCCCAGCAGGTTTATGATGGGAGGCCAATGAACGGTTTTCGTGAAGTGATAAAGAGCGAAACGAAAGTGAATCTAGGGTGGATAACCATCGTTGAGACGTAACCATCTGAAACTAGAGGAGGGAAGAGAACATGGTGAAAAGAACCAGAAAGCTTCTTAGGGACGAAAGAGGGCAGGACATGATTGAGTACGGGCTACTGGCCTCGTTCATATCCATCGTGGCCCTAGCGACCATAAAGCTGATTGGACCTTTGGTCTCGGGGCTTTATGATTCTATCTTCGCTGCAATGTCATAGGGGCTGCGCCTGTTCAGGCTCGATAACGTTAGACGACGCACGGGAAGACACTTCGGTACGCCGAAGATGCTGGTTGATCGTGCTAAAGCAGCCCAGAAGGAAAACAGTAACAAACATGTGTGTCAATGAGAAAAAGTGACGGTTCGGTTCCAACATTCTCAAACGAAAGGAGGGATGAGAAATGCTGAGAAGCTTTTTCAAAGACGAAAGAGGACAGGACATGGTTGAGTATGCTCTCCTGGCTTCTTTCATATCGATTGTGGCCATAGCCACTATAAAACTGATCGGACCGCTGGTTCAGACTATTTATACCAATGTGCAGGCCGCATTGACTCCGTAACAGCGATAACTTACCGAATTATGGTACCTGTAGACGCCAGCGTAGAAAACCGTGGTATTGTGTCTTGTGAGGAAAAAAGAAAAAAATGAACTTATCAAACATACAAGATGAACCGATCATTATCCTAACAGGACTGTTGGTCTTGCTCGCCATGTATTCAGACTTGCGTTGGCGTAAGATACCGAACTGTCTTACCCTTCCAGCTATTGCCCTGGGGTTCCTGGCGAACTTCCTGGGCAATGGCTGGAACGGGCTAGTTTTTGCATCTTTGGGTCTGTTAGTTGGAATGGGTCTTTTGATGTTGCCTTATCTGTTAGGCGGTATGGGGGGCGGAGACGTCAAGTTTTTGGGAGCTGTGGGCGCAATGTTGGGAAGTTATGCTGTCTTGAATGTGTTTCTATATACTACCCTAGCTGGAGGGGCACTTGCCGTTGGGGTGGCGATCGCCAACAAGAGTCTGGCCGAAATGTTGAAAAAAGTCTGGCTTCTTTTGAAATGCGTTTTTCTCTTCCGCGCCCCTTTGGCCGGCGCAGGCATCTTCACAAAGAGCCTGGCTATACCATATGGTGTGGCAATCGGGGCGGGAACGTTTCTTTATTTGATTGCAGGCAAAATAATCTAAAAACAGAATGTGGCGTGCGAAAATGAGGGAAAAGTTCTTCAAAGACAAAAGGGGTCAATCCATAATTGAGTTCGCTGTTGTGCTGCCGATACTGCTAATGGTGTTATTCGGAATCACCGAGTTCGGCAGAGCCATCATGGTCACCAATGTCCTTAACACCGCCTCCCGCGAGGGGGCAAGGCTGGCAGTAGTTTCATCTGTCAGCGATAGTCTCGCGGTTCGCAGCCGAGTTGTGGAGGTTTTGAACGCGGCCAACATTGATGCAAAAGAGATAACAATTCAGTTTCTTCTTGCTCAAAAGAGCGTTGAGGTCACGGTCACCACGGATTTCGAGGTCTTGAGTGGTGGCATATTGGATCCCTTCATAGGAACGTTTGAGTTGAAGGGGAAAACGGTGATGCGATACGAAGGATGAACTCGATGGAGCCCGCTGTATCATGAGAGTCTCTTGAGGACGGTTCAATGCAAATCGGGCTATGAACCATAAGTTAACTGCCACAGGCTTTGGCCTGTCTAAGGAGGTAATCGACAAATGAGAAAGGTAGCGATCGTCGTAGTTGTCGTCCTGGCTCTGGCATTCGCTGGGGTTGCCAGCGGACTGACCTATATGTATCTGAGGGCCGAGTCCGGACAGAGGGGTCTGGAGGTAGAGCCGGTGATAGTGGCATCTAAGGACTTGACCTTCGGGGAAAGTCTGGAGTCAGATGACATGAAAGTAGCCATGTTCCCCAGAGGGAGCGTGGCCAAAGGCTCGTACCCGGTTAAGGACAGCCTTTTGGGCCAGGTCACCAAGGTGTTTCTGAAGGAGAACGAACCGATCTTGGACTCCAAGCTATCCTCCAAAGGCGGAGGGCTTTCGCTCCTGATCGAACCGAACAAAAGAGCCTCGTCCATTGAGGTGGATAAGGTCTCAGGGGTCTCGGGTTTTGTTCTTCCCGGTGACAGAGTGGACGTTATACTGACGGTCAAGCGGCCGGGATCAACAACCGACGCCGTAGCCAAAACTATCCTTCAGAATGTCGAGGTGCTGGCGGCTGGGGAGAAGACCGAAGAGAAGGGCAACAAAGTCATCACTGTCCAGTCAGTAACGCTGCTGGTTGATCCCGAAGGAGCTCAGGCTCTAGCCCTAGCTACCAGCGAGGGCAAACTTCATCTGGCTCTGAGGAATCCGACAGACGACGAAATCCTGGCCGTTGATCCGGTCAGCAAGACCGGAATCCTGAAAGGAAAAAGCAAAGAGAAGCCAAAGACCAAGGTGATTTACAGGGACCGAATAAGAGAGGTGGTAAGAGAACCTGAAATGCCTGACTCCCTTACGGTGATTAAGGGAACCAAAAAGAAAAAGGAAGCTCCGGCAATGACGGAAAAGGAAGGGTAGAAAAACTAAAGCGGGCAGAGGGAACGAGTCACGGCGAAACAATCTCATTGAAAGGAGATGGAAATTGAAAAACAGCGCTAAAATTAAGATCGGGGGCTTTTTGGTTTTAGCCACATCGATTTTTCTTTTCGTCCTTCTGGCTTCGAATTCAGAAGCCCAGACCGAAGTCTTAAGGGTAGTAAAAGGGAAGTCCATCGTTCTGCCTTATTCAGAGAAGGTCCACACGGTTTCTCTGGCGGACGAGGAGATTGCCGACGTGGTCTCTGTTACCCCCACCGACTTAGTCGTAATTGGCAAGGAAGTGGGCACCACCTCCTTGATAGTCTGGGGCGAGTCCAAAAGGTACACGGTCTATGATATAAAAGTGGAGCGTAATGTCTCTGGGCAACAGGTGGTCTTAGAGGTGCAGGTGGCAGAAGTCAACAAGTCGGGGTTGAGTGAGTATGGACTGGACTTCTTGATGTATGATGAGGATCCCAGGCATATGTCGCTGGAGGGTACAAAGATACTGGGCACCTACGCCGGGCAGGTCACCAGCCCTGATCCGGAAAGCCGACACCTGTTCGCTCAGGAAGGAATCACCGGGGTTATCAAATGGCTTGGGGACAGAAGAGAATTCTCCACCATTATTAAGGCATTACAGCAGAAGGGTGATCTGAAGCTTCTGGCCAATCCCAAGCTGCTTTGTTTGAGTGGCCGGGAGGCCAGTTTCTTGGTGGGAGGGGAGGTTCCAGTCCCTATAGCTCAATCGGTGACCCCAGGTGCAGCGCTTTCCATTACCGTAGAGTGGAAGGAATACGGGGTGAAATTGAATTTCCTTCCCACCGTTGTCGACACCGACCTGATCAACTTAAAAATCTCACCAGAGGTCTCAAGTCTAGACTGGGGTAACATGGTTTCATTCGGAGGATATGATATACCTGCCGTGCGCACACGCAAGGCGGATGCAACAGTAGAGTTGAACTCTGAGCAGTCGGTGGTCTTAGGAGGACTACTTGCCACAGAAGAGACAAAAACAATAAAGAGGGTTCCGATTTTAGGTCACATTCCTATAGTCAACCTGGTTTTCTCCAGAAGAGAGACGACCAAGTCGGAGACCGAGCTTTTGATCATCGTCTCTCCCAGAATCATCTCCTCGGTGGCTGAAGAGACTATACCTCCGCTTCCTTGGGAAAGACCAGAGGAACCTGAACAGGAAGAGACAAATCTGGGGAAGGAAGGATAGGATAGTTAGGCCATGTTGGACTTAATCAAAGCAGTAAGAAATGAGAAAGGGGCCTCTGTGATCATGGTGGCCATAGCCATAGTGGTAATCTTTGCCTTCGCGGTCCTGGCAATCGATCTTTCTCTGATACAGCTGGCCAAGACTCAGCTTCAGAATGCAGCAGATGCCGCTGCATTGGCCGGAGCCATAGCTCTGGCCACGAGCGGAGGCAACCAATCTGTGGCCGCGGCACAGGCGATAAGCCTTGCCGGGCTTAATCTGGCGGTTCAGGACATCCAGCGTTCGGTGGTCATAGATGCAGGCGACGTCACGTTTCCGGAGCCAAACAAGGTAACGGTCACCACTCACCGCACCAGCGCCACCAACGATCCGGTCACGCTCTTTTTTCTGAAAGTCATCGACCCTTTGCTGGAGAATAAAGGGGAGGTCACCGCCAGAGCAACCGCCGAAATTGCCTTTGTTTGCGGAACCGACTGTCTGCGGCCCTTCGCTCCTCCGGACAGATGGGAGGATGCGGACAACGACAGTGTTTGGGATCCGGCGGACGAATATACGGACCTGAATACAAATGGAGTGTGGGACGTGGGAGAACCTCTGACCGAAGATCACAACGGAAATGGTGTCTGGGACCCGGCCGAGTTCTACGATCCGGAGATAACCGGCTATAGGGCGCCGGATGATATCGGGGTCAACGTGAGGCTCAAGCTTAGGAACTCTAACAAGGATTTCAGAGCGGGATGGTACTACGCAGTACGATTCGGTCCCATAAATACGGGTGAGCCGGTGGAGTCTGGTGCTGACCCTTACAGGGAGTGGATAATGGCGTGCTCCCCTTACACCGTGGAGATCGGAGATCTACTGGAGTTAGAGAACGGCGTCATGCAGGGTCCGACCGTTCAGGGACTTGAGGACTTGATAAATCTGGATCCAACAGCAGAATGGGATCCGGTTACCGGCACAGTGATAAACTCTATCTATCCAACCAGCCCCCGGGTGATAAAAGTCCCCGCCTTCGATCCCACCTGGGGAGTGCGACAAGATATCCCCGGACCCGGCTATGTAACCATCACCAAGTTCATGGCCCTCTTTATTGAGGGACACGACGGGTCCGACGTGGTGGGGCGATTCATGAAAACTGTGACCGATGGCACACCTTCATCGGATTGTGCAGGAGGTTTTTTGTTTACGGTTTTGCTGGTAGAGTGAAAATCGGAAGAAGGTGAAGCGGAAAAGATGGCCAAGAAACTCACAGTGGTGGTAATCGACTCAGACGAGTCTGTGCGAAAGACGTTAAGGAATCAGCTTGCTCAGATGGACAACGTCCAAGTCGCCGAGCAGCTGAAAGGGATAGAGCAGGGTTTTGCGGTGGTGCAGAGGATTAGACCTGACGTGCTTATGCTGGACCTTCCCGTCGACTATAGCCAGACCTTGAAGTGGACGGAGAAAGTCAAGCTCCAGTTCCCGGAGATGAACATATTCGTAAGCTCGAATCTTACCACTTCGGAGCTGATCATGTCCGCAATGAGAGCAGGGGCGCAGGAGTTCTTGGTGCGGCCGATTAACCCGGATGAGTTGAGAAAAGCCTTACAGAAAGTCCTGATCGCAAAGGAGCAGACACAGGGTGGGGCCCCACGGAGTGGCAGAATAATCTCGGTGTTTAGCAAAAAGGGCGGCTTGGGAGTCACCACGCTGGCGGTCAACTTGGGGGTGGCCCTTTCCCAGACTGATAATAGCAAAGCCGCTTTGCTCGATCTTGACCTGCAGCTGGGCGACATCACCAGTTTCCTGAATCTGTCTCCGGACTACAATATACTGGATGTCCTGAATGAACGTGGGGAGGTCGATGGGGTCAAGCTTCAAAGCTGTATGACCCGCCATGAGTCCGGTGTTTTCGTGCTCTCAGAGCCGAACGATCCGGCCGAGTCGGAGAACGTCAGTGCTCAACAGATAGGTCAGGTCCTGCGGCATTTAAGGTCGATGTTTTCCTACGTGGTCATCGACGCCCCTCACCAGTTCGATTCCAGGACACTGGAGGCTTTTGAACTTTCCGACCACATAATAGTGGTCTTGGCACCGAACATCTCCTCTATTCGGGCAGCTAAAAAGGCCTTGGCGGTATTCAAGAGTTTGGGTTACGTTCGGGATAAGGTAAGGGTGATAGTCAATCGGGCAGGCAAAAAGGACCCCATAAAGGCGGACGAGATAGAAAAGACTCTTCGCTACCCGGTGACCTGGGTCGTTCCAAACGACTACCGGGCCGTGATAGAGGCCATCAACTCGGGAGTCCCCCTGGTCAGCCAGGACGGAAAGTCTAATGTGGCCAAAAGCATCTTAGGGCTGTCCAATGATATACGCCAATGGAAACGAAGTTTTCACGTCCAGTCAGAAGACTAGTTTTACAGAGAGGAGATTCGCATGAATTTCAGGCAGCGTTTTGGGAACAATCAGAGACAGAATACCAAGCCATCGGAAAAGGACAACCCGGGGGCGGTGCACTTACGAAGGGACAGTTTTCAAGAGCTGAAGATCAGGTTGCACAAGAAACTCATCGACAGCCTGGATCTGTCGGTCCTGACCACTCTGGACCGCAGCATTCTGAGGAGCCAGATAAAACGGGTGCTGGAGAAGCTGCTCGCGGAGGAAGACTTCTTCCTGAGTCCGGAAAACAAGGAGCGTTTGATAACCGAGATTCAGAGCGAGACATTAGGCTTAGGACCGATTGAGCGGTACATGCATGACCCCGAGATATCGGATATTCTGGTAAACACCCACAATCAGGTGTACATTGAAAAATTCGGGAAACTAGAACTGACTGATACCAAGTTTAAGGACGACAACCACGTTATGCAGATCATAGACCGTATCGTATCCAAAATCGGTCGGAGAATAGATGAGTCCTCTCCCATGGTGGATGCAAGACTGTCCGACGGATCCAGAGTCAACGCCATAATTCCCCCTCTGGCTTTGGATGGACCCATTCTCTCCATCCGCAGGTTCAGGGTAAACGTGTTGAGCGTGGATGATCTCCTTAACCATAAGTCCCTGACCCACCCAATGGTCGAACTCTTGAAGGGAATGGTGAGGTCTCGGCTTAACGTCGTGATCTCCGGCGGAACCGGTGCAGGTAAGACCACGCTTTTGAATATCCTCTCCGCTTACATTCCCGCAGTGGAAAGGATAGTGACCATTGAGGACTCAGCTGAGCTTCAACTCCAGCAGCCTCATGTAGTCAGGCTGGAGACCAGACCTCCCAATATCGAGGGCCGGGGAGGGGTCACTCAGAGAGATCTGGTCAGAAACTCCTTGAGAATGAGGCCCGATCGGATAATAATCGGCGAGGTGAGGGGTCCGGAGATTTACGATATGCTTCAGGCAATGAACACTGGACATGATGGTTCCTTGACCACGATTCACGCCAACAGCACCAGAGACGTCCTTCTGAGGCTGGAAACTCTGATGCTTCTGACCGGAATCGAGATACCGGAGAAGGCCATTCGGGAGTTGATCAGTTCCGCCATCAACGTGGTGGTTCAGATAAGCCGGTATAGCGACGGAACCCGCAAGATCTCCAGCATCTCCGAGATCGTGGGAATGGAAAGAGATACCATCACCATGCAGGAGATCTTCTATTTTGACAAGACCGGCTTGGGAGAGCAAGGCGAGGTGCTGGGTGAGTACCGCCCCACCGGCATCCGTCCCAAGTTCATGGATAGACTTCTGAGGTCGGGTATTCATCTGTCAGCAGAACTGTTCAGTCCTTAAGAGGTGAGAATCCCATGCTGGACAAAATTGTCATTGCAGTTTTTTCAGCAGCTTTCTTAAGCGCACTGGCCGTGTATCTCATCTTCAGTGAGAAAATGAGCAGACGAAACAGGAGTGTGCGAAGAAGGCTGGAGGGCCTGGCTTCCGAAACACCTGCGGAGAAGGAGATTGCCTACGCCATATTAAGGGATACCAAGCTGAGTGAGATTCCCAGCATAGATCGCATCCTCTCCAGGTTCAGATTTTCTCAGCACCTCCAACGCGTCATAGATCAGTCCGGTGTTCCGATGAAGGCAGGAGCATTGATCCTGGGGATGCTGTCTTTAGGGGGACTGGTGTTTCTTCTAATCCTCAATTTCCTGAACAGTTGGATTCTCGGGCTGGTAGCTGCATTTGTGGGGGGGATTTTGCCCTATGTCTATATCCGGCGAAAAAGGAGCAAGAGACGGGACGAGTTTGAGTCCTTGTTACCCGAGGCCATAGATCTTATAACCAATGCACTCAAATCCGGATTTTCCTTGGAGTCGGCTCTGAGGATGGTGGCCAAAGAGATCCCGGATCCTTTGGGAATAGAATTCGCACTTACCTTTGAGGAACAAAACTTGGGCGTAAGTATCTCAGAGGCCCTGACCAACATGGCCAAGAGGGTGGAGAGCGAGGATCTGGGTCTTTTCACCACCGCCCTTCTCATCCAAAAGAAAACCGGCGGAAACTTGGTAGAGATCCTGGAGAAAATCGGCACCACCATAAGGGAGAGATTCAAGTTAAAAAGGGAAGTGAAGATCTTCACTGCCCAAGGGAGATTCTCCGGGTTCGTTTTGGTTTTACTGCCCATAGTTATGGCAGTCGCGATTTTGACAATCAGTCCAGATTATCTTAAGACCCTCCTGGTGGAGAGGAGTGGAAACTATCTGCTCGGTGCAGCCATCATCATGCAGATCATCGGGATATGGGTAATAACAAGAATAGTTAACATTCGAATCTAGGGTGATTCCATGATTGTATACCTGATCATAGGCTCAGTTTTCGTGGCGGTCTTCCTCTTTTTCTTCGCCGTTTTGTATCTTCTCTCCAGAAGCAAAGACCCAGTCCAGCTGCGTCTGAAGGATCTGGAGGGGAAAGAAGAGGGGACGGGGGAAAAGAAACAATCCCTGCTCTCACTCAAGGCCGCTTCGGATCTATTAGGGTTGGGCGCCGGCGACGCCACAGGTACCAAGCTCCGGCTGGCGCAGGCTGGATACCGCGGCCCTCAGAGCGTCTTCAGCTACCAGGGAACCAGAGTGTTTGGTGCCCTCTGTTTGGGTATGTTGGGCCTATTGCTGGGGCTGTACTTTCGTATTGACTCTGCCCTGGTCCCTCTGGTCACATTTGCCGGAGCTCTCGTAGGAAGCTCCGTGCCCAAGCTCTGGGTAGCTCGCAGGATCAGCCGAAGGAGGGATCACATCAGGCGGTCGGTCCCCAGCGTGCTGGATCTGATGGTGGTGTGTGTGGAAGCCGGATTAAGCCTTAACGCCGCTATTCGAAAGATCACCTTGGAAACTAATAGAACCTATCCCGCTTTATGCGAGGAGCTTCACCTGGTAAACCAGGAGATCTTGATCGGAAAGACCAGAGCAGACGCTTTTCGCAATCTGGCCCGAAGAACCGGGGTGGACGAGCTCAGATCCCTGGCGGTGATGTTGATACAAGCGGATAAGCTGGGTACCAGTATTGCCAACTCTTTGAGGGTTCTTGCTGATTCTTTGAGAGTCAAACGTCGTCAGCGTGCCGAAGAAGCTGCCCATAAGACTTCGGTCAAGCTGGTTTTCCCCCTGGTCTTGTTGATTTTCCCGGAGCTCTTGGTGATCCTGGTGGGTCCCGCCATAATTAACATCGTCAAGACCCTTTCGCAAGTGGGAGGATAAGAAAGAAACGGAGGTGAAGTGAAATGTCAACGACCACCATTCTAATAGTTGCAGCCGTGATTTTGGGGGTACTCTATTTTGTCAAAAGGAGCACCCGGCTAAAGAAGCAGGCCGGAAAAGACCTGTGATTTTCCGACAGATCAAGAAAATCATAAGCCAGCAACTAAGCCCCCGCCCGCTATCTGGACGCGCAGAATCGGCAGCCTTTGGTGTTCTTCGAGGGCTTCTGGTTTGTGGGGTGACGGTTGATTCCGTGGTTGGCTGCACCCGAGTCCGGCCGCGGAGGTGACTGGAAGAAAGCGGGCTTTTGGCAGTCAAAGCAAAGCACCTGTTCCATCCGGAGAAACGGCTATATTCTGAAGTCCAGGACGAGGCAAAGCAAAGCAGGGATTCCGACCTTCAGAGATATTGTGCGTCAGGGTTTGGACTCGCGCCACCGTTGCCGTTTTGCTGTTCGTTCTTCAAGGTGCCACTGCAAAGGTTCCCAGATCACCTGGTAGCTTTGATGCAGTGAGCTACGAAGCCACGGACTGTCTTTTCCGGAAGATTCGAACACACTTTCCCTTTCCGCCAGTATTTTCCTATCAATCAACAATTCATAGCCGTTATTCAAAGCCTTCAGTAGTTTGAAAAGCTGTATATAGTGTTGCCTTAGTGCTTGCAGATGCCCAGGCCGCCGTTGAATACCGATCCCGAGACAAGCGGTGTTGAAGTCAACCGCCCTTGGACCTATGTAAAGGTCGGCGGCTATTTTTTCCCAAGTCGCCTTTGATCAAGAAAGCAATAAGGCAGGTTTCCCCTGATCCGGTTCGCTGGTAGCTCCTCCAATAAGTTTCTTCAGTTGAACGACTTAAAATCCTTTACAGAGCCTACTGCAGTCAGACCCGTCAGAGTTAGCTTTGCGGTTGCGGTCAAGCCAACAACGGATTAACCGGCCTGGAAATCTACCGATACTTAAAAATAAGGTCGGCTTTTGGCTTTAGCGGAGACTCGACTGATGCTACAAAAGAATCACCATCTGTTGCAAACGACTCCCATTTTCCCCAATCTGGACTCGGAAAGTCTAGCCAAGATCGTCCCGCTGTTCAGCGAAAGGGGAAGGAGGTGAGCGTCGCCGGAGGTTGAGCTCTGACGGTTCATGCTTGAGTTGCGGATGATGCTGCACCAACGTTTTTCTTTCTTTGGGTTAATCCGAACTTCAGCATTCTTTCTCTGAGGGTATTTCTGCTAATCCCCAGAAGACGGGCTGCCTTCACCTGGTTTTCTCCGGCCCGTTTCAGTGCCATGCAGATCAAAGCTTTTTCCAGCGCCTCCACCAAGCGGCTATGTACCTTATCCTTCAAACTATTGAATAGTTTGGAAGCGATAGGATCCAGGATCTGCATGAACAAGCAAGAATAGTCATCGCTTCCCTCAGCAAACTCCAACTGAGCCCGCGGCCCCGCTTGAAAATATATGGGTAGATGTTCGGGAAGAATTTGATCGCCCTTGCACATCACCACTGCGGAATAGATGTTGTTTTCAAGCTCTCCCACGTTTCCCGGCCAGGAATAACTCATCAGCAACTTCATCGTATCGGCGGACATGTGGGCAATCATTTTCCTGGTTCGCTTGCAGTACTTACGCAGAAAATGCTGTGCCAAAAGTGGAATGTCTGGCTTCCTCTCCCTGAGGGCGGGCACCGGGATTGCAATCACCCTGAGATGGTAGAAGAGCTCTTGCATGAATCTTCCGGCGGTCACGCGCTGGACCAGATCGCCTCGGGAGGCAGCTATGATCCTTACGTCCACTTTTGCACGGTCGTTTCCCGCGTTGCTTATCTCTCGCCTCTTGATAACCCTGAGCAGTTTATTTTGGGTGGACAAGCCCATGTTTTCGATGTCGTTTATGAAAATGGTCCCCCCGTCGCAGAGTTCGAACTTGCCCTTATTTTCGGGGAAGATAGCTTCGGGGGCTAGTTTATTTTGTGCGAAGAGTTCTTCATCCAACATTTCCGGTGAGTAGTAGGCGCAGCTGATCGCCATGAACGGCTTATCCTTTCTGCGGCTGTTACGATGGATTATCCTGGCGATGAACTCTTTGCCTGTTCCGTTTTCGCCGGTGAGGAGGATCGGAGCTTCCGAAGATGCGGCTTGTCCAATCATCTTTCCTATTTTCAGAATCTCCGGGCTTCTGCCCACCAGTTCCTCAGCTTCCTGGTGGCGATGACGCTCATCTTGGACAAAAGATAGAGATTGAGGCTCGAAATCCTTTGCCAAGAGCTTGTCCACCAATTTGCCCAGTTCGTGCAAGCTGAAAGGCTTAGGAAGGTATTCGTAGGCTCCTTCCTTCATCGCTTCCATAGCCACGCCAGCAGAAACATTGCCGGTAATTATCACGACCGGGGCCTGAAAACCCACTTTTTTCAGGTTCTTGAGCACATCTATCCCGTAGATGTCGGGAAGTTTCAAGTCCAGAAGGATTAGGTCGGGCTTGATCCTGGAGACTGTTTCGGGGACTTTTTCCCCTTCCAGCATTGTGCAGACCTCGTACTCCGGCCTGTCAAAGTATTGCTCAATCACATCCGCAATATTCGGATCGTCGTCCACTACTAAGATTCTTCTCATAGGTTTGAGTCAGGTTTTTATGGTGAACATTAAAGAAAACGTCGCCTGGAGATCTAGCGCGCATTGAAGTCCGTTTTAAGCTGGCTGAAGCTTCTCCATTCTTTCTTTCGACACAGAATCCTTTCACCTTTATTGGTGCCGATAGCGAAATCTTTGGCGATTCACTTTTAGTGTTCAGAACCAAGCTTTCAAATCGACCCCAACGGGACAGGCGGTTGTATATGGGAGGCGCCCTATAACCTATCGGGCTGTTCTGACATTTTGGAGGCGAAAAAGAGTGGTGTTCAGAAATGGATGCTCACCGTTCAGGTGCCTGGCAAGGATTTAACCATATGCACACGTTCGTGTTATACACGTCCTGAAAACTTCTCTGGCTCCAGGGCAGAGACTTTACAGTACTTTTGCTCAAAAGCGAAAAGACAAGAAACCGAAAGCTCTGGCAGAAAGGCGGGTGCGAAGACGATAAGAAACCGATTTCTTCAAGCCCTCATCTTGGGTGGGGTTGTAGCCACCCTGGGGGCGATTACGCTTTTTCCCATGGGTTGCAGCAAAATGCTTCCCACTGCCCCGGTTGAAGACCCTATCCAGGCATTTCGGGCAGAGGAACTTTGGCCAACATCCCCTGCCAGCTTGGCAGGATGGCTACAAACCTTCTCAGCGGAAGGTTCCCAAGAGTTTGGCCGAAAAGGCGGTAAGCTGAAGTTGGAGGCAGAGTGTTTTAAAAAACTTGAATTCAAGGTGCCAAAAGATGCGCTGAGTGGCACGGTAGTCATTTCTATGAGCGTGAGGCTCTTCAACTACCTCCGGGACGGAGAACTTCAGAAAGGGTTCTTCGTTGACTTCGGACCTGACGCACTGGTTTTCGCAAAACCAGCGAAGCTTAAGATGGAAATAAGAGAACTTGAGGCCAACGACGGAGAGATACTTAGGCTTTATTGGCATAACCCCAGCACCGGTTTGTGGGAGGTCCAGCAAGAGGTTGAGGTAACCGGTAAGAAAAAGAAGACCGAGTTCGACATAAGCCATTTCTCCCGCTATGCTATTTCGCGATAAGCCGATACTGAAAGCAGAGGCACACGAGTAAGGAAGTCCCGCCAACGGCGGGGCTTGTTCTTTTCACCTATTTGCCACGCATCGGGATCGCTTCAATGCCTGCCTTGCACATGCATGACACAGCGAATTCAGAGGGAACGGGTGCGCGTATATGGGAGGCTGCCGACATCATATTGGATTATTCCCACGCTTTTAGGCAAAAAACGGGGCAGTGCTCAAAAGAGAAGCACCCTGCTCAAATGGATTGCCTCAACTTGACCAATTGCGCCAACACGTGTTACTTTTGTCTGGAAACATTCTTTGGCTCGCGGGCAGGCAGTTTGCATAGGCTTCCGTCGGAAACCAGGAAACCGAAGCCTCTGGCAGGAAGGGGGTTCGCACGAGAAACAAGAGATTCTCGCAGACTCTGGCGGGAGTTGCAGTCGTAGCAATGATGGCTGCAATGGTTTTGTTCCCCGTAGGCTGCAGCAAGCTGCTCCCCACAGCACCCGTGGAGGTCGAAACCCAGGGGTTCCAGACAGAGGAACTCTGGCCTGCGCCACCCGCCAATCTGGCTCCTCGGTTACAAAGTTGCGCGGAGTCGGTCTCAGGTTGGTTCAGCCTCTCCGGAGGGGAACTGACCGTGGAAGGAGAGTGTTTGAATCTAAGCTTCTACGTGCCAAAACAGGCACTCTCCAACAAGATCTATATCTCGATGAACGCAAGCCTGTTCTACTACTATGGCGACAAAGTCGTCTTGAAAGGGCTACTACTCGGCTTTCGTCCCGACGGGGTGGTTTTCTCCAGGCCAGCAATAATCAAACTGGAAGCCAGCGTGTTGGAAGCAGCAGCAGGAGACGTCTTGATCCTCTACTGGTTTAACCCGAAGACGCTTCTGTGGGAAGTCCAGCAGGAGGTAGAAGTCGACGGTGAGGAGGTGGAATTCAAGATCTACGATTTCTCGCGCTACGCGATCTCTTAGTGAGTTTCTCCCTTCCTGCAGAGGTGTTTAAAAGGAAGCCCCGCCGTCGGCGGGGCTTGTTCATTTTACTTTTTCTATATTTCCAAACCATACAGAACCAGAACTGCTGAGGAGGACCCACATGTAGCCGGAAATACCGATCTTGTGTGAGCATCAAGTGCAGAGGTTAGAAGCTCCGTTGTTCTGTTCTTGCTATGATCTCGTCCTGCAGTTCCTTGCCCACGTCCACAAAATAATCGCTGTAGCCAGCCACCCGGACTATGAGGTTTTTGTATTTTTCCGGATGTTTCTGCGCGATCTTAAGGGTTTCAGCATCTACCACATTGAATTGGACGTGATGCCCCCCGAGCTTGAAGTAGGTTCGCACCAGGTGTGCCAATTTATCTATCCCTGCTTCGTCCGCCAGAAGCTGCGGCATGAGCTTCTGATTTAAAAGTGTGCCGCCGGTTCTGGAGTGATCTATCTTGGCAGCCGATTTGATCACGGCGGTGGGGCCTCTTTTATCTGCCCCCTGACTTGGAGAGATGCCGTCGGAAAGCGGTGCTCCGGCTTTTCTTCCATCCGGCGTGGCCCCGGTGACACGCCCGAAGTATATGTGCACTGTGGTGGGCAAGAGATTTACTCGATACTCTCCGCCTTTTGTATTCGGCCGCCCGTCCAGCATATCAAAGTAGGCGTCAAACACTGCCCCGGCTATGTTGTCTGCATAGTCGTCGTCGTTGCCATATTTCGGAGTTTCGTTTGCAAGAATCCGGCGGGTTTTCTCGGAGTCGGCGAAGTTGTTCTTGAGCACCTCAAGCAGTTCCTGCATGGTTATTTTTTTTTGATCGAACACATGATGTTTCACGGCGGAAAAACAGTCGGTCAAGGTGCCGATCCCCACACCCTGGATGTAGGTCGAGTTATATTGTGGTCCGCCGTCGTGGTAGTCCTTTCCTCTCGTAATACAGTCATCAAACAGCAGGGACAGAAAGGGTGCTGGCATGTGATCGGCATACAGTCTTTCAATGATATTATTGCCCTTGATCTTGAGGTCGACAAAATATTGAAGTTGTTTCTTGTAAGCTTCCATTAGTTCGGCAAAGGAAGTAAAACTGGAGGGATCCCCGGTTCGAGGACCGATTTGCCTTCCGCACTGCGGGTCAACGCCGTTGTTCAGACTAAGTTCAAGTATCTTGGGCCAGTTACAGTAGCCGGTCAAAATGCAGCTTTCTTTTCCGAAGGCGCTGATGGTAACACAGCCGCTCGGTCCACCGGCTCTTGCATCCACCATCGATTTGCCAGCACGCAAAAATTCCTGGATGATGACGTCAGTGTTGAAGATCGAAGGTTGTCCAAAGCCGGCTTTGACAACCTCCAAAGCCCTTTTCAGAAATCGATCTGGATTTTTGCTGCTGAGTTGGATGCACGTACTCGGCTGAATTAGCCGCATTTCCTCCAACACGTCGAGTATAAGATAGGAGAGTTCATTAACACCATCTGTCCCGTCTTGCTTCAACCCGCCTGTGTTGATAAGGGCGAAATCCTGATAGGTGCCACTCTGTTCCTCAGTGACGTCGACCTTAGGGGGAGCGGGTTGATTGTTAAACTTGATCCAGAAGCACTGCAACAATTCCTTTGCGAACTCCTTGGTTAGCTTCGCGTCCTGCAAATCTTTTTCATAAAACGGATATAGGTTCTGGTCAAGCCGTCCTGGATTGAAGGAATCCCAAACATTGAGTTCGGTTATGACACCCACATGTACAAACCAGTAAGCCTGTAATGCTTCCCAGAAATCCCTGGGTGGGTGTGCCGGGACACGTGAGCAGACCTCGGCGATCCTCTCCAGTTCCTTCCTCCGCTCAGAGCCTGCCTCGGCTTGAGCCAGCTTTTGTGCCTTTTCGGCGTGGCGTCTTGCAAAGAGAATCAATGCATCTGCTGTTATGCCCATCGCCTTAAGTTCCTCTCGCTTGCTGTAGGCTTCAGGATCGTTGAAATAATCTAAATCCTTCAGTCTCTTCTTGATTTCTTGTTTGAAGTCGAGCATTCCCTTATGGTATATCTTGTCATCCAGGATAGCGTGTCCTGGCGCCCTCTGCTCCATGAATTCTGTAAACACGCCAGAATTGAACGCATTCGTCCACTCCTCAGACATGGCCGCGAAGACTCGTTCGCGCATGGTTTTCCCTTTCCAGAAGGGGATGATCTTGTCGCGATAGAGCTTCTTTGCCTCATCACTTACCAAAAAAGGCGTAACCTCTCTTGAATTCAACACGTCCAGATCTTCAAGTGTGTGACAGCATAATTCCGGGTACGTAGGGGTAGCTTTCGGGGCTGACGCTCGCTCGCCGACAATCAGTTCGCCTTCGTTGATGACTATCGTCTTGTTTTCCAATAGATGCCCGAATGCCAAGGCGCGAGCCACGGGAGCAGAAACCGAATCCGCCGCGACGCTTTCATAGAAGTCGGTAAGAAGCTCAGCTCTCTCGGTAGAGACGTAGGGTTTTGCATTAACGCTTTGCTCTTTTAAGCGTTTGACTCTCTCCGATATCACATTACTATCCTCCTATCTGGATTTTCAATCCGAACCCCTTCAATTTCTTCTGGATCTGACTTAACATTTCGGCCGAGCGGCTGTGGTTACTGAAAAACGGATTTGCCGATCCTCTCAACCGCTTAGATTTTTCGGCTCCGCCCTTATGGTAGGGAAGGATGTTCAATTCTCTTACGCCCTTAAGCGAAGAAACAAATTCCCCGAGTTCGTGGATATCCTTTTGACTGTCGTTTACACCCGGAACAAGAGGAAAGCGCACTATTATCTGCTGCCCACTATCCGACAGCTTTTTCAGGTTTTTCACGATAAGGCTATTCGATACGCCTGTGAACTTTCTGTGCTTATCGTCGTCGATCACCTTCAGGTCGTATAGAAACAAGTCGACATGTCTGCTGATTCGCAAAAGAATTTCTGAGTCGGTGTGCCCGCAAGTATCAACAGCGGTATGGATTCCCAGTTCTTTGCAGGCTTTCAGAAGACTGTATGAGAAATCAGGCTGCAGCAGCGGCTCACCTCCGGAAAGGGTCACACCCCCTCCTGATTCATCGTAGAAAGCGACGTCTTTCTGTATCTCTCTCATCACCTGATCTACGGTCACCTTCTGGCCAACCAGCTTCAAGGCTTCTGAATGGCAGGCGTCCGCACAAGCTCCGCACAGGTCGCATTTTGCTTTATTTAGAAGGAGGGAGTCATTTGAAAAAGAGATAGCTCCCTTGGGGCAGGCACTCTGACAGTCGCCACATTTTATGCACTTTTCTTGCCACCACATGAATTCTTTTTCTTTTGCCTTTCCCTCTGGATTGTGACACCAGGGGCAGTCCAACAGGCATCCTTTAAAAAAGACTGTGGTGCGAATGCCGGGTCCGTCGTGAATTGCGTACCTCTTGATGTCAAAAACTACGCCTGTGCTCAGGGGATCAGCTTGTCCTGATTTAGACTCTTTCATTTCCCTCCCGATTGAAAGACCCGGCTGGATAACTCTACCTTTTGGAGCGCTGATAGCAGAGACCTCCAGAAGCGGCACTCTTAAGTCAGCGTCCATTTGGAACGGCCCAACTTCGGCCAACGTAAGCTACGCAGGCAGCAAAAACGCCGTTGGCTGGCCTCTTTATCAGGTTCCTCTCAATAAACTCAAGAATTGTTGATGGTCAACCAAAAAGCCGACTGAAGCAGGTCGACTTTCGTGGGTGCTTTCAGGAGCTTTGAATTGCAGAGCCGGTTTTGCCCCAGCGTTGCTGGAGTATTATGCCAGCCACTATGAAAATCAACCCAATTATTGTTGAGAGCAATATTTTCTCGCCCACTATAAAATGAATTAAAACCAGTGATATGAAAGGTGCAAGGTAGATCAGGTTGCTCACTTGTGCCGTGGTTCTGGACAGCTTCAAAGCTTTTAGCCAGAACACGAAAGTGATTCCCATCTCAAAGAAACCCACGTAGGTAGCGCCGAAAAGCCCGCCCATGTTCGGGACTGTCATTCTTGAAGATGCCAGCATCACGATGGATATGAAGACAAGCCCGAAGGAGGAGTTCAGAAACAGCTTGGCGACTTCATCGCGTTTGTCTTTGAGGTTATAGATCCAAAACAGGGCCCAGATTACGGCACTTCCCAGGGCAAGAGACACACCCTTCGGGTTGGTGAAAGTCAATCCAAATATATCGCCTCGAGTCGAAATTATGAAGACGCCGAAGTAGCTGATGACAATCGCAAGGATACTTTTGAGTTTAATCCTCTGCTTGAGCAAAGGTATAGATAGTAAGACCAAGACAATGGACCAGGTGTAATTCAGCGGCTGTGCTTCCTGAGCGGGAAGCAGGGAGTAAGCTTTCAGGAGGACAATATAATAAAGGAACGGATTCAGAAAGCCCAGCATTAAGGAGTTCAAATAATCTCTTGCTGAGTACTCGGTCAAGAGACCCAATTTTCTCCGAACCAGCAGGATTACGAAAAGAACAACCGCGGAAGCGATTGAGGAAAAAAACAACAGTTGGACAAAATCCAGATATCTCAGTGACACCTTGAAAGCAGATGCCACGGTAGACCACAGAAGCACCGCAGCAGTGCCATATGCGAAAGCTTGTTTCTGCTTTTCCATGATGAATCCGAATGAGTCTGATAGATACCAGATTCACGAGGGAGCGAGGAGATGTCGTCCGACTGGGATGGTTTTCCCCCCGTGAAGTACGTGGTTTCCGAAATTCGCCTCAAAAAAGCTTTATCGTTTCCCGGCAGATCCGAAACAATATAGTTCGCTATCAGAGCAACGTCATTTCTCTTCTTTTGCAAACTCCGCCCAGAGTCTGTTAATCCACCGGTCTAGTCCCTTGTCTTGGATTTCCTTCAAATTCTCGATACACCCAAACTTCAGAACCCCCGGATTGCTTTTGAGGATATCACAGGGGAAATCAGAGCACTGGCTGCACAGTTCAAAACCTTTGCCCGATGCGCACTGCCGAATCTGGCATCGGTCTTGCTTAGGTGATTCTGCCACTTCCGCTTTGCACCCTGAACATATAGTTGCCTGCGACAGAACCTCCAGTCCTTTGACCAGATTATCCCTCTCCGCTTGTCCTTCCAGCAGCCTTTTGAATCCATATTCTTGCACCATGTCTAACGCGGACCGAAAGGTCTTTCGAATCTTCCCGGTAAACCAATCGCAGGTATGGCAGTAGGAACCGCAGAACGAGATATGCCTCTTTTTCTCTTCTTCGTAGTTCATATCTCCTACCCTCCACTTAAGCATGAATTGGGATCCTCAAAGAGATTCAAAAACAGCTAAACTGTTATGCCGAACTTTTTCAAAAGCAGAATGGTTGCGCAGTAGCAAAGAACCATAACCAGCGATGAGATTATCAACGCAGGATAAAAGGGCACTTTGTTCCTCAAAAGCACAGGAAGAATTATGAACAATGGAAGAGAGGGCAAAACCATCCAGAAGATGCTGGTAGACAGCTTGGAGACTCTCGCGATGCTCGCCGTATCAATGTACAGCCAGATCATCGCCAAGACAGAGATAATGGGCAGAGAAGCCAATATTCCGGCAACCAATGAATATTTCTTGGACACCTCAGATATGGCAACTACCAGAAGGGCTGAAATGGTGAATTTCAAAATATAGTACGTCATTCACATTTCTCCTTGGGCTAATGGGCAAGGAAATTGTATATTCCGTGAAACAATGCCAACACCACTGTGATGTACGCCAACGCATGATGAGTCTTTATTGACGCCTTTCCTTTTTTCATGAGCCGCCCAACCACGACGGTGCTCACGGCCAAAACGAAGGTCGTCAGTCCCGATATTACACCGAACTCCACGCCTTGGGACTCCTCTCCATGATCGGGCCTTTCGGATTCAGAGTGAGCGATGAGCAGAGGCGTAAACAGAAGGAGAAGCGTCAGTAAGAGAAGTCCCGTTTTGGTCACAAAAAGCATCATTTTTGCCACCTCCCTGTGTGAAGTTGCGTTGCTTGAAGCGTCGTTACCCGAAACATCCTTACGGATGGGAGCAAAGTGAGATTATCCCCAAGCTACTTTGCCGTTTCAATTGCGGTTCTGACTCTCTCAAATATAGGATGTGGGCGAAGCTTCGCAAGGAAAAAGATAGGGCCGAGGGAGGTCGGATTAATCTGCCGCCTCCGGAACGCAGTACGCAAAGGAAGTGAAAAGGAACCACCGATCAGAGGGCGGATCCATTGATTCTATGTTTGGAGGATGGGATCAATCACTGTGGCCGGACCGACGGCGTTCTTTGCCTATATGCACGTTAATGATCGGAAGAAGCCTGAATGCAGGCGGATTGTTGCTGCAGTAGTTGAGGATCCCGATTTGCACCCCGTTGAGGTTCTGGGCACGGTTAAGAACACCTATGGAGAGGCCGGTCAGACTTCTCTCAGCTTTACAATAGCCGCCAATTGCGAGTCCGGTGATGTCCTCAGCTCCCACCCCCACGCATCCGATGGTCAGTCCGGTTATCTCTGCGGCACCAACCCCGAGACCCCCAATAGTAAGCCCGGTTACTTCCCGTGCACCTACCCCAAGCCCTCCAATTGTTATCCCCTCCACATCCTCACCGGCGACTCCTAGTCCACCGATGGCTATCCCCTGTATATCCTCGCACGCCAGTCCGATACCTCCAATGGCCACGCCGCTTAAGTCTTGAGTGGCGGCTCCGACTCCTCCAACAGCCAGACCTTGTATCTCTCCGGATGCCATCCCCACCCCGCCGATAGCTATACCCTGGATATCCCCCGAAGCAAGTCCGAGCGCAGCCAGGGCAATGCCCTCGACGTCGCCGGTGGCCAGCCCGACGCCTCCAATCGCAATTCCTTTGACGTCTCCGGCGGCAAGCCCTATGGTTCCTAAAGAAACGCCGCTTATGTTGTCGGCCATTACCCCCACTCCGCCAAACGAAAGACCGCTTAGCTGATATGCCTGGGGAGCCACCAGTCCTACGGCAAAGCCATTGATGACTGCTTCCGGGTTGTCCTTCGGTCTCCACAGAGTAAGATTAAGCCCGTTTATCCTCTCAACCTGGCTATCGACAAGATTCAGGCGAATCCCGTTCATTCTCTTGGAATTGCCGAAGCTTATCCCATAACCGTGATAACTAAGGTCGAGCGAAGCTGCGCGCGCGTCGCCTGCTATCATGGTTGTGAGAAACAGAATTAAGCAAAGGGAACGGCGTCTCATGATATTCTCCTGACCGGCGTCCTCACAAGTTGAGCACGTAGAGTGTCCTAACGTCCAGTTCGATGCCTGAAGATAATAAATTATATCATATCTAAAAAGTGAAAAGAGAACAATGAACATTTCAGTTTACGCAGTACAAATCCGAAGGTTTAGATTTTGTCGACGACCAAATCTCTCCCGCTTGTTGCCAATCCAAGAGCAATAAGTGGGGAGGTTTCAGATTTTACACTTGATTCTTGGAACAATATTTGTTATTAAGTATTGGTCGCATGGACGATCCTATTGCCGGAACCAGAAGCGCCGTTTTCCCATCCCTCAGGCTAAGGTCTATTGGATCATTGGGCAGGGGGGAGACTGAAAACCAGCCTTTTATTCATTGTCAGCTTACGGAGCCCGAGGCATCATGGATTTCCACAGACATATGCCGTCGTGAGCAGTTCGACGATCACCAGCTAACTGAGGACTGCGTATATAGTGATAACCAATAAGGCGTTAATTGGCGGGTATCCGGTCGATTGGTGCAGATCGCGTAGCCTTAAAAAGGTAGGGTCGTAGTGGGTAACGTCAACAGAAAACAGCGGATGTGGCTTCAAGAGAAATTTGGCAGCCGCCTCGGTCTCAGGAAGAAGGAGCGAAAACTCTACGGCCATGACATTGCCGCCATGCCTAGCCTGTTTGGCCCACTTATAGGCGATACGACGCCGGAGGCTGTGGTTCAACCGGAGACCGAACAGGAGGTGGTCGATCTGGTCAGATGGGCGTCGGCAAACAGAATCCCGCTCACGCCCCGAGGCAAAGCTTCATCAGGCTATGGTGGGGTGATTCCGGTCAAGCGTGGTGTAGTCGTCGACTTCTATCGGATGAGGAGGATCGTCAGCGTTGATCGTGACGACCTGACCGCAACCGTGGAAGCAGGAGTGGTGTGGGAATCGTTGGACCAGGAGCTGGCAAAGCAGAATCTGACGCTGAGACTCTATCCCAGCAGCTATCCCTCATCGACTGTCGGCGGCTGGCTGGCACAGGGTGGCACCGGGTTCGGCTCGTACGAGGCAAGCTGGTACCGGGATAATGTGCTAAGCGCCCGGGTGGTGTTGCCGTCCGGAGACGTACGCGAGTTTGCCGACAGAGATCTGGATCTGGTAGCAGACGCAGAAGGAATTACCGGCCTAATTACCCAGGTGACGATCAAGATGCAGCCCTTGGAGGAAATGGAGGTCGTCGCCGTAAGTTGTCCGGAGGCTTCCGGTCTGCAGCAGATGATGGAGTCGATCATTGCAGCCCATCTGCCTATCTGGTCGGTAGTATTCATCAACCCTACCATGGCTGAGCTTAAGAACCGAGCGCCGCTTATGGAGCATTACGGGCATCCGGTGGAAGAACGCGTGCTCCTGCCGGTTGCCTATATCACGACCTTGGCTTTCCGCAAGAAAGATCATGACGCGGTGATGGGTAGACTGTCTGATCTCCTCAAACCTTGTCAAGGGGAGGTCCTAAGCGAACGCATAGCTGAGCACGAGTGGGCCAATCGCTTCAGGCTTATGGTGGTTAAGCGACTGGGGCCTTCTTTAGTGCCGGCTGAAGTGGTGATTCCGCTGTCTTCCTTAGGTGAAGTGATGACCGAGATTGAAGCCAAAGTGGATCAACCAGTGGTAAAGGAAGGTGTGATCTTACGAGAGAGCATAGGCGGAAAGCCGGAAGTGGTCATACTCGGCTTTATCCCCAGCGACCAGCGCCGATTCAGCTACAACTTTGTGTTCAGTCTGGTCTTGACGATCATGAAGATTGCGGAAAAGCACGGTGGTCGACCTTACGCAACCGGCATGTACTTTACCAGGAAAGCCGACCAGATACTCGGCGAGGAGCGTGCCAGACGGCTTCGTGAATTCAAAAGACAGATAGATCCCAAAGGCATAACTAACCCCGGCAAAGTCATTCACCGAGGGATCACCGCGATTGCGCTTGGGCTTGCCAGGTTCTTTGAACCATTGGCTAGGCCTTTTGGCAACTACGTGACTACCCGAATTGGCGAACGGCCAGACAAGGCGGTGCGAAGAATTCCTGCGGAAGTGGCCTGGTATGCCTATGGTTGCTCGCAGTGCGGCTACTGCATCGACGAATGTGACCAGTTCTATGGCCGGGGCTGGGAAAGTCAGAGTCCCCGTGGAAAATGGTATTGGCTGAGAGAGTATATGGAAGGGCGGGAAGAGTGGGATCAGTTCATGGTTGACACAATATTGGTCTGCACCACGTGTGAACTTTGCAATCTCCGGTGTTCAGCAGCCCTCCCTATTGAACCTTCGTGGATGAAGCTGCGAGGGAAGTTGATAAGTGAGGACAAGAAGATGACCTTCCCGCCGCTCGAGATGATGGCAGCGGCGGTGAGATCTCAGGGTGACATCTGGGCAGGGCTTCGCAAGGATCGCTTGGCTTGGTTTCCCAAAGACCTGCAGGCCAAACACGGTCCGGGCACCAAATCTAAGAATGTTTACTTCGCTGGCTGCACCGCCAGTTACGTTGAACAAGACATCGCTATGGCCACTGTCCGGCTGCTGGATGAGGCCGGGATCGAATTCACTCACGTCGGGGTCGAAGAGAATTGCTGCGGAACCCCCATGTTGGTGGCCGGGCTGTGGGACGTGTTTGAGGAGACCATGAGGCAGAATATCCAGTCGGTCAAAAAGGCCAACGCGGACATGGTCATCACTTCCTGTCCTGCCTGCGACATGATGTGGCGACAATACTACCCCAGGTGGGCTAAGAAACTGGGAATCGAGTATGGTATAACAACCAGGCACTACAGCGAGGTAGTGACCGAGAAGATAAAGTCAGGGGAGTTTAAATTCCCGGATAAGGGGCTTGAACCTGTAACCGTAACCTGGCACGACCCATGTCATATAGGTCGGGTGTCCGGTGTCTACGAGCCCCCGCGTGAACTGATTAAGGCGATTCCCAATGTCAAGCTGGTGGAGATGAGTCATAACCGCGAGAATGCACACTGCTGTGGCTCTGTGCTTAATTTGATCAAGGAACCGCCAGTGGCAGCGGAGATCGGCAGGATCCGGTTAGAAGAGGCGCTGGAAGCAGGGGCTGACAAGGTTCTGGCCTTGTGCCCTTGCTGCGAATTTCAGTTCCGCGTCACCGCGGAGAAGAAGGGTATGCCCGTTGAGACGGTCGATCTGGCGCGCTTCGCCGCATCAGCACTGGGTTACGATTTCCCTGATCCGAATCCGGAAGTCAGAAAGCAATGGGCGGTGTTTGAGGCTATGATAGCTCTGATGACTCCCCAGGGTTTTGCTGAGCTCATGGGGACCATGTGGCCGAAGCTGGTCGACGCCATGCCACTTGGCATGGGGAAGATGATGCGGATCATGGGTAAGATTCCCGGAGCGCTCACCCTGATGAAACCGATGTTTCCGGTCCTTTTCCCGAGGCTGCTGCCGTTAATGATGCCCAAGGTAATGCCAGTCATGTTGAAACGAGTGGCGGAGAGAATACCTATGCCAGATTACATGGCGCAGCAGATGCCCGAGCTGATGCCCAAGGTTATGGATAACCTAATGCCGCACATGATCGGGGATGTAGTTCCACTCGTCACCGCACCCTTGATTGACTATCTCAGGGGAAGACCTGAAAGCTGAGGTTTGGTGACAAAAGCATCTAGCGACACTCGTCACTAGAAAGCGATTAAGGGGATGAAGGCAGAGTCGGGATATGGGCATAAAGGAAGTTCGAGGTTGAAACATTAAAAGGAGGGAGGAATAGGAACCATGAAAGTCTTAGTCGTCTTCTACTCGGTGTACGGCCACATTTACCGAATGGCTGAAGCGGTGGCCGAGGGCGCCAAGGCGGTCAAGGGCGCGAAGGTGGAGATGCGCCGCGTTCCCGAAACCTTGCCCGAGGACATACTCAAACAGATTGGCGCCATCGAGCCCCAGAAGGCCTTCTCGCATATCCCCGTATGCACCGTGGATGAGCTGGTTTCGGCAGACGCCATCATATTCGGTACTCCAACCCGTTTCGGTAACATGTGCGCTCAGATGCGCGCTTTTCTTGACGGCACGGGACCGCTGTGGGCCAAAGGAGCACTCGTGGGAAAGGTGGGAAGCGTGTTTACCAGTTCCAACACGCAGCATGGGGGACAGGAATCCACCATAATCAGCGCGCATTTGACTCTCTTGCACCAAGGAATGGTGGTGGTCGGCTTGCCTTACACCTTTGAAGGTCAGAGCCGCATAGACGAGATCACCGGTTGCTCGCCCTACGGGGCGTCCACCATAGCCGGACCCCGGGGAGAGCGGATGCCAAGCGAGAATGAACTGGCGGGAGCGCGATTTCAGGGAAAGCACGTTGCCTCGATAGCCTCCAAACTGGCCGGCAAGTGACAATTTCTCTGCGCATATTGCAGAAGGTGTAGCGCTTGCTGAGATGGATTCGTCTCTGTAAGCTTCTGCAGAGTGTGAAAAGTGCGCCGTGGGGCGGCGCGCAAGCCGCATTTCAAGATGAGATAACTGATGGTATCGCAACCGGAATTTCCCGATTTCAAGCCAATTCAACTGGAGGACCGAGAGCTCATTCAAAAGACGCTGGGCAATTATCAGCCTCAAACCTCCGAATGGACCTTCACCAATCTCTTCATATGGCGATCTCAACATGGATTCCAATGGTGTCTGCACAAGGATTGGCTGCTGGTACTCTGCAAAAGTGGCAGCGGTGGCTTCTGTGCTCTTCAGCCCGTCGGACCACCTCGCAGGGCAGAAGTTGTGCTTATGATTCTGCAATGGTTGAGGGAGGAAAAGGGCGAGGCAGAGCCGCGCGTCATCCGGGCGGACCAGCGTTTGGTATCGGAAATTCAGAGACCAGAGGAATTTGCAGTGGAGCCTATCCGGGACCACTTCGATTACGTGTACAAGACCGAAGACCTAATACAACTGGCAGGCAGGAAATATCACTCCAAGCGAAATCACCTGAACAAGCTGAAACGTACGCACCCATTCAGCTATGCCTCCCTCAGCCAGGATCTCATCAAGCCCTGCCTGGATTTAGCGGAACAATGGTGCCAATGGCGCCGCTGTGAAGAGGATATGAACCTGCTGGAGGAATGGGAAGCCGTTGGCGAGGCCCTCAATAATTTCAATGCTTTGGGCCTGCAAGGTGGCGTGATTCTGATGGGAGATGAGGTGAAGGCTTTTGCGCTTGGAGAGCCACTGAACGATCAAACTGCGGTGGTACATATCGAAAAGGCCGACCCGGAAATCCCAGAGCTCTATAGCGTCATCAATCAGCAGTTCTGTGAGAACTCCTGGGCGAGTTTGACCTACATAAACCGGGAACAGGACTTGGGCGTGCCGGGACTTCGCAAGACCAAGCTGTCCTATTTCCCTGATCATCTGGTCGAGAAATTCGATATCCGATTATCGACAGCCAAGCATGGGAGCCTCGACAGGTGAGCTTACGCCTGCCTTCGCCACCAGAAGAAGATGTTAGACCGTGCTAAAGTTAATTATGAAGCAACGTTGGTTAACTGATTTACCCGTAGCGCATTAGGTGACACGCTTGGTTCAGGAAAGGCACGTGTGAATCTCGGCCGGAAGATTTGCTCATTCTGGCTTTAACTCACATTGTGATTGAGCACGTATAGGATAGTTGTGCGAGGCGATAGGAACACGCAACCCAACAAACTGATGCTAAGGAGATGCGAGGCGACACCTGAAGAGTGAAGCATCAGCAAAAGGGGAGAATCAGGAACAAGTTCTGGGATGACCGGGTGAGCTAGGTTCGAAGAATCTTATTAAACATTGGCGGAGACTGCCGCACAGCATCATACGTCATGCGGAACCTAACGCATTAGGTCGGAGATGTTCCTGAAGGAAGGGATAACTGGTGAGCCGATTGTTAGTCGTTTCAAATAGACTGCCGATGAACCTGACAAAAAGAGAGGGCAGCTTGCGCTATCAGCCCAGCGCGGGTGGCCTGGCTACCGGATTGGGCTCATTCTACAAATCCCACCGGAGTCTGTGGATTGGGTGGCCGGGAATTACCCTGGAGAAGATAAGGATGGAGGAGATAGAGGAAATCGGCGAAAAGCTGCACCACGAAAACTGTCATCCCATATTTCTCTCTCAGCGTGATGCCGAGAATTACTATTACGGGTTCTGCAACAAAACCATCTGGCCGCTGTTTCACCATTTTCCTTTGTACACCTCATACAGCAGGAGCTTCTGGGAGACGTACAAGCGGGTCAACCAGATCTTTTGCGATGCAGTGGTTGAAATAGCTGAGCCCGGGGACGTGATTTGGGTCCACGATTTTCAGCTAATGCTGGTTCCGGGGCTTATAAGGGAGAAGCTGCCGGATGCCAGTATAGGATTTTTCCTTCATATACCCTTCCCATCCTTCGAAGTATTTCGGCTGCTTCCCTGGCGCAAGCAGATCATTGAGGGGCTCTTGGGGGCAGACTTGATCGGATTTCACACTAACGACTACGTGCTTCATTTTCTTGACAGCGTCCACCGGCTGCTAGGTCATGAGCACGCGTTCGGTCAAGTCAGCGCGGGAAGCCGGGTAACAAAAGCGGACGTGTTCCCCATGGGGATTGACTACAAGCGATTTGCTGCAGCGGCGACCGATCCAGAGGTGCAAAAGGGAATTCAAAGAATTCGTAAGAAACTTGGGGACCGTAAGATAATATTATCCATTGATCGTCTGGATTATACCAAAGGTATTCCTCAACGCCTGGAAGCGTTTGACCTGTTTCTGGAAAACAACCCTGAGTACAGAGAAGAGGTGACCCTTATCCTGGTGGTGGTTCCCTCGCGCACCGGAGTGGAGCGCTACGCTCAGTTGAAAAACAGGGTAGATGAACTCGTCGGGAAAATCAACGGTAAGCACGGAATTATCGGATGGGTTCCCATATGGTACTTGTATCGTTTCCAGCCATTTCAAAGCCTGGTGGCGCTGTATAACCTGGCAGACGCTGCCCTGGTGACTCCCATGAGAGATGGCATGAATCTGATTGCCAAGGAGTTTCTGGCAACCAAGACCGACCGCAGAGGGGTCTTGATTCTCAGCGAAATGGCGGGAGCATCAAAAGAGTTGGGAGAAGCTATCATTGTCAATCCAAATAACCAGGAAGAGATTGCGCGCGCCATAAATGAAGCTCTGACCATGGCTGAGGAGGAGCAGATAGAGCGTAACAAGACGATGCAAAAGAGGCTTCAGCGATACAACGTGGTGCGCTGGGGAACCGATTTTTTGGATGCTTTGTCTGGCGTGAAGAAAATCCAGCTGAGGCTGGAGGTCAGGAAATTGACCGAAGAGACCCAAAAAAAGCTAATCAGGGCCTATTCACTGAGCGATAATAATATTATACTGCTGGACTATGATGGGACTTTGGTTCCCTTTGCCGAAAAGCCCCAGAAGGCAAAGCCGGACAACGACCTTCTCAGCACACTGAACACGCTCGGGGGGAAAACCAAAAATGAGGTCATAATAATAAGCGGGCGAGATAGGGAAACCCTGGACAAGTGGTTTGGACACCGAAAGTTGTGTTTGATCGCCGAGCACGGCGTGTGGATCAAGGATCAAGGCAAGCCGTGGGAGACCATAGAGCCGTTAAGAGACGACTGGAAAGAGCAGATGCGACCCGTCCTGGAGTGGTATGAGGACCGGACCCCGGGTTCCTTCATTGAGGAAAAGGATTTCTCCTTAGCCTGGCATTACAGAAAGGCAGATCCGGAATTAGCTTCGGTAAGGGCAAGAGAATTGAAGGACGAGCTGCTGCAACTTACCGCCAATCTGAATCTTGGAGTTCTGGAGGGGAGCAAGATAATCGAAATAAAAAGCGTGGGAATAAACAAGGGGCGGGCCGCTTTGCACTGGCTGTCCAAAGGAGATTGGGGGTTTGTTCTGGGGATCGGCGACGACTGGACCGACGAAGACCTGTTCGCGATTCTTCCCGAATCGGCCTATTCGATCAAAGTGGGTCACAGCCCTTCCAAAGCCAAGTTCAACGTCGATTCGGTATGGGAAGTAAGGTCATTAATAAAAGAGCTGGCCAGAGTATAGCATGAAAAGCTTGGACGATTACAGTGAGATCGTGGGGGACGAAGTTCTCTCCTCCATCTACCGAAAGGCCAGGCCGCTTTCGGGCAAGCACATACTGCATATCAACTCCACCTATCAGGGGGGTGGTGTTGCGGAAATCTTAGGTTCCATGGTGGTATTGATGAACGACCTGGGCATTGACGTGGGGTGGAGAATTCTCTTCGGCACCCCCGATTTCTTCGCCATAACCAAGAAATTCCACAATGCGCTTCAGGGAGGACCGATAAACCTCACCGAAATAAAGAAACGTTTGTACATCCGAGCCAACGAGGATTTCTCCGTGTTTACACATATAGATCATGACTGCGTAGTTATTCACGACCCCCAGCCTCTTCCGCTGATAAAATACTACACCAAGAAACAGCCCTGGATTTGGAGATGCCATGTGGATTTGTCGGGTTCCAACAGCGCGCTCTGGGATTTTCTCAAGAAATTCGTTCTCAGATATGACATGATGATTGTCTCCAGTGAGAAATATAGGAGAAAAGACCTGCCGGTGGAGCAAAGGGTCATTCATCCCGCTATTGATCCGCTCTCGCCAAAGAATATGCAGATCTCCGATGGGATGATCTCCGACTGCCTGAAGAAGTTCCAAATCCCCAGAGACAAGCCTCTGATAACCCAGATATCAAGGTTTGACAGGTGGAAGGATCCCGAAGGGGTTATCCAGGTATTCAAACTTGTCAAGAAGAAGGTGGACTGCAGATTGGTGTTATGCGGCAGCATGGCGGCGGACGATCCAGAGGGTTGGGCCATCTACGAGAAAATCAGGCGAAAAGCCAACGACCTGGTAGAAAACAAAGAGGTGATACTTATCACCAGCGAAAACAGTATCTTGGTGAATGCATTGCAGAGAGCCTCCGCGGTCATAGTACAGAAGTCGAGCCGGGAAGGCTTCGGGCTTACTGTCACTGAGGCTCTGTGGAAGGGAACCCCGGTGGTGGCTTCAAACCAGGGAGGCATCCCCCTTCAGGTAACCGACGGTGAAAACGGGTTTATGGTGGAATTCGGCGATAGGAAAGGCTTTGCGGAAAGAATCACACAGCTCCTCAAAAATCCTGAGTTGGCCCGAGAGATGGGGGAAAAAGGCAGGGAAATGGTCAGGAGAAATTTCCTAATAACCAGGCTCGTCTCTGATTATCTGGATTTGCTGAACGAGATAGTAAAGTAGCCCTTGACTACATGTGACTTTTTCGACCCTGGTTGGACAATACGTTATTCGCAAGGCGTACGTCACGTCTTCCTCATCTCGCGCTAATCAGTGAGATGAAGCTCAAGATCACCCCTTTTCAGACTCTGTGTGGTTGAGTAAGGCTCAACCTGAAGAGTCAGTCCACAGGCTGCCAGGCCGCAACCTACTTTACCGACAGGTAGAATCCCCAGACGTGGCAAATTCCGCGCACCAGCCCTAACTTCTGTCTCTTCCATCGATAATCACAATTCTTGACGAGCTGCAATAAGCCGCTTGGGTTCTAACAGCTTGGAACAAGCCAGAATCCCCTTGGCGTTCTTGCGCTCGGCAAAATCGGCGAATCGCAATTCGAGTCATGAAAATAGCAGCAAAAATTGCCGACGGTATTGCTTTGTACCAGAACCAGTTACAGCGTGAATTGGCCAGAGGCAAAACTTGGCACGATGTTTGTGAGAGATACGATCCTAAGCCCCAGTTTTGCCGACAGCTCGTCCAGCCAATGGATAGTTTCAGTTCGTACCCACCTTATGATCAGCCGGAAGCTTTCTTTTAAAACGTTCTATCAGGAGGACCGTAAAGACAAAACCACTGACTTGAATCTCCTGATAGAATACAATTATTTGCCCGGAAGTTACGTCTATTTGGCCTACAATCACAATGAGGATCTGGTCTTGACACCAGGAGAAGTGAGACCTTCCGAGAGAAAGGAGGATTTGTTCTTCGTAAAAACGGACTACTGGTTCAATTTCTAAGGCCCTCAGAGGGAAGCAGCGTGGCGGGTCTGTTTCGAGCTTGCCACCAATCCGGACCAATTCCCCGTCAGAAATGATTGCATACCCGCGGAAGCGGTGAAGGGTAAGGGAACCAACTATAGAGGCAGGCCTTTTTGCCCAATGGGGCACGCCGATTCGCCAAGCCCGAAAACCGTCTGAAGTTCTGTGGTGAGGCAGAGAAGTTCTTGACCAAGTACCTGAGCGGACGGTACGAGGAGGCCAGGGAGAGACCCGGTAGGGTCACTTCACAGGAGTTTGCAGTCAAAGAGCAAAATGAGCGGCTCTTCTTGCCGGAGAGCCGCTTTTCGTTTTGAGATCCAAAACATTTAAAACTTGATTTTCGTGCGAATATTTGCTATCAGTAAGAGTCCGATGCTTTGCGGTTTTGCGAGATTCAGCACTTTGCGTCGAGGTACCAGCTTTCGAACCCTGTTTATCGGAGATGAATACTATGCGAAAGAAGTTGCTGCAACCCGAGACCATGTTGTTTCCGCTTCCTGCCGTAATGGTGAGCTGTCAAAGAGGAAATGAAAAGCCAAATATTATAACCCTCTCCTGGGTGGGGGTGGTTTGTTCTGAGCCGCCTGCGGTGGGGCTGGCCATAAGAAAGAATCGCTTTTCCTTTGACATCATAAAAGAGTCAGGACAATTCGTGGTCAATGTTCCTACGCAGAAGCTGCTTAAGCAAACCCATTTCTGCGGCGTCTTCTCCGGGAAGGATGTTGACAAGTTCGCTGAAGCAAAGCTGACTGCGGTGAAGTGCGCGAAAACCGGAGCGCCTCTGATCAAAGAATGTCCGGTCAACCTTGAGTGCAAATTGAAGAAGGTTCTCGATCTTGGCTCTCACTGTCTTTTCATCGGTGAGATAGTTGCA
>JABAOF010000808.1_pt3 | contig 42741 bp, 36 predicted proteins | sample 7062171 | NCBI WGS metagenome assembly JABAOF01 (sample SAMN14538628, study PRJNA623070) | marine sediment metagenome | biome: marine biome [ENVO:00000428]; feature: marine pelagic biome [ENVO:01000023]; material: deep marine sediment [ENVO:00002113] | place: India: Gulf of Khambhat ... | reverse complement strand
TTTTAAAATCCCGGATAAATATTTATCTTCACTCATCATGTCTAAATGAAAAGAAACAAAAAGACCATGGAGCTCATCTATGATCAAAGGAGGTTTCCATGAAGAAGTCAGATGCCTTATTCATGCCCAGGAGGAAGTTCATCGCTTCTGTCCCCTTCCTGATGCTCGGTAGCCGGCTGTTCAGTGAGCCGGAATTTGGCCGGCCGTCTTCTCGAGCCTTTCAAGAGCTAAGAGAAGAACTCACTCCCTCGGAATCGAAGCTCGTTAAGAGCTCAAAGCTGGCTCAAGATTTGCTAAATTATCTTCATAATGGATACAGCTGTGCGGAATCGATGTGGATGGTTTCGTTGAAGTTCTTAGGAAAATCCAAGAAGCTCGTCTGGATAGCCAGCGGCTTCGGCGGGGGAATGCGGCACAGAGACCTGTGCGGATTCCTCACAGGAGGATTAATGGCAATTGGTCTCTCATCGGGGAAGTTAAAAATGGACAAGGAAGCCGCAAAAGCAATATGCGAACAGAAGGTCAAGGAGTATTGGCAGTGGTGGACCTCCACGGCTCCCTTGCATTGTTCGGAAATAAGGACTGAAGATAGAACTTCGAAAACCTGTGTTCGTCTTGGGCAGTTGGCTTCCGTAAAAGTTGAGGAACTGATAAAATCAAAATAGACATTTTTCTGGACTTTCTTTCGAGGGAAGGCTGAATATAAAAAAAGGGGATTTTATGATGAAAAAAAGAATTATCATTGCGATGTGTTTTATTCTTATCATCGCAGTATTTCTTCCGTTAATCAAAAAAGCATCAGCGCTAGAGAAAAGGCCTTATCTGGAGGCAGCCCTTCAAGCCGCACGGTGGATCAGGGCTTCGGCTGTTCAAACGGGAAAGGGAACAACCTGGCCAGCTGTTCCGGAGAATGGAAAATCCATAAACAATACCCTGTACAGCGGGACACCCGGTGTGGTTCTTTTCTTTCTTGAGGCTTATCATTCAACGGGCGATAAGACTTTTCTCGATGATGCGCGTTCCGGTGCGGACTACTTGCTCGCCACTCTGGAAGAGGAGAAAGCCCCTGGTTTGTACGTGGGGATTTCAGGCATAGGGTTTGTTTTAGAAGAAATGTTTAAAGCCACAAGAGACAAAAAATACTGTGAGGGAGTCGAGCGTTGCCTTGATTATCTTAAGAACAATGCCCTCAAAAAAGGAAAAGGCGTGGAGTGGAGCCAGGTGACAGACATCATCAGCGGTACAGCCGGAACAGGCCTTTTTCTTGTGTATGCGGCCCGGGAAATGAAAGATCCATCCCTGCTCGAACTGGCTGTCAAAGCCGGAAATAGATTGATGGAGTTGGGCCAGGCAGAAGGGGGCGGGACGAAATGGGCCATGGCTCCCGAATATCCCCGGTTGATGCCCAACTTCTCCCATGGGACGGCCGGTATCTCCTACTTTCTGGCTACTTTGTATGCTGAGACTCAGCAAAAGAAATTTCTCGATGCCGCCCTGTCCGGCGCCCGTTATCTTCAGTCCATCGCTCATAAAGAGGAAGATGTCTGTTTGATCTTTCACCATGAACCCGACGGCAAGGACCTCTACTATCTGGGATGGTGTCACGGCCCCACAGGAACCGCCCAGCTATTCTACCGGTTGTATCAGGTGACAGAGGATAAAGGGTGGATAGAGTGGAGCGAGAGATGTGCGCGCGCCATTCTCCAGAGTGGGATTCCGGAGAAGCAGACTCCAGGATTCTGGAACAATGTCGGGCAGTGCTGTGGCTCCGCGGGGGTGGCTGAATTGTTTCTGTATTTGCACCGGTTGACAAAAAAAGAGGAATACATCGATTTTGCCCGGCGCCTGACCTCTGATTTGCTTAAAAGGGGCACACGTGATGAAGCCGGATTGAGATGGGTGCAGGCCGAGCACCGTGTGCGTCCCGAGCTGTTATTAGCCCAGACTAACTTGATGCAGGGCGCGGCTGGAATCGGGTTGTGGCTCCTTCATCTGGATTATTTCGAACAGGACCGAAAACAGCGTATCATCCTTCCCGATTGTCCTTTTAAATAAAAAGGGGACAGTCCCTATCTCCCTTAATAAAAGGACTGAAAGGGACAGTCCCTGAAAAAAGGGGCCTGTCCCCTTTTTTATTTTTTACCACCAGCGCCAGAGAGCGAGAATGAGTGTAATCAGAAAAACCAACACAAGGTTCATATAGGCTACGAAATAAAAGATTCTTTCGTGGCGAGGATGCTTTTTTTTTGCCTGTGTCGGAATTAAATTACCGATTTTGGACATCACTCTGACCTTCTCCTCGCCATGGGGTGCTTGTTTGAGCATATCCGTTAGGTCAGCTCCCGCTCTGTGTTTACTGAAATGATTGCCGCTCTTCCAGTGTTCGCTTTTAGTGACATCGTATATTTTTCCTTTATAAGCGAAGTAAACAGCTCGATCCTCGGTTCCGTTAAAAAGAATTAAATCGTCAATAGTCATATCTCCTTTAGGTTCGAGATGTTTAGTTACTTTCTTTATTTTCAATTTCGGACCGACAAACAGGACAACATAAAACGCTGTTCCGGCCATCAGGAGGAAAAGAGCAACCTTGATGATGAGCAGAATTCCAAAACGAGTATTAAAAAGGATGGAGAGGGAAGTAATCCGGTACACAGAGAGGATGACTCCTGTGACTGCCATTATGATTATGGAGATAAGACCCAGCCTAACTTCTCCTTTAGGAAGGCCATGAGCCGCATAGGAAGGTTTAAGGATTATATGGACATAGAGGATGGTGCCGAACCAAAATATGGCTGTGAGAATATGGAGGTAACCGACGAGGAGGCGGATAATATCTGAGGCTTTTTTTCTTCCGGCTTGGCGAACTTCTTCCTGGGCTTCATCGCTTGTGACAACAAGTTTTTTGAGGTAGTCTTTTCCTGCTTCTGTCAGTTCACCTCCACCTGACTGATCCAGATGACAAAATCCACAGCTTTTTCCTGTTTTTTCAGCCATCTCTTCTGTAGCACTCACGAAGGAGGGAAAAGAAAGTAATAACAGGATTGAAGTGCAGAGAGAGAAGAGCCTCATTTATTTTCTCTTGAGGATTTTTCTGTCTTTGATAACCAGTTGGCCGTTCTTGACGACGTGTTTGATAGGATTGATGCCCAGGTGGTAGACAATCGATGGATAGTTTGGGGCCTCGCAGAGAACGAGGTCCATTTTTTTATTGAGATCGAGACTCCCCACATCCTCATTCCTGGAGAGAGCATAGGCGGCGTTGGCAGTGGATGCGTTAATGGCTTCTTCGATGGACATCTTCATGGTGAAGACTGCCAGTTGAAGCACAAAAAGCATGGATTCGGTCATCGAGCTCCCGGGATTAAAATCCGTTGCCAGGGCAACGATAGCGCCTCCCTCGATGAGTTTCCGGACAGGAGCCTTTTTCTCGAGCATGAGAAAGAAAGAAACTGCGGGAAGCAGCGTGGCCACAGTCTGGCTATTGGCGAGTTTCTGGATACCTTCATCGGTTATGTTGATGAGATGGTCAGCTGAACTGGCCCCTTCCTCAGCGGCAAGCTGGGCGCCTCCAAGAGGAGAAAACTCATCGGCGTGAATTTTGACTTTAAAGCCTGCTTCTTTAGCGGCCCTGACCAGTTTTCTGGTCTCATCTATCGAGTAAACGCCTTCTTCACAGAAAACGTCGAAAAATTCTGCCAGGTTCTTTTCTTTGACGCGCGGAAGAATTTGATTGATCAAAAGGTCGATATACTCACTTTTTGTAGACTTGAATTCCTGAGGGACTTCATGAGCGCCCATGAACGTGGAGACGATATCGATAGGATGGAGTCCATCGGCCTTCTGCAGCGCTTCGAGCTGCTTGACCTCATCCTCCAAGTTCAGCCCGTAGCCACTCTTGCCTTCTACAGTGGTCGACCCATGGAGAAGCATCCTGTCGAGACGGGAGAGACAGAGGGAGACAAGATCTTCCTTGGAGGCCTGCCGAGTCGCCTTGACTGTGGTTTGAATCCCCAATCCTTTTTCGGCCAACTGCTGGTAAGTGTAGCCTTTGAGACGGAGGACGAACTCTTGCTCTCTGGTGCCGGCAAAAGGGAGGTGTGTGTGAGAATCGACAAATCCTGGAAGCCCAACCAGTCCTTTTCCATCGATACGGATGCCGTTTTCTTCTAAACGGACCTCCTCGTTGAATTTCTTTTCATTTCCGATGAAGACAATTTTTCCTTGATTGGAAGCGATGCAGCCGTTTTCTATGACTCCCACATCCTGCAGAGAGCTCTTCCTCTTCGGTATCTGGCCTCTGCACGTGACAAGCTGTTCGCATCCCAGAACAGCAAGGTCAGCTGATCTCATCGGGAGTCTTTCTCAAGGGAGTGGTCTTGTTTTTCCTGATGAATGAGGGTGTTTCATACGGCTCCCATTTCTTCTCCCAAGCTGGTCTGTCCCAGAGAGTCTGGTTTCCCTTGGGCTCGAAAAGATAGGGGGGCGTCTCCCGTTGAACCTTGAATGGAGGAGGAGTTTTTGGTTCCGCAGGAGGGAAATCTTCCAGAATATGCGCTTCGGTCCGGGCGGACAGGTCAAAGCCTGTGGCAATGACCGTGACTTTCACCATTTCTTTCAGGCCTTCATCAATGACAGTTCCGAAAATGATGTTGGCTTCGGGATGAGCCTTGCTGTGAATGAGCTGTGAAGCTTTGGTCACCTCGTGGAGAGTGATGTCCTTACCGCCGGTGATATTGATAAGGACTCCTTGAGCGCCTTCGATTGAGGTGTCAACCAGGAGAGGGCTGGATATGGCTTTTTGCGCCGCATCGATAGCTCTGTTCTCTCCTGATGCCATTCCTGTGCCCATGAAGGCCATGCCCATTCCCTTCATGATGGATTTGACATCGGCAAAATCCAGGTTGATCAATCCGGGTCGAGTGATCAAATCTGAAACTCCTTGAGCGGCTTGTCTGAGTATGTCATCAGCCATCTTGAAGGCATCCTGGATGGAGGTGTCCAGGTTGACTGTTTGGAGCAGCCTCTCGTTGGGGATGGCGATGACCGTATCCACAGCCGTTTTCAACTGGGATAAGCCCTCCTGGGCCTGCTTGGCTCTGACTTTTCCCTCAAACTCAAAGGGAAGTGTCACTATCGCAATGCACAGCATATCGAGTTCTGAAGCCAGGTTGGCTAGAATCGGAGTGGAACCTGTTCCTGTTCCGCCTCCCAATCCCGCAGTCAGGAAAACCATGTCTGCACCCTGAAGGATCTCGATTAATTTTTCCGTGTCCTCGATCGCGGCTTCCTTCCCTATGTCCGGCCGGCCTCCCGAGCCTAAACCTTTTGTCAGCTTCCCTCCAATCTGGAGCTTTGTCCTGGCCCTGTTGCTGCTCAGAGCTTGAAGGTCTGTATTGACAGAGATAAACTCGACTCCTTCGATTCCTGTCTGGATCATCCTGTTGATTGCGTTCCCCCCTCCGCCGCCAATCCCAATGACTTTGATTTTGGCGCCGAAGCGTTCCTCGACCAGATGAAATTTTAGTTTGTTTTTCATTTCTTCTGTCATTTTTTCCTCCTATGCTTCCTTGAGCCACTCTTTGATCTTGGCCCAAAGGCTTCCTTTCCTATCTTTGGATAGGCCTTTTTCTTTCCATTGCGTGAATCCATAAAGAAGAAGGCCGACTGAAGTGGCGTAGTCTGGAGTGTTGACTCTGTCAACCAATCCGCCCACACCACTGGGATCACCACGTCTGACTGGCAGATCGAAGATTTCTTCCGCAACTTCCTCCAAGCCTTCGAGGAGTGCGGTGCCGCCTGTGAGGACAACTCCGGAATTCAGTGATTTTTCATACCCCATCCTTTTAACGTCGTTATCCACTAAGCGGAAGATTTCTTCAGCTCTTGGCTGGATGATATCAGCCAGGAGCTGTCTGGAGAGTATCCGGGGTTTCTTCCCCCTCCCGACCGATGGAACCTCGATTGTTTCCTGTTCATCCAGCAAAGTGCTGGATACACAGCCGAATTTTTTCTTGATTTTTTCCCCTTCTGGGATGGGAGTCCTGAGGCCAACAGCGATATCATTCGTGAAGTTGTCTCCTCCGATGGGAATGATGGAGGTGTACCATAGGCTTCCTCGTTCGAAAATGGCAATTTCGGTTGTTCCGCCTCCTATATCGATCATGCCCACACCGAGCTCCATTTCGTCGTGAGTGAGAGTGGCCTCGCTGGCGGCTATCTGATTGAGGACGATTTGCTCCACTTCAATACCCGCCCGCCCGACGCATGTCCTCAGGTTTTGGACTGAAGTCGTGGCACTTGTGATGATATGCACATTGACTTCGAGTTTGATTCCGCTCATGCCGAGAGGGTCTTTGATCCCATCCTGGTCATCGACCACAAATTCTTGAGGAATAATATGTATGATTTCTCTATCCGGAGGGATGGATACAGCCTTGGATTGGTCGATGACGCGTTTGATGTCCTCTCGGGTGATTTCTCTATTTTTTCCGGAAACAGCGATCACTCCTCTGCTGTTGAAGCTTTTTATGTGTGCCCCGGATATTCCGACGAAGGCGCGGTCGATTTCATATCCGGCCATGAGCTCTGCTTCTTCCTGGGCTTTTTTGATCGCGCTGACGGTGGCTTCGAGATTAACCACGACTCCTTTTCTCAATCCTCGGGACTCGGCTGCTCCCACACCGATGATCTCGATTTTACTGTCCTCTCCGATTTCACCGATAATAGCGGCTACTTTTTTTGTTCCGATATCCAATCCGACTATATAGCTGTTTTTCGGCATCAGAAAGCCTCCTTGCCGGCTTGGGGAGTGAGTTGGTTTTTAAAGAAGGGACTCTTGGGTTTGATGTACAGTCTGTCATGAATGCGGAGGTCGATGTACTCAAGAGCTCCATACTTTTTCAGTCTCGTTTGAAACCTGTTGTATAATCTGAGTTTCTCCTGAAATCGGTCATGGCCCATGATGAGCTTCGTCTGATTTGCTTTGAGCTGGACAACAACGTTTTCGTATTCAGTTAAGTCAAGGACTTCAAGCTGTTCTTTCTCTGATGGAGATAAGCTGCGGAGACATTCCCAAGCCAAATTTAATTTTTCCTTGTAATCCCTTTGGAATTTATTCGAATCGATAAGGAGGGGAAGATTCACTTTTTCTCCTTGTCCAATTTTCTCAAGAAAGACTCCATCCTCGTCGATCATATAGATATAGTCTTGTTTCAACAGAGCGGCGGGAGTCCTCTCTTTTATTTCTATTTTAAGAGTAGAGGGGAGAATTTTCCTCACACGGACCTCTTTAATCCATCTGTGCGCTGTGAGCTTTTCCTGGAGGAGACTGATGTCCAGAAGAAGGATGTTGCCGAGACGTTTCCCTTCCAGGAATTGATGAATTTCTTCTTCGATATCAGGCATTCGGGACACGATTTCCACATTTTGAATGTCCAGTTTATCCCAGGAAATCAGGAAGAGGTACGCTCGCTGCACGGAGTAGAATATCCCACCAAGAAGAATGAAGATGAAAAGGATATGCATGAATCTCAACCGGAGCTTCTTCTGGATTTTTTTCCTCTTGATTTTCCCTCTTCCACGCTGGAACTGCATCGGTTCGGAAACATAGGCATGTGATCTGTGCCGCATGGTCGAGTTGAGGTTATAAGCCATTTTTATCCTTTGGACTCCAATGCTTTCGCGATATCGGGGATAGTCAGGTAAATGTCTCCGGCTCCCATGATTAATAGTATATCCTCAGGTTGGGCGATTTTCCCGACAAGAGGAGCGATTTTTTTCATGTCAGGTTCAAAATACACGTTTTTGTGTCCGAGTTGCATAATTTCCTCATACAGGACTTGTCCGGAGACTCCAGCAATCGGCGTTTCTCCTGCCGGATATATTTCTGCGATGATGAGAATATCTGCCTGATTAAACGAGGTGGCAAAGCTTTTCATCAGAACAGAGAGACGGCTGTAGCGGTGCGGCTGAAAAACAGCGATCGTTCGGCGTTTCCAGCCTCTCTTGGTTGCCTCGAGAGTGGCTTTAATTTCAGTCGGATGATGGGCGTAATCTTCGATGATCATGATATCGTTGATTTCTTTCTTCAATTCAAAGCGGCGTCCAGCGCCGGAATAGAGTTCCAGTGCTTCCAGGATTGTTTCGGGAGGTATATCAAGGTCCAGCCCGGTAGCCACGGCGGCCATGGCGTTGTGAATATTGTGAGTGCCCGGCACGTTAAGCCTGAGTTTACCGAATTTCTTTTCCTTCCAGTAAAGAGTCGAAGTGCTCGAGAATTTCTCGAACTGCATGTCTCTGGCAAATATGTCGGCTTGAGTGGAGAATCCGTAGCTGATGATTCTTCTGCCGAGAGAAGGAATCAGGGCCTGGAGATTGGGATCATCAAGGCAAAGAATCACTGGGCAGTAGAAAGGGACTTTGAGCGCAAAATTGATAAACGTTTTTTTGATTTCATCGACCGTCTGGTACTGGTCGAGATGCTCGTCATCCAGGTTTGTGAGGACAGCGATAAAAGGCGATAAGTAGAGGAAAGAACGGTCACTTTCATCCGCTTCGGCCACGATAAAATCGCCTTTACCCAATTTTCCATGGGCGCCGACAGTGTTCAAGCGGCCGCCGACGACGATAGTGGGATCAAAGCCTGCCGATTCGAGCACTTGCGCGATCATGGAGGTCGTGGATGTTTTGCCGTGTGAGCCTGCCACTGCGATTCCGTATTTCATACGCATCAACTCAGCCAGCATCTCTGCCCGGGGAATAACCGGTATTTTACGTCGCCGGGCTTCTTCAACCTCGACATTATCCTCTTTGATAGCCGTGGATATGACAACCACATCCGCTCCCTCAACTTTGTCCGCTTTATGGCCGATGGAAACTTCGGCTCCAAGGTCTGCAAGCCGCTGTGTCACCTCGGTCTTAGCGATATCTGTTCCCGAGATTTTGTAATCCATGTTGAGAAGGACTTCAGCGATACCGTTCATACCTGTGCCGCCGATGCCGACCATGTGAATATGATTGATTTTTCTGTAGACGTGTTTTCCCACTTTTTATTCCTTTTGTTTGGCTTCCATGAGTTCAAAGCAGAGATCAGTAATTTTTTCCGTCACTTTTTCTGTTTTGATCTGTGCGATATTATTTTCCATCTGGTCAATATTTTCTTTGTTCCGCAGGAAATGAAAGATCTTTTTTGTGAACAGCTCTGGAGTGAATTCCTCTTCAAGGATAATCTCCGCTCCATTTATTTTTTCCAGTTCTCTGGCATTGAGAACCTGATGGTTATCTGCGGCTTTGGAGAATGGGATCAGGAGAGATGCCTTTTGAGAGGCGATGAACTCGGCAATGGTCGAGGCTCCTGCGCGGCTGACGATGAGATCGGACTTTTGAAAATAACTGGCCATATCAGGAAAATAAGGCGCCACGGTCACTCCTTTAAATCCGTTTTGGGTATAGTGCTCTTCGACCCAATCTAGGTCCTTCTCTCCGGTTTGGTGGAAGATTTTTAAGTTCTCTTTTTCCTCTTTTAAGAGTGGAAGAGAGGCGGATATCCCTTTGTTCAGGAAATGAGAACCCTGGCTTCCTCCGAAGATAAGAATGGTGAGCTTTGCGTTCCTGGCTTTGGGCACAAGGCTGTAAAACTCCTCTCTCACAGGATTGCCGATGAATATCCCTTTTCCTTTGAAGTAGGGAAGAGACCCCTTGAAAGCAACGACCGCTTTCTGGACCCAACGAACCAGCACTCTGTTGGTGAATCCTGGATAGAGATTTTGCTCAAGAATCAGAGTGGGAATTTTTCTCAAGGAGGCAAGGAGAACGATCGGCCCTGAGCTGTATCCTCCCACTCCGATTACCAAGTCTGGCTTTATTCGACGCAGTATGGAAAAAGATTTTAGAAAAGAAAACGGGAGTAGAAAAAGAGACTTAATTGTTTTTAGGCCTCTTCCCTTTAATCCTTCAATTTTTAAGGGGATAAAATCAACCTTGTGGTACTCCATTATATTCTTTTCCAGTTCCCTGTGTGTCCCGACATAAGTCAATTGAAGATGGGGATTTTTTTCTTTCAGTTTATTCCCCACAGCTAAAGCGGGGTAAATATGTCCGGCTGTGCCTCCGCCGCTGATGATAATTTCTTTCTTCTTCATTTCTTTTTTGGGATGTTTTTCTTTCTTTGTGAAATATTGAGAAGGATGCCTATTCCAAAAAGTGTACAGAGAAGAGAAGACCTTCCATAGCTGATGAGAGGAAGCGGTATTCCGGTCGGTGGACCCAGGCCCAGCACAATGCTGATGTTCAGCAGGGCCTGAGCAAAGATAGCCAGGGTGAGTCCTGCGGCGCAGATTTGACTGAAGAAATTGGGTGCCCTTTTGGAAATGACCAATCCTCTCCATAGAAAGACCAGGAAGAGGAAGAGGATAGTCACTGTTCCTATGAGGCCGAGCTCTTCTCCCACTATGGCGTAAATATAATCGGTATGAGAACAAGGGAGGAAGAATAGTTTTTGTGTGCTTCCTCCGAAGCTGACTCCGAAGAGACCCCCCGCGCCAATAGCCAGCTTGGATTGAATTATCTGGAATCCTGTACCCTGAGGGTCTTTGGTGGGCGAGAGAAAGGCGAGAATCCTGTCCAGCCTGTACGAAGCCTGAAAAAGATAAAAGGCGAAAAGGCCGAGTGTGGGTATTCCAAGAAACATGAAGTATTTGAGATTCATTCCTCCGATGAAGAGCATGATCAAGCAGATGAGAAAAATCAGCAGTGCTGTGCCGTAATCTGGTTCCTTTATGATCAGCAGGATGAAGAGAATGAGGATGATCAACGGAAAGAGGAGGGTCCGGAAGTCGTTCATTCTTTCTTTTTTCCGGTCAAAGTAGTGGGCAAAAAAGAGGATGAGACTTATTTTTGCCAGTTCCGAGGGCTGGAACCGGAGACCGAAAAACTGAACCCATCGGTTTGTCTTCGCCAGCGCTGGCATGAGAAGACACAGCACTAGAAGGATGAGAGAGAGAAACAGAAGCCCGTAGACAAAATACGCATTGTTGTAGAACTGTTTTCTGATGGGAAGCATGAGAAAAATGAGGACTAAACCGATGCCAGCCACGATGCTCTGGTTGATAAAAAAGTGGAATGTGTTCTGGTACTGCTCACTGGCCAAAATCGCAGATGAACTGTAAACCATGATCAAACCTAAACCCATCAAGATAAGAATGGAGAAGAAGAGTGTCTTGTCGAATCCGTAGGGTCTGAAAATTTCCATGTTTTTATCCTGACTCTCTTTCTGTATCCTTCTTCAGTGCGTAAACTTCATTCTTGAAAACGGTTCCTCTTTCCTCAAAGTTTTGGAACATGTCAAAGCTTGTACAAGCCGGGGCCAGAAGGACAACTTCACCGGGTTGGGCCTCAGAATAACCCATTCTCACCGCCTCTCTATACGAGGAGACTGTTTCCATCGGAACGCTCCCCTCCAGCGCTTTTCGAATCTTGTCTCTGGCTTCGCCGATGAGGATGACCTTTTTGACTTTTTCAACCACCGGGTCTCTGAGCTTTTTGAAATCACCTCCCTTATCTTTCCCTCCCAATAGAAGGATGATTTTTTGGTTGAAGCTCTGGATGGATTTAAGTGAGGCATCCACATTCGTGGCCTTGGAGTCGTTGTAAAATTCAATCTCTCCTATAGTCGTGACTTTCTCCAGCCGGTGCTCAAGACCGTGGAAGCCTTGTATGGATTCTCGTATTCGAGCCGCAGGAATGCCCATTATGTGACCCACCAGAGCGCTGGCCATAACATTCTCCAGGTTATGGATTCCGAAAAGAGGAATCTCAGAAGTTTTCATCAGTTTTTCTTCTCCTGAGTCTTTGAGAATGAGCCAGTCTTCCCGAAGGAAACATCCCCTCTCCACCTCTGTTTTCCGGCTGAAGGCGTACACTTGTGCTTTTCCTTCTTCTTTGAGGTCCCAGATAAGCGGATCATCTTCATTGAGAATAGTTGAATCATTGTCTCCTTGAGTGGAGAGGAGTTTCTTTTTCGATTCGTAATAATCGTCGAACGAAGGATGCCAATCGAGATGGTCCGGAGAAACATTGAGGAAGACAGATAGAGCGGCTCTGAACTGTTCGATGAACTTCAGCTGGAAGCTGGAGACTTCTGTGACATAGACATGGTTGTCCAGGCTATTTTCCACAAAGTTTATCAAAGGCGTACCGATGTTCCCGGCGAGGAATGCTTGATGGCCTCCTTCTTTCAGGATTTTGTGGGCTAACGTGGCTGTAGTGGATTTTCCGTTGGTACCGGTGATGCCCACGATTCTTCCTTTCAAGAATAAATAGGCCAGCTCGATTTCCGAGAGGATCTTGACTCCTTTTTTGGCTGCCGCATCAAGCTCTGGAATCCAGGGAGGCACTCCAGGGCTGGGCACGATCAAATCAGCCTCAGTGAAGGACTCTGTGTTGTGTGTTCCTGTTTCGATGGCAACGCCCTTTTTCTCCCAGCCAGTGATGGCGGGACCGAGTTCTTCCCGCGTCTTTTTCTCGCTGAGTTTCACTTTGGCTCCGTGTTGAAGAAGGAAATTACAGAGTGCTTCCCCTGTTCTTCCGAAGCCGACGATCAACACTTTTATTTCCTCCAGGTCCATCTTACCTCAGCTTCAAGGTAGCCAGACTGAAAAGGGCAAAAACGATGCCCATGATCCAGAATCGTATGACGATTTTCTCTTCAGACCAACCGATGAGCTCGAAGTGATGGTGGAGAGGAGCCATTTTGAGGATTCTCTTGCCTCCCGTTATCCGGAAATAGACAATTTGCAGGAGGACAGAGAGTGCTTCCAGAATAAACACTCCGGCGACCATGAAGAGAAGGAATTCTTGCTTGATTAAAATTGAGATAACCCCGATGGTGGCCCCCAACGAAAGAGCGCCCACGTCTCCCATGAAGAGCTGAGCCGGGTGGCTGTTATACCAGAGAAAGCCCAGACAGGCTCCGGCCATGGCTCCGACAAACACAGTGAGCTCCGCGGCCTGAGGGACATAAGTAATATTCAGATATTCCGCCAGGTCGATACGGCTTATGACATAGCAGAGAGCTGTGAAGGCTCCAGCGCTGATCAAGGTCAGACCTGTGGCCAGCCCATCGAGCCCATCAGCAAGATTGACTGAGTTTGAAGACCCCACGAGTATGAGCATGATCCAGGGGAGATAGAACCAGCCCAGGTAAGGAACCCATTCCTTGAAAAACGGGAACTGCAGATGGAGGCTGAACTCTTCGGTCAGCCCGAGAAAGATAAAATACGAGCCGATGATTCCAGCCAAGGCAATCTGAGAAAACAGCTTGTGGCGGATGATGAGGCCTCTGGGTTTTTTCCTGATGATCTTCAGGAAATCATCCCAGAATCCAAGCAGGCCGAAGAGGATCATGGTGGCCATTGCCAGGCGGACATAGGAATTACCCAGGTTTCCCCAGAGAATCGAAGAGATTATAGTGGCGCCGATGATCAGGATTCCTCCCATCGAAGGAGTTCCCTTTTTTTCAAAGTGAGATTCTGGAACCTCTGAATAGATTTCTTCTCTTAACTGGTATTTTTTCAGCATTCTGATCAACCACGGACCCAGCATCAGGCCCAGGAGGAAAGCTGTTATCCCTGCTAACGCCGTTCTGACAGTGTAGTAGCTGAACACGTTGAAAAAGAAGAAATATTTTTTCAGTGGAACCAGAAGATAGTACAGCACTTTTTCCCTCTATTCCTCTTTGAGTTGTTCGATGACTTTATCCATCATCATCCCTCTTGATCCCTTGACCAGGATAAGGTCGCCTTCCTGGATGAGAGACCGGATTTTCCCAGCTGCGGCTCTAGAATCCTCGAAATGGAAAATCTGTTCCTTCCTCATCCCGGCAGAAAGGGCGCCTTCCACCATGTGAAGACTGAGCGGGCCTGCAGCAACCAGGATGTTCCAGCCCGATTGAGCGATCTGTTTTCCTGCTTTCGTGTGGAACTCTGCTTCCCTCTCTCCGAGTTCCAGCATGTCACCCAATACTGCGATTTTTCTTTTCGCAGGAAGCTCCACAAGGCCTTTCAAGGCCGATTCCAGAGCGGCGGGGTTCGAGTTATACGAATCGTCAATGAGATGTATGTTTTGGCGCAGGCGAAGGAGAACTCCTCTCATGGGAAGCGGCTTCAAATCCTTCACTCCCGCCCGCAGTGAATCAAGCGGCACGGATAATGTATAGCCCACAGCCGCTGACGCCAAGAAGTTATACAGGGCGCTTTCATAGTAGAAAGGAAGGCAGATTTCTTCCTTTTTGTTTCCGTAAATGAGCTCAAAAACTATCCCCTCCCATCCGTTCTTCCGAACATTCTGAGCGCGCACATCACATTCTTCTGAAAGCCCGAAGAGAAGTGTTTCCCCTTTCCAGCCTTTGGCGATTTTCCTGACCAATGCGTCGTCTCCGTTGAGTACGGCGGTCCCGTCCTTTTTGGACCCGTCGAGTATTTCTTTTTTGGCCAGGGCAATCTCGTCTATGTCCTTAAAAAATTGAAGATGAACAGGGTTGATATTGGTGATGACAGCGATATCCGGGGGAGCTATCCGCGTGAGAGACCGTATCTCTCCGAGGCTGCTCATGGCCATCTCGAGTACAGCCACGTCATGGCCGTCTTCCAACTTAAGGAGGGAGAGGGGAACTCCAAGGTGATTATTCAAATTTCCCTCAGACTTGAGCACCTTGAAATCTTGTGAGAGTAGGCAGGATGTGAACTCCTTGGTCGTTGTCTTACCGATGCTGCCTGTTATACCGATAACTTTGACAGAATACTCTTGAAGAACTTTTCGGGCGAGTTCCTGAAGAGCCTTGAGAGTGTCTTTAACTTGGATCAGAGCGATGTCTTTATCGGCGAGAGCAGTATGCTGAGAAATAACAGCACCTGAAGCTCCCCTCTTAACGGCGGACGGGACAAAGTCATGGCCGTTTCGTTTCGCGGTTAACGCAAAAAATAGTTCACCCGGTTCAGTCGACCGGGAATCAATGTTGAATCTATGAAAAACGAGGGATTCCGAACCTTGGAGGATGGTTCCGTCGATTTTTTTAGCGATATCGTTCAGTCGGAGACTAACCAATTTCAGTTTTCTCCTTTGGCTTGAAGGATTTCCCTGATGACTTCCGCATCATCGAAATGAGTGATTTTATCCTTGATGATTTGATAATCTTCATGTCCTTTCCCGGCCACAAGGATATAGTCTCCCTTTTCACCGAGAGAAAGGGCATGTGCGATGGCCTCTCTTCTGTCAGGGATGATTTGGTAATTTTGTGTCCCTGTTTTCTGCATTCCCTTCTCGATATCTGAGATTATCGCCAATGGCTCTTCTGAACGGGGGTTGTCGGATGTGATGATGGTCCAGTCCGAAAGAGTGCCGGCCGCTTCTCCCATCCGGGGTCTTTTTGTCTTGTCCCGGTCTCCTCCGGCTCCGAAGACCAAGATGATGCGTTTAGGATTGAGCTCCCGGACAGTTTCCAGTAGATTCTTCAGAGCATCATCAGTGTGGGCGTAATCGACGAAGATGTGAAGACCAAGAGAATTTTCGATCTTTTCAAACCTTCCCGGGACTCCTAGAAGCGAGGCGATGCCTTCTTTGATCGCTGAGGATGGAAGGTCTAGAGTTAGGGCTACAGCCACAGAGGCTAGGATATTGTAGAGATTAGGCTTCCCCAGGAGCGATGAGGAGATGGAGAGCTGGCCTTCAGGATATTTCACAGAAGCTTCGATTCCCTTCTCGTTCAGCGCGAAGTTCTCCCCTTGGACCATGGCGCCTGGCTCGATGCCGAAGGTAATGGCTTCTGTGGAAAGCTGGGATAGCAGTTTCTTCCCCCATGGATCGTCTCCATTGACCACTGCCATTCGTTTCTCATTAGTGAGAAAGAAAAGCCTTTTCTTGGCTTCGAAATATTTCTCCATGGTTTGATGGTAGTCCAGATGGTCACCGCTCAGGTTCACGAACGCAACGATATCAAACGCGATGCCCATCACTCTTTTAAGGTCTAAAGCATGAGAGGAGACTTCCATGATGCAGTGTGTGACTCCGTGGTCGAGCATTTCACACAGGATCCTCTGTATGTCTGGAGCTTCGGGAGTCGTTCTTTCAGCGGGGACAGTCATTTTTGGCCCCCGGTAAGATATGGTTCCGATAACTCCTGGTACGAGACAGGATTTTTTTAATATTTCCTCCAGAATGTAAGTGATCGTGGTCTTCCCTTTTGTCCCGGTGATCCCGATGACTTTCATTTTCTGTGATGGGTGAGAATAAAAATTGGCTGAACTCAGTGCGAGCGCCTCCCGTGTGTCCGAGACCTGGATCCAGGTTTGAGTGAAATCCTCAGGCTTGGCCCTATCTGAAAGGACAGCCACAGCGCCGCGACGAAGGGCTTCTTCGATAAATTCATGCCCATCCGCTTTTGCTCCTTTCAGAGCTGTAAACATGAATCCGGGCTGGACATTCTTTGAGGAGTAAGCGATGCCTTGAATATCTTCAGTCTCATTCCCATTTAAGGCCAGCCTCGGCACTCCGGCCAACACGTCTTTGAGTTTCATCAGTTGTTCAGCCTCCAGCGGTTTTCGGCGATTATGTTTCTTTGAGGATTTTTTTGGCGCGGAATTTTCAGATATTGGAGGAGCTGCTTACTGATTTCTCTGAAGACAGGACCAGCAACTTCTCCACCATAGTACGACCCAGTGGGTTCATCGATGATCACGATTATGGAGAAGACTGGATTGTCGGCAGGAACAAAGCCGACAAAAGAAGCGATATGAGCATCAGATGAATAACGTCCAATGGAGGAGTCGAATATCTGGGCTGTTCCTGTCTTGCCGGCAATTCTATACCCTGTGATTCGAGCCGGGCTTCCGGTTCCTCCTTCAACGACTGCCTGGAGGATGGACGTGAGTATGGAAGCCGTCTCTCTGGATATTATCCTCATGGGACGGAGGGAATTTCGTGTGGATCTATTAGAGGAGTTCAGGACTCTTCTGACAATCTTTGGAGGGACAAGAACACCCTCGTTGGCGATGATATTGACTGCCTGGAGCATCTGGAGGGCTGTTACTGAGATTTCATACCCGATAGAGAGAGATGCGGGAGATATCCGGCTCCAGTCTTTGACTTGCCTGAAAATTCCCTTTTCTTCTGCGGGGAGGTTGATCCCCGTTTTTTTGCCAAAGCCAAATTTTTTTATCGTTTCATAAAAAGAATTCTTGTCTAAATTGTGGCTGAGTTGAACAGTTCCGACATTGGAAGAATACATGATGATTTCTGGAAAAGACAAGATTCCATAGCGTTGATGGTCTCTGATTAATTTGCCAGCCACAGATATGTATCCCTGGCTGCAGTCGAAGGAGTCAGCCAGGCTGACTTTATTTGTCTCCAGGGCGGCTGAGGCGGTGATGACCTTGAAGGTGGAGCCTGGCTCGAAGTTGTGGTGGATGGCATTGTTTCTATCCACTACAGTGGGGGAGGGAGGGAGGTTGTTCAAGTCGTAAGTGGGGAAATTGGCCATGGCCAGGATTTCTCCTGATGAGGGTTGGGCAATGATGACTGTCCCCCATTTAGCTCCTGATTTCAACACCGCATTTTCCAGCTCTTTTTCCGCATAAAACTGGATGGTTTCATCGATGGTCAAGACTAAATCTTTCCCATCTTCTGGTTCTTTCAGAGTTTCAAATTCGTACTCTCTTTTTTTGGCGTCCTTCATTATGAGATGTTCGCCTTTTGTACCTGCAAGTACAGAGTTGCAGCTGTATTCAATCCCGCTGGCGCCGATTTCATCGATATCAACTCTTCCCAGTAAGTGGGCGGCGCGTTTTCCGTGGGGGTAGTATCTTTTGTTTTCTTCCAGGAAATAGATGCCACTCAAAGAGAGCTCTTTAATCATGTTTTCTTTTTCGGGGTGAATTTTCCTTTTAACCCAGATGAAAGACACGTTTCTTTCGATTCTTTTTTTAATCCTCTTGAACTCATTCGCGGAGAGATTCAGGATGCTCTTTAGTGTTTTAATTTTTTCAAGTTGTGATTCCAGAGGTTCGTCCTCGTTGGGAGTGTAGAAGACAGATCGAAATGGAAGGCTTCGAGCGAGAATACTACCTGTGCGGTCGTATATTGTGCCTCTTTTGGGAATGATGTCTTTCTTATTCTGATTATGCTGCGTGACTTTAGTTTTCAGGCTCGGGTGTTCGATGACCTGAAGTTGGAGGAGGCGAATGATGAGAAAGATGAGCCAGAGCATAAAGAGAAGAGCCATCATGCTTATTCTTCTGTGTGCTTTTCTCTGATTGATAATGCTCATTCTCTTATTCTCATTGTTCTTGTTTAAAATCTTCGTAGATCTTCTGGTTTTCCTGGGTTTTAACCATTTTCAATTTTTCCTTGGCGATTCTTTCCACTTTCTCCAGTGAAAGCAGGGAAGCCTTGGTGGTTTCAAGCTCTTCGACCTCAATTTTCAGTTTTTGGACTTTTTCCTCCAGTCTGTTTATTTCGTATCCTAACCTGACCGCTTCGACCTGGTGCCAGATGTAGAAAGTCAGAATGGAAATGATGAATACTGTGCAGGTGATAATCAGAATCATTTCTTTTTTTGTGAATTTTTTTCTGACCATTTAAATTCTTACAGCCGCTCTGAGTTTAGCTGACCTCGCCCTGAAATTTGCCTTGACCTCCTCTTCAGACGGGACAACCGGTTTTTTTGTTAAGATTTTAAGGAAAGGAGGGGAATCACCGGAAGCCGCCAGGTTTGCGAAAGTGCGTTTGACTATCCGATCCTCCAGAGAATGAAAAGAGATCGCAGTGATATGGGCTTTTTTAGGAAGTGAATGAGCCGTCCTTTCCAGGAAACCGGAAAGGCTGTTCAATTCCTGGTTGACTTCGATACGGATGGCTTGGAAGACTTTGGCGGCGGGATGGATTTTTCCTTTTTGAGGTCTCCAGTGGCATATTTCTTCCACTGTTTGACAGAGCTGAGTGGTTGTTTCAAATGGTGTCGTTTTTCTTCTCGAGACTATTTCTCGAGCGAGCCGTCGTGCCTGTCTGAGTTCGCCGTATTCATAGAAGATTTGAGCAAGCTTGGGCTCCGAGTACTTATTGATAATCTTATGGGCAGTCGACTTGTTCCGGAGGTCCATTCTCATATCGAGAGGACCTTCTCGGCTGTAGCTGAATCCTCTCTCTGGGGAGTCGAGCTGGAAAGAAGACATTCCCAGGTCGAGTAGAACACCTCTTATTCGAGAGAAGTCGATTTCCATGTCAGGGATGTACCTGAAATCAGAGTGGAAGAGTTCCACTCTATCCGCGAAAGGTTGAAGTTTTTCTCTGGCTTTCAGAAGGGACTTTTCGTCGATATCAAAACCGATAAGGGACGCTTTGGGATTTCTTTTAACTATTTCGTAGGCATGACCTCCCAGCCCGATTGTGCAGTCAATGTAAATGCCTTCCCTGTTTATATCCAGGTACTCCAAAACCTCGTCTAATAGAACAGGGATGTGACCGTTCCCGTTCATTTGGTTTTTCCTTGAGGCAGAAGTTCTGCAATGCTCTCAAAGTCCTCATTGGTCAACGGCTTTTCCTCAAGAATTTTATCGAGCTTCTCCTTGTTCCAGATTTCCAGATGGTCGGTGAGGCCAAGGACGACTACCTCCTCATCGAGTTCTGCCTTATCTCTTAAGGACTGGTTGATGAGAATGCGGCCCTTGGAATCAATCCGGTAATGATGTCCCTTCCTGTTGACACGAATCAGGAAACTCCTCACAGCCGGATTGAACTGTAGGGCTCCTTCCATGGAAGCGCCTGAGAGTCTTTCCCAGACAGAAAGAGGGTAAACCTGAACGGATTCGTCAGCCAGGGAAGTGATGAACAGGTCTTTTCCATACTGTTCTTCAATGGCGGCGCGGAACTTTTCTGGGACTTTTATTCGACTGCTTCTGTCGAATCTTGCCGTATAACTTCCTAATAATAAACTTCCCATTTTGTCCCGTTCCGTCCCGTTTTCCACTAATATATGAGACAAAATTCCCAATGTCAAGGAAAAAATACAAAAAAATAGCATTTATTTTTACTGTTTTCTAGATGTTGTGTAAAAATAGACGGCGCCACTATATAAAGGATACAGGCGCGAGGAGAAAATTACTTAACTGGCCAAAAAAAGAATAGGAAGCGGGATTTTTTGGGAAAGAGAGGAAAAAAAGGGGATAGGTTACTTTGGGGACTGTCCCTTTCAGTCCTTATATTATAGAAGGATAGGGACTGTCCCCTTTGTTACAGTAACCTATCGCCTTTTTTATGCATTAAATAAGGATAGAAGATATCCCGTTTTCAACTAAATATCGACCTTTTTTTTGAGGAGTTCTTGGGCCCTCGTATAGTCCTCATCTGATACAAGGATTTTTATCTCACCCAAACCATCTGCCGAAAAAGGATGGACGGATTGAACCACCCTTCCTCTGAGGATACAGACAATCCCGTTGCTTTCGAGATAGCTTTTAATGATCTCTGCTTCAACAGGTCCCCAGACTTTATGGAGCTCCTTGAGCTTCGAATCTTCCCCGGATTTTTTCTTTTTCTCCTGAGTGTCATCCATCTATCTATCCTTATAAATCCTTAGACGAATAAGTGTATCTCTATTTTAAAGAAAAAAGCAAGAAAGGGGAATAACGTAGAGAATAAAAGAGCATAGGTTACTTTAGGGACTGTCCCTTTCAGTCCTTATATTATTGAAGGGTAGGGACTGTCCCATTTATTACAGCAACCTGTTCCCTTTTCTTCTTTGAAAAAAATAATCCCCGTGGAAAAAGGGGCCTGTCCCCTTTTTTTCCATACTGGTGGAATCGTTTATTTATCTCTTTTTCCACTCGAAATAATCAGTGAGTATCCTGTTGTGGTCAAAAGCAAGAGAAAAATTGATTTCTTCTTTTGTGAATATCCCGATTTCCTGCGCATCGTCCTCTGCTTTGGGCTTTCCTCGCGCTGAGGCCACAAAAACCGTTGAGATGGTGTGCTGGCGGGGATCCCTCGCCGGGTCGGAGTAGGTATAAAGCTGCTTCTCGAGCTGGACATCCAGAGAAGTTTCTTCCTTGGCTTCTCGAACAGCCGCTTCCTCTAAAGATTCACCGTAGTCGACGAATCCTCCTGGAATGGCCCATCCATAGGGAGGATTCTTCCTCTTTATCAGCACAATTCCTTTTTTTCCATCCTCCCTTTGAACTTCGATAATGATGTCCACAGTCGGAACAGGATTTCTGTGTTTTGTCATCATGACTTCAGAAGAGAATTTTCCACCCGAGATTCTTCCCTTCAGGATGAACCTTCAGAGACAGCCAAGAGATGAAAGGCTTGTCAGTCGACGAGCTTGAACTTCTTTTCCAGTTTTTCGAGTTTTTCCACAATACCGCCATACTCGAGTTCGCTGTAAGGAAGCATGGCTGCGCCGGAAAATCCTTGTCGTCTGATGGCTGTGGCTTTCTCGGATATCTGGTCTCTGACGTAATCCCAATAGGGGTGGTCGAACACATCAGCCGGCTCTGTCAGCTTTCCTTCTCTCACACAAAAGGCGGCTCCGGTGACGACTGGAGGTCCATCAAAAAAGGAGATTGTCGAATTGAGCTTGCAGGGCATGAGAGGACCGTTGTGGCTGCCTCTCATGAAGCCCGCAACAAAATGACCGATCTGGAAGGGAGCCAGCACTTCTCCGGTGGCAGGGAATTCTCCCTGAACCCGGACTAGGGCGACAGGGTCATCTTTTCCTGTGTATTTTCCGGCGATGTTGTGCAGACGTGTAGTTGAGACAACCGCCGCCTGGTTTCCTGAAGCGCGGGAATAGATGCTCTCGATGACATATCTTTCGTTATCGCGGAGCAGGGCGGCGATGTCATAGATTTCATCAGGGGCATTGAGTTCAACGACTTTATCTTTTTCAGTGTGTTCGACGTCGATGATGCGGAACATGAAGCCATCGCTCATTTTTGGGCTGAGAATAAGTCCTGCATTGTACATGGGATCAGTGAAGCCCAGGTAGAAAGGAAGGTTGTAACAGCCAGGGTCAGTCTTATCCGCGGCAAAGAAAACAAAAGGCTCGTTCGGCCGTTCCTCAAATTCCATCTCTGAAACAGCTGGGCCCATTCCTTTTATGTTTCCACTGAAGGCATCCTTGAGCAGATCCTGACCTGCGCCGTAAAGCCCCTGTTTTTTAGCGACAGCTGTGCCGGTTATAAAAGCATCCCAGGCTAATTTATGGATTTTTTCGTCTGAGACGCCCTTATCATGTGTACACAGGATAGCGATATCGTCTCCGGTGTGGCTGATATAATAGTCGATCAGCAGGTTTTTGCTGTTCTCTTTGACAAAGCTCTTGACTTCATCGACGAGCGCCTGGCTTGGAGTGATGTGACCGCCAATGCTGCCTATATCCGCTTTGAGAACGCTGAGGGTGACTTTCATTAAAACCTCCTTCTAAAATATGTTTTACATGTCTTGTCGAAAAGTCCATTCTAAATACTTTGTCCTCTGAATGTCAACAGGAATCCATGGGGCGATTCCCGGCGAGAAAAGAGCCATGGAAGAAATAAAAACAGTAATCTCATTTTGGAAAGGAGAAGATTTTTGAGAAGTAGAGGATTCAGAAAGGAGATTTATGCAGAAATCGCGAGTACCCGAATAAAGGAGGTGGGAAAGAGAATTTTCTGTCCTTTCTCGATTGATATGAAGGGCTTTTGGATGGCCCACAGAGTCGGGTCGTGGAAGTTTTCAGTGATGGGAAATGGAGTGGAGAGACTTTTCCTCAAGACGAGGCCGAATGTCCTGTGCTGACAGACTGGAAAATGAGTGTCTCTTTAAAGATACACATGGCTGGATAAGAGGACAGATAACTGGCTTAAAATCTTTCTCTTAGCCAGGTGTTATTTGGCATAAAGCTTGCATTATTTTTTGTGAGAACAATGGAGTGGAGGGAAAAAAATGAAAAAGAAAAAATTCACGCTTATTTTGGTCTTTGCCTTGATTGGTTCGCTGCCGCAGCTCCTTCAGTCACAATCCGATTATGAATACATTCACTCACCGAAAACCGCTATTTATTTTGGTTATATAACCTATACAGAAGTTGAGTATGATGGGAATGATCCTGTTGTGATTCGGGAAGGAGAAGAGGCTCCTCGAGTGGCTGTGCTGAATTTTCCTCTTCTTCCGGGAGACACCATCCGCACCACTGGGAGCCGGCGCTGTGAGGTTCAGTTAGACACAGGAACCATCATCAGATTGGATTTCAATACGGAGTTGGTCATCGAGACCATCATGGCCAAAAGCCTCAGTTCATCCAGAAAGGTCACGAATTTTCTCCTCAATAAAGGGGAGATCTATATCATGTATAAGAGGTATAACTATCCGGAGATTTTTCAGGTGATCACTCCAAATGCCTCGACGAAATTGAAGCACAGGACAGTCGCCCTGATTGCGGCGAGAGAAGACGGAGGGACGGACATTCAAGTCAAGCTAGGAAAAGCCTTTGTCCTCTACGGACCTAATGAAGACAGCTTAATGGAAAGAATCTTAACGAAAGAAATGAGGGTAACGATAACGAATTCCAGAGGCTATCAGGCTCTTGAGGGAGAATACAAAGAGGATGAAGATTTTGAGTTGTGGAATGTCTCCATAAACAAAAATTTTGATGAACTTCATGAGGGGATGAGTGTCATCCCCAAACCCATTTATAGATACCCCAGGGCAGTCGTTTATTTTGCCCAGAAATATTCCAATCTTTATGGAGAGTGGATCTACGACGATATGTATGGCTATGTCTGGCGTTGTGATTATAACGATTATTATCCGTGGGGAACCTGGCAGCCATACTATTACGGTCAGTGGAGAGATGTGGATGGACAGCTTTTCTGGGTGCCAATGGAATCCTGGGGATGGGTGCCCCATCATCTCGGCCTCTGGATATGGAACAAGAAGCGCGGCTGGTTGTGGATTCCCGGCTCCGCATTTGCTCCTGCCTGGGTATCCTTTCACACATGGGCGGATTACCACTGCTGGAGACCGTGGTCGTTCTGGGACTGGTATTTATGCGGCGCTTATCATAGATATCCCTATTTTTACTTGTTCAATCCCCAATACCCTGATTCTCTTCTTGATCCTGGCTGGGAAGATATCCTTCGCAAAGAAGAAGATGGGATTTATTACGGCCGTATCAGTAGAAGCCAGCTCCGAAAACCAGATTCTGCTTATCCACTGCCGAAAGAACTTAAAGGGACGTTGAAAAAAGTTGTCTCTGCGCTGGAGATACGGGACGAAAGAATCCTGGCTTCCATGCACAAAAATATGGAACAAACTGTTATTGTGAAAAAAGGCGATTTAAACGAGGCCGGGATTCATAAAAGAGCTGTCGTCTTTCACAAGCTTCCCTTGGACATGCAGAAGAGCTTCCAGTCGACTGAAACCATTGAAAATCCCAATCGTGAAGCGGGTAGGATATACCGGAATAACGAGACTAGAGATCCGCGGGAAGAAGAAGCCCTCACAGGTTCTGCCGGAAAGGTGAATAAAGAAGGGACTTCTCCAGCAAAAGCTGTGCGTTCCGCAAGCCTTAACAAGAAGGATATTGCTGAGGATAGATCTGGAAGCGTGGCATCAGATTCTCGAGAGAGACAGCCTCTTTTTGTTTCAGCCATAGCCCTAAGTCCGCCAAAGCCAAATCCCCGAAGGTCAATTGCCCACATCAGGGACTGGAATCCAGATGCGGGAGTTGCCCGGCAGTTGGGTGTCTCCTTGAGCTATTCCAGCCGAACGAATGAAATTAAGTGCCCCGAGCTCCGTCTGTCATCCAGTTCAGTGCGTCGAACCCGGAATATGGTGACGATGACAGGGAGATCTTCAGTCAGAAGCCGTGGTAGTTATCCGAGGGCGGGCCTATCGTCTTCTCCTCGTTCAAGTTCAAGCTCATCAGGAAAATCCGTCGTTTCAAGCTCGAAGAGTTCAAGAGTAAGCAAAAGCAGCAGCGGGAGTGGAGGAGGAACTTCACGCGGCAAAAAGATAAAAAAATAAAGAGTTCCAGAGTCGGATGAATCGTGTCTGATTCATCCGACTCTTTCCATTCAATAAATCGATTCCCACCCATTCCATCTTTATCAACTCACCTGAGGATTTGGTTGAGGTTTGAATTTTAGGAATACTCCAGACTGACCTGAATTATTCATAAAATCTGCCAACACCTTATTCATTTAAAAAGGGGACAGTCCCTATTTTCCCTAAAACAAGGATTGAAAGGGACAGTCCCCATTTTCTTAAAGTCGGCATTTTTACCCTTTGGGCGAGCAAATCTGACGACATTTTTCTTTTAAAAAAATTGTCATCGCGAGCAAAGCGTGGCGATCTCATAGTGTATCGCTATTTTCACGAGATTGCCGCTGTCGCTTCTCTCCTCGCAACGACGTCTACTTCGTTACAGCGCAAGAGCGGTGGACGACCACAGCATCTTGCGCTGTGCCTCGCGTCTGAGGCAACCTCGACTCGTGAATAACTCAGGTGCCCTGAATTATTCAAAAAAAACAACAACTTCGACTCGTGAATAATCCAGACAAGCTGTCCGCGAATCGAGAGGAATCACAGAGTCAGTGGATCTCCGAGACAGGTGGAAATCATAAGGGAAGGATCAAAGAGAAGCACGTAATTTTGGGCGGCCTTCCTGAAATTTTCAAGGAATTCTACCCTGAGAGGGCTGACCGGATCGGGATTAAAGGCAAGGGGATTGATATACTTTCCATCCTTCTTGATCCTGTAGTCCAGGTGGGGGCCAGTAGATTCTCCGGATGAACCCACAGTCCCGATTTCCTGTCCTTCTCTCACTTTCACTCCTTTTTTTATTCCTGCAACGATTGTTCTAAGATGAAGATACTGGGTTTCATACCTGTTCTGGTGCCGGATTCCGACCATGCGCCCTGATGCGCCTTTCCGCCCGGCAAAGATAACGGTCCCGTCGGCTGTGGCTTGAACAGGAGTACCGACCCGGGCCGCATAATCTACCCCATAATGAGGACGGTAGACTTTCCGGATGGGATGGAGCCTGTTTCGGCTGAAGCGGGATGTGATTCTATTGAAGCGGATGGGGGATTTCATGAAGGTTTTTCTCAAAGAATTGCCCTCGAGGTCGTAGTGATCCGATTCTTTTGTATCGGGGTAAGTGAAGCGGAATGCCTGGAATGTCTTGCCCTGGGTGGTGAATTCCGCAGCAAGGATATTCCCATAGCCGACAAATTTTCCGTCGAGGTATCTTTTCTCGAAGAGAATTTTAAACGAGTCCCCTTTGCGAACGTCCGCATAAAAATCAATGTCCCAGGCAAAAAGGTCAGCTAGGTCAAGAGCCAGCTGCACGCCTTCGTTCTCTTTGCCAACCGCTGAGATAAGATAATCCTGGATGGTTCCCCAGATCATGCTGACTCTGTTTTCGTAGGGAATCTTTTTTATCTCGGCTGTGTAAGAGCCTTGTTTTTTCTGGATGAGGAGATAATCTTTTTCATCGATATCGTATTCGAGAGAAACGACTTCTCCCTGGGGATTCGTACAGACTCTGATTTCCTGGCCGGCTTTGATTTTAGACAGGTCATAGACGGACCTGACACTCCGACTCATATCGTATATTTCAGTCGGAGTGAAGTCGTACGGCGCCAGGATATCTGTCAAGGTCATTCCCCAGCGGATGGTTTTTTTGATTTTTTCCAGGGGAGGTTGAGGATTGGATATCTTTGCTGGTGGAACAAGTGTGGCGACTTCTGACTGGATTTCTTTTTTAGGCATAAAGCTCAGGACGAGAAAAAGAGAGAGGGAAAAAAATGTGAAAAAAAGGAGGTGGATGCGGCGGGGATCGGTCTTTTTCCTGTAAGTCTTTATTTTGACTTTCATAAAGTCCGAATTTTTTGAGTGAAAGCCATAGAGTACAAGATAATTTATTTCTCATTATTAGTCAACAGTCATCAACTATGGATAGTTGCAACCAGAGACGATAAAAAATTTCAGAAGGGACAAAAGCTTTGGATGAATCCATAAATTGGATGCCTCTATGTCATGGCGAATGAGACGTGCTAATCTCATCATGTCGTCATCACAAGGAGAGGAGGATTCCGTTACTTCGCTCGGAACTGGCTTGGCAACCGTACTTATTTCATTTGGAGCGAAGCGCAGTAATCTCCGTCTTCATCATTGCGTGGAATAATTGGGGACAGTCCCCAATTATTATGCACAGGCGTCATTACCAGGGTCGCAGAAAATTGGGGACTGTCCCCAATTATTGCAGTCTGTGTCATTGCAAACGGAGTGTGGCAATCTCATAAAAAAGTTATATTTTCCCCTTAACATTTTCAGGTAAAGACAAGTATATTAATGTGGATGAAGAATGAAGATGAATTGGTCAGTGAAGTCCTCGAAGGAGACCAATCCTCCTTTGAGCCTCTTCTCCGGCCTCATCGTCAGGGGCTTTTAAACATGGCTTACAGAATGTCAGGAAATATCGAAGAAGCTAAAGAAATTTGCCAGGAGGCTTTGATCAAAATCTACAGATACCTCTACAGGTTCGAAAAGGGAAAAAGCTTTAAAAGCTGGATCTATAAGATCACAGTGAACTCGGCCTATGATTATTTAAGAAAGAGAAAGAAATCCGAAGACATCATTGAAAGCCAAAAAAGACAGGCTTTTAATGGTGGTTTGGACCCTGAGAAGCAGTTCCTGAATAGAGAAATCGGCTCAAAGATCGAATCCTGCCTTCAGAATTTAAGCCCCAAAGAAAAAGCCGTTTTTCTTCTTCGGGATGGAGATGGATTCTCAGTCGAAGAAACATCAAGAATTCTCAAATGCTCTTCTTTGAGCGTCCGCACTCATCTGTCCCGCGCCAGGAAGAAAATCCGGGCGCAGTTTGAACAAGCCAATCTTGGTTTTAAAAAAGAGGTGAAAAGTGAACTGTAAAAAGGTCCGACGCTGGCTTCCACTCATGGTGGGTTCGGATATTTCCCCATCCAAGATTTCGTCCATTAAAGCCCATCTTGAAAGATGTCCCGAGTGCCAGCAGGAATATGATTCTTATTCATTGGCGCTCGAAAAAACAAAAGAATGGCTTGAAAAGGACAGGCCGGACTGGGTGGAGAGAGAATGGCAGCAGGCGGTTCAGTTAGCTGTTAGAGAGAAAAAATCTGTCCTCTCACCTCTGGCTCCCTGGCCGTTCAAGAAAGCCTGGGCCTTCACTGTGATGGGCGTCTTGGCTGTGGCTTTGACTTTTTTATTAGTCATAAAGCCTTTCTCTATCGGTGAAGGGATAGCGCCGGATTCAGAACTTCTCTCTCGTTCTCAGGCGCAGCTTTTGAGAAGCGCATTCCAGGAATCCCAACAGGAAGTGGTTAAAATGACCATGGTTCTGCCCGAATCCGGGCAGAAAATCGTCTGGTTTTTCGATAAAAATTTTGAATTGGAGGTCAAAAAATGAAAAGATCAATAGGAACTTTACTAGTACTTGTATTATTATCCGGTTCTGTCGTGACCGCTTTTGCGTCAGAAAATCAGGCTCCAAGGCCAGAATTGAAGAAGGAACTGGTCAAGCTCAAATACGTAAGAGCAAGGCAGGTTTATGAACTCCTCATGGGTTATCAGAGTGAGTATGGCCGGATAAGGATCAATGATGAACTGAATGTCGTGACGATCCAGGATACCCCTGAAATCGTTGATAAAATGCTTTCGGTTCTCAATGAGATCGATGTCAAGCCCGTGGATATCCTGTTTACCGTGGAACTGATTGTGGGCTCTTTTGAAGAGGTGCCTGAAGAGGTGACAGTCGTCGGGAAAAAAGCTTCGAGTAAAGAATTGGCCTCTGACCCGTTGATGAAAGAGATGCGGAGAGTCATGAGCTTTAAAACTCTCAGCAAGATCGGATCTGCCTTGATGAGGGTTCAGGATGGCAAATACTCCGAACAGATAATCGGCGGGTCCGGGTATGAGTTCAAACTGGCGTTGCAACCTCGTTATGTGAGAGAAGAGAGAGAAGACACCTTTCAAGTCAAAATTGAATTGCGCCATGATAGGATTACTGATCTGGGAAGCGTGAGCCAGACAGAAAAAAACGTTCGCCTGTTTGAAACGGCTTTTACTCTGAAAAGCGGAGAAAAAACTATCGTGGGAGTGTCCAAGCTTGACGGTGGAGACAAGGCTTTGATCCTTGTCATCTCAGGAAAAGTGATTAAGTAAGAAAAAGCTGGGCTGGTTTTTAAGATTAGATAAGCACGGCTCACCGGTTATTGATACCGGTGAGCCCGGCCAGTCCAGCTTTTTTTATAGATTGAACCAGTAGCTGATTTTAACCATGAAAGCGTTTTTGGAGTCCGCATTGAAGAGGCTCCTGATATCATTTCCCAGGGAAATATCCCCGTCGGATGAATAATCATTGATTCCGTTCGTCCAGACGAGATAGAGGATCGAACCCGGCAGGTATTCCCATCTGAGAACAAGATTGGAACGGAACTGTCTGAAATTGAAATCCGGATTATAGATTGTGACCTCGTCTCCTCCGCCACCCGGAAGCAGGAGATGGTAATAATTATCCTGAAAGAAAACTTCACTTCCTGAAAATATATACCAGCGGTCGTCGTAATTTTCCGCGCGGGGCTGGATGACTTCTTTAAACTCGCTGTATTTTCCGGCTGAGACATAAGGCTGAGTGTAGAGCTGTATGCTGAGATTCGGAGTCAGAGTGTAATTGAGTCTCATGGTGAGTGAAACAGTGGTCTGATCGATCCGTCCGAGAACGTAGTGTGTCTGGTCATCAATGGTTTCTTTTTTCAAATACTGGAGGCGCCGGTATCCATCGCTGAGCCGGGGAGAGAGGCTGATATCGATTCGGTCGGAAGGACGGAAATTCAATCCGCCGGATAGGCTGTATGTTGTCGCGCCGTTATCCGCTTTACTGATGCTCCCTCTGAGATTGAAATGGAAATCTTTCCTGTAGTCAGTCCTCAAGTTTCCTCCAACTCTCCAGTTTCCGGGCATGAGAACTGCAGGACCTCCACGCAGCTGGCTCATTGAGAGATGCTCTTGTGTTCGGTTGATGTCAAAGCCTACGCTCCAGTAATTGAGGAATCGAAATTGAGAACGCAGGCTTAGTCCCTGACCAGTATGAGTCGGGGCAAAATCCCAGCTGTTCCAGAATGTGAGACTGATGTCATAATCTCTGAAGATTTTCCCCGGAGTGTATTCCCTGTAGCTGAGCCAGATGTGCTGTGATATTTCATCCGCGTCTCTCATATATCCCATATCGTTGATTTCAAAGCCAGGGCTTCTGGTTCGGAATCCCAAATTCCAGCGCCAGTGACCTCCACCGATTTTAGAGAGAGAAAAATTACTGGATGTCCCAGAAAGAGATGTTCTGGTGGGGTCCAGTTCCAGATGGTCAGCGTCAGGCCTCTGATAGTAGCGGGCAGAGGATTCCTGGGCCCTTAAGATGGATTCTTCACTGCCACGAATATGACTTCCCAGAAAATATCCAGAGACTGAATACCTGTCCTGAGCCCAGCGATGCCGAATGCTGAATCCTCCGCTGTATGCTGCTCTGCGGAGAAAATCCAGGCTAGGGTCATCAATTTTTCTGTTCACCGCGGTAAAAATGAAGCCTAAGGCACTCCGTCCTTCTCTGAATTCCTTTTCGGCTCTTCCCAAAAAATAATTCGTGTAGGGCTCTACGGTCTGCCGGCTCTCTTCTCCGCCCCATGTGATCACACTGGCCTGCTCTCTACTGGTCAGCGCTTCCATCACTCCAATAGACCACCCTCCCGCCGTTTTTCCGGTCAATTTAAAAGCTCCCAGGATGGTTGTATTCTCAGGCTTGCTGTAATACTGTGCACCAGAGGGGTAACCTTGAGGAGCCCTTCCAACCCTCCGGGAGTAAAACAGGGATTCTCTCTCAAATCCACTCCCGAGGGAAAAGCTCATCATGTTTTTTCCTTCGATGAAAAAAGGTCGTTTTTCCGGAAAATATGTCTCATACGCGGTGAGGTTCACCTGCGCCGGGTCTGCCTCGACCTGTCCGAAATCGGGATTAAATGTGACGTCCAGAGTGAGGTTGCTTGTCACTCCGTATTTGAGGTCAATACCGAGGCCGGCAAGATAATCTTCTCCTGTTTTGAAAGGATTCCCTTCCTCGGCGGGCTGATAGGCTCCCTTTGCCAGTGTGTAAGGGAGCAACTGGAGCTTTTTAGGAGAAGGGATGTTGTTGATGCCTTTCAGGTCCCCGAACAGACTGACAAACCGTGGGACTCCTTTGGGTACATGACGCCAGTAGCTTGTTTCGTTTTTTCTGGCAATGACTCGAGCAGCCTGGAAGCCCCAGGTATGAGATTCCTTCTCCTGAAACCTTATTTGACTGAAAGGAATCCTGAATTCGGCCACCCAGCCTTCATCATTCTGGGAGACCTTGACATCCCATACAGCATCCCAGTCATCATCGGGCCTTCGATCGTTCGACCAGAAAACATCTCTTTTAACTCCACAGGGATTGACGCCGAATTCAAAGGCAGTCAAGCTGTCGTGGTAGCTGTCGATCCAGATCTTTATCCAGTCCGAAGGACAGCGAGAATCTCTCCTGGCCAGTATGGACTTGATTTTGTTAACCTCGGAATCGAATGCAAACACTCCAACATAAAGGGATTCTTTGGAGTAGAGAATCCTGACTTCAGTCCTCTCTGTAGCGGGTTGACCCTCCTCCGGATCATGCTGAATAAAGTCAGTTAAGACTTCTGCGGTTTCCCATAAAGGCTCATCCAGCCTTCCGTCCACTTCGATCGGATTCTGATCTATGACAGTCGCTTGAACGACTCCGGCATCAATCGGACCGGGTCCTTTTCTTATTCTGCTATTTTCTTTTTTTGCGGAATGGGCATGAAAGGGAAACGAGAAAAAACAGAATATTGTTATGGTCAGAGCGAGGATTTTAAATTTATTTTTCAGTTTCATTTACAGGGATGCACTCTTATTCTTATTCAGGATTAAAAAAATTTCAATCTCTTGCTTAGGGAGGCAAGAAAGATAGTTTACCAAAATTGTAGGATTATTTCAACTCCACATTTTTGGGGACGTTCCCCAAGGTACCACCTTAGAATGAGAATAAGACAGTTAAATTTAGAGAATTCCTCTCATTTTTCTTATGAGATTGCCACGCAGCGCTCGCAATGACATAGTTTTTGTTTTGGAGACGTTCCCCAATGTTTTGTGGACGTTCCCCAAGGTACCACCTCGCGCGAAGTTTTAGGGACGTTCTCTAAGGAGACATCTTGTTCGAAGGACAGAAATGTTTCCTTATGGGAAATTTCCTGTTAACGATATTTTTTTATCTGTTGGCCCAGTTATAGCCGGTCAGGAATGCAAGTCCGGCAATATCAGCCATGATGTCTGGATTGATGCGGTAGATCGTATCTCCCGGAAGATGATAAAAAAGATGCGGCCCGTTCGAGGAGAATGAGATACAGGCAGCGCCTTTTAGAAAGAAGGGCGCATAGTCTGAGCTTCTGACTCCCACTCCTCTGATAAGTCTTACGCGTCTCAAAGTATTTATGTGTTTATCCGCGTCTTCGAGTACTTTTTTTAGCTCCTCTGGTTCGGCGCTGACAGCGCATCCGGCTCCGTCTCCTTCGCCCACCATGTCGAAATTGAACATGGAATCGATTTTTTTAAATTGAGGGGGAAAATGAGTGGCGAAATAATTTGACCCCATGAGACCCATCTCCTCACCGCCGAAGAGCACAAAGACGACCGAACGCTTTGGCTTCTGCTTCAAGCCGGCAAATGCTTGGGCGATTTCCATCACGACGGCGCTTCCGCTGGCATTATCGTCCGCTCCAGCATAGAGAAATCCCATATGCTCTCCACAGTGGTCGAAATGGCCTCCCACGACCAGACATTCTGTCTTCAGTTTCGGGTCAGAGCCTTCCACATAGCCGGCCACGTTGTACCCCACACCTTCGGGAAAGTGCTTCGATTCGACCATGAAGCTGACCTTTGATTGGAGAGGAAAGGAAATGGGTTTTTTATAAGTAGAAAGATCACGTCTCAGGTCAGATGATTTTATTCCTCGCTCCTCGAGGAGCATATCGGCAGCCTTCTCGCTGATGATGGCCGGAGTGAAGCCCTCTATCCAGTCTCCGTTGGGATTGGCGATGGGCTCAGGGTATATGTAGAAAAGACCGAGAGCGCCTTTCTCTTTGGCTGTCTTCATCCGGAAGCGGTGATGGTCGTGTTTCTGGAATCGATTCTCCCTCCGGTCCGGGGTTCCCCGGAAACAGAGGATGAATTTTCCTTTGACCTCTAGCCCGGCATAGTCGTCATATCCCAGCTCGGGCGCGCATATGCCCCAGCCAGCAAATACGACTCCCGCCGTGTGGGCGCCGCTGTCTGAATAGAGAATAGGCAGAAAGTCATTTCCAGGTTTAAGCGGAACTTTCTTAAAAGAGGATTCACCCTGGATTTGGCTCCTTTTTTCTATCAGATGAAGGGTCATCTCTGCTTTATCGATGACGACATAGGGAGAAGGATAGGCCTGGAGGAATCCTTCTTTTTGGCTTATGGGTTTGAGTCCCCATTCTTTGAATTTTCCGGCTGCCCATTTGGCGGCTTTGGTGTAGCCTTCATGTCCTGTGTGGCGTCCGGCAAACTGAGGCAGACAGAGTGTTTTGACATAATTATAGACGTCCATGGGCTGGATAGACTCGAGTCCCCGTTGGAGATGGCTATCCAGTTTTTCGGCATGGATAGTGAAGGTCAAAAGCAAAGAAATGAACAGGAGACCGATTAGAGACAACAGTTTATTATGTTTCATTGAAACCTCCAAAGATGACTTTAATCATTGGCTATCGATCTTTTTAAGATAGCTTTTCACCGAGAAGGCCGCTAATCCGGCCAGCCCGATGAGACCGATCAGGTTCGTCGAAGCCATCATGCCGTTGAACACGTCTCCGATAGACCAGGCCTCTTCGACTTTAAGATTGGCTCCGATGAAAATAACTACACAGAAGATCCACCGGAAGGGCCGTTTGATCCATGAGCCCAAAAGATAGCTGAAAGAGATTTCTCCGTAGTAGGGAACAGCGATCAAGCTGGAATATCCGAAAAGGAAGGAGCTGGCCGCGACGATCAGACCCCCGATTTGAGGCAAAGCCGCGTTGAACGCCTCCGCCGTCATCTCAGTGCTGGTGATCCCTTTATCCCAGACACCTGCCACAAGGACTGTCAGGGCTGTGAGGGTGCAGATGACCAGAGTGTCGATAAAGACATCCAGGGCAGCGATGAGCCCCTGTCTCACCGGCTCGCTGGTTTGAGCCGAGGCATGAAAAACTGCTGCAGTCCCTGTTCCGGCTTCGTTGGAATAGGCCCCCCGGGAAAATCCATACCGGATGGCGTGTATGACTGTCGTCCCAACAACTCCTCCTGTAACAGCCGAGGGATTGAATGCGCCCTGAAAGATAAGGGAGAGGGCATGGGGAATCTTATGGTAAAAAATGATAATCGTGATCAGAGCGCCGATTATATAAAAGAAAACCATGAAAGGACTCAGGAATTCAGCGACTTTGGCTATGGATTTGATTCCACCGATGATGACCATCCAGGTCAAAACAGCCAAACCTAGACCTGTGATCCAGGGTTCAATTCCGAGCTGTGTTTTGAGAACTAGGGCCACAGAGTTGGATTGTATTGATGTTGTGGAAAAAAGCGGCTTGCAGCCCATGAAGAAAGCAAAGATTCCGGCCAGCCAGGGAAGTCTCAACCCGTGGGTAATATAATACATGGGTCCACCCACGATCGATCCATCAGGAGCTGTTTTTTTAAACTTCTGGCCGAGGACAGCTTCGGCCACCTTAGTCGCCATGCCGAAAAACGCAGCCAGCCACATCCAGAAAACTGCCCCGGGTCCGCCCATGGCAATAGCAGTACAAACGCCGGCGATGTTGCCGTTGCCGATGACTGCTGCCAGTGATGCGGCCAATGCTTGGAAGGGCGAGATGTCTCCCTTGCGTTCTTTGGCGCTCTCGCCAAATTCTCTCTTCCCGAGGAGCAGGCGGAAGGAAAGCCCGAAGCGGCGCAGCTGGACGAAGCGGAGGCGAATGGTGAGATAGACTCCGGCCCCGAGCAGAAGGATGAGCATATGAGGACCCCAGACAATATTGCCCAGGAGACGGATGATGCGTTCGAATAAATCCATAGCTTTTTCCTTATTTCAGTTTTGACTCCAGGCTCACTCGGTAATCTTTTTCCTGGGCTTCAAACACTTTGTCAAGGATTCCTTTCAGGCAGGCTTTGTTCTTTCTATTTTCTGGAATTTCGGTGATTCCATAGCCCAGGACTTCATCTTTTTTCTTTACGATTTTTGGCCAGACCTGATGGCGAAAAAGGTCGATGCTCTGTGGATAGAGGCGGCAGCAGCCGTTGAACACTCCTGCATAGTAGTCTGCCAGCTGACTGCCAAAGCTTTGAGTGAAATATTCAAAATCGAGACTGTCCTTGATATGGGGGAATCTCGACTGGCGGTCTTTTTGATAGATTTCTGTGAGAGCCTCTTTGAGACGCCTTTCAAGTGCGGGTTCTTCCCGATTCAGGAACACCACACAGATACTTTCAGGGATTGCATTCATTTCCTCTTCGATCACACTCAGGATGTGACTCATGTGGAGTTTTAAAATTTCTTTTATTTCCACAGGCTTTGTTTTTTTTCTCTCGTTGAATGTTAATGTGAGGATGACGCGGCAGCTCGGGCATTCATTGAGAAGCTGGAGCGTTTGACGTATGAATTCGACGAGCCTATCCAGTGAGTGATTACGGAGGGAGAAGTACGGCTTGTTTTTGGGAATGTCTTCTTTTTTTTGAAAATGTTTGAACAACGACCAAATGTATGACCATTTCACTTCTTGTTCAGGGTCAGTCTGCAGCATTCTCTTTTTTAAGCGATTGAATTCGTCCTTGAGCTGAATCCAGTCCTTGGCTTCGAGGAACACGGCTGACCGGCAGTAAAAGGGATTTTTCGAGATAAATTTGTCGGTCCTTTCTTTCTTGTATTTCCCTGATTCATCTGAGAAGGCAAAAAAGACGGACATCGAAGATAAGTATTCCCTATTTCTTTTTTTTCTTTTTCTTTTCCTTTTTCTTCTTTCTTTTGATTTCTTCCATTACATTCTTATGGAGAGCTATGAAGTAATAAACTGCAAGGAGGACGATTATGATGGCAAACCGAAGGACATTTCCCTGGAATAATGAATAAAAAGCAAGAACAAGGATACCGAGGAGAAGGAAGAGATGGATGAAAGCAAATATCATGTCATCATTTCTGACTTGCAGGAGTTCATGACTCCTTGCGAAGTCCTATCTTCAATCAAGATGATGATATTATCTTACTCTTTTATTCGGCGGATGGAGATGATAGTGATGGTTTCCCTCGGAATATCTTCCCACGCATCATTTGCGGCATCGTATTTGACCATTGTTTTGGCATTGGCAATCGCATCGACCACATTCATCCCTTTGATGACTTTCCCGAACACCGGGTAACCATAACCTTGAGGAGTATCATTTCTGTAGTCCAGTCCAGGATTGTCCACGTGGTTGATGTAGAAATGACTGGTGATGCTGTGTATGGTATTCATCCGCCCCATGGCGATGGTTCCTCTTTTATTGCTCAACCTGTTGGTCGCTTCGTTCCTTATAGGAGGCTTGCGCTGTTTCTGTTTGAGATTCGCAGAGATTCCACCAGCTTGAATCATGAAACCCTTGATTACGCGGTGGAATATAGTCCCGTCGTAGAATTTCTCGTCCACATAAGAGAGGAAATTTTGAACAGAGAGGGAAGCTTTGTCGGGGTAAAGCTCGACGGTGATGTCTCCCATGGTTGTTTTTATCAGGACTTTGGGATTGCCTTCTTGTCCGAGGTTCATGGTTGGAAAAGCAACAAGTACTACAAGGGTAGAGATGAGCGTCAGAATCCTTTTTGACATAGGCACCTCCTTGAAGCGATTATCTTGGAATTGGTGGAATCACCATATCAGAATTGATACCCCAAATCAATTAAAAAAGGAGACAGGCCCCTTTTTTTCTAAGAAGAAGGACAGTCCCTTCGGGGTCAGTCATTGTCGTCAAGAAATGCGACTTTTATCTCTTTTACTTGCTGCACGCTTTCAGGATAAGGCCTGACCCCATACTCTCTGAAAAAAAGGGACAGGCCCTGAAAAAAGGGGCCTGTCCCCTTTTTTATTCTTTGACTACGATTCTGGGGAGAAGGGGGTTGAGGAGGATCAGTGTCTTGTACTCGGAGACGCCGGCCCATTCGGCAATTTCTACTGCTGTGATTTTTTCTGTCCCTTGATAACCGAGGAGCACGACTTCATCTCCGTAGGATATTCGAGAGTTATCTTCCAGGAGGGCAATACAGTGGTTAGCTGTTACAGCCGCAATCAAAGGGTATTTTTTGCCTTGAATGAGGACTGACGCTTTGCCGATGACGTTAGGCGGATAGCCATCCGAATACCCCACAGGAATGATCGCAATTCTTTCCTTTTTTTGAGCGGTGTATCTCCGGTGATAAGTGACAGAATCTCCAGGCCGGAGAGTCTTGACTGCCACCACACGGCTTTTCAGCTGAAGAACCGGTTTCAAGCCCAGTCTGTCTTCCTTCTGAGTCTTTTCCGAAGGGTAGTATCCGTAGAGCGCAATTCCCGGCCTCACCATATCAAGATGAGAGGAGGGAAGGTCCAGAACTCCGTCACTGCTGGCGGCATGCTTGAGTCCCAATGATATGCCTCTTTTTTCCGCCCTGCGACAGATATCGAGAAGGCGGTTGAGCTGTTCCTTGTCAAATTCATCGTCCTCAGTCAGGGTTGTCGAGATTCCTTCAATGAAGATACCTTTTAATGAAGAGGTGCTTTGAATAAAAGGCCAAGCCACTCTGTGCTGGATTCCCATCCGGGCCATACCTGTATCCACGTGGATATGCACTTTTGCTTTTTTCCCGAGCTTGATACCGGCCTCGCTGAGGCTTCGGACTTTTTCGTCAAAGACGGATTGGGAAATATTACTCTGGATTATTTTTTCGGCATCTTCCCTGCGGAAAGGTCCAAAATTGAGGATAGGCACAGAGACACCTTTTTCCCTGAGAAGAAAGGCTTCCTGGAGTTTGCCCACCATCAGAAAATCGATGCCTTTTTTTTCCAGGTGTTTTCCAACCTCTACCAGTCCATGACCGTAGGCGTTAGCTTTAATAACTGCCATGACCTTCACTCTGGCTGTTTTCCTGATCTGGCCGAGATTCCAGGTCATGTTCTCCAGGTTGAGCTCAATCCACGGATCATAAGGAGGATTTGGAGCCAGCTTTGTTCCTTTAATGAATGGGGCGCCAAGCCTCTCAGCTGCCTGAGTAAAAACTGAAGCCGTGCCTATCCCTGAGATTAATAGAAAATTTCTTCGTGTTATCTTATTCATATTTGTCACTTCCCAAAAATAAGCAATACCCAAAAGGCGCCTTTCCGATATTTCTCATTTTTCCCGAAGAGGACTCCTATCCCTATTCTTGTATAATCATTTGTTTTTTTCTTAATTTGTTCCTTGGTCTCTCCGGACAATTGAGTTGGATCTTCTGTAACGAAGTAGAGGAAAGTCGCTTCAGGCAATTCGGGGAGCATGGTCGGTGAAAGGGTGCGGTTTCGGAAAATTTTTTTCACCGTTCTTTCCGCATGAGCAAGAAGCATTTTATCCTCTAGAAGAGATTCATAACCCTCTCTCTCCCTAATATCATTAATGTTTCGGAATGTGATCTGTTTGACATCTGTATCACTCATGTTCCTGTACTTGTTTTCAGGGAAGAGGAGGAGAGTGATGAAATAGCTTCCGCCTGGGTACTTTGTGTTGCGGCCGAAAGCCACACCCAAACCTGCGGTTTCATAGATTTCGTCCAGGATTTTGTCTTTATAGATAGGCTGAATATCTTCCAGGGCGGGCGAAGTGATAAAGTGGTATTGAGTATTACCGAAGTGACGCGGCAAAGGGGGCGGGCGACGGCCTTCGATCATGTTAAGGGAGCAACGACGAGCGTAATGGTCCGCATCCGGAAGAAAACCGAGAGGAACAAGGAAATTCTTCTGTCTCAGGTTATTGATATCCCTTTGGATCTCCCTTTGGACTTCATTTTCATCCCTGAGAACCGGTGACCTGCGGAAATCTTGCGTGATGAAATAGCCTTTATTTTTCTTGACCACCGCACCGATCCCGACTTCGTCAAAATTCGGATCGAGTATGTTTTCTCTGTGTCCAGGGCTTTTCATGAGCTTTTTATGGATGAGTCCGGGCTGAAAGCCGTTGCTGAAGGCGACGTTCTCTCCTAGGGCTATAAAATAATACCCTTCATTCACGACGCGGTCCCGGTAAGACCTGCCGTCCGTCGAGGAATGAGAGATCCCGCCGCGGGAGGCCATGTCCTTGCTGTGGGCGCGGGCGAGCTGGCTCAGGTCCTGCGAAAAACTGAGCAGAGGAAGGTCGCGATTCTGTCTTTCTTCATTGATCAACTCAAAAAGTTTCCTTTCAAGAGACAAAAGATCTTCTTTCCTTGACGGCAAATCTAAGCTCTGTGGCGAACAGATAAGGCTTCGCGGAAAGAGTGCGGCCACGAAAAAGAAGATTGAGGCGATCTGAACAGCCCTTTTCACACGAATCATAATTTTCGCTTTACTTTTCAAATATTTATCTTAACATAAAGAAAGAAAAAGTGAAGAGGAGGTCAGAATGAGAAGTAAAAAACTGTTATCATTTGTTTTAGCCTTTAGCTATCTTGTCCTTTCAATTGCCTTATCTGTCCGGGCCCAGCCAGCCCAACAGACGGATGAACAGAAGATCCTCCAGAGTTTGCATTCCATCTCCAGTCATGAGCTTTTTGATTACGTGAAGGAATTGGCTTCGGCTAAATATGCCGGGCGCCTCACAGGCACCAAAGAGTACAATGCCTGTGCCGAGTGGGTGGCTTCTCATTTCAAAAAATGGGGGATCAAGCCAGCCGGAGATAGAGGCACCTATCTCCAGGGATTCCCGAATCCCTACACATTGGTTTTTAAAGACTGTGAGCTCTACCTTCACATCCCTTACAAAAATTCAGTCTTGAAAAAACATTACCGCTATGAGGATGAATTCATCCCTGGTGCCACGTCCGCTTCGGGGGAAGTAACGGCGGAGGTCATCTATGTCGGTTACGGAGCCACGGCTCCTGAGCTGGGTTACGACGACTATAAAGGCGTGGATGTCAAGGGAAAGATCGTCTTGATGGAAAGAGAAGCCCCGGTTTCTCCCAATAATGCCGAACTCTTCAAAAAGTGGCGGCCGTATTCCTTCCATCAGTACAAGCTCGAAAATGCTGTGAAGCACGGCGCAAAAGGCATGATCTACAACTACGGACCCATCTCTAACCCGAACAACTCCTACGATAAGAATTTCATCTATTCTCATGTGGGGAGTGCGGTTGTCGAGGATGTGTTTTCCGGTACTGGAAGGACTCACAGTGACGTGGTCAAAAAGATCAGGAAGACTTTAAAGCCCCAGTCATTCGCTACGGGCAAAACAGTCACCATAAAGAATAAAACCGAGCACCACCCTGAGGGTATTGGCTACAACGTCATCGGTATCCTTGAAGGGTCTGACCCTGTGCTCAAAGAAGAAGTGATTATCATCGGCGGGCATCTGGACCACCTTGGCCTCTGCTACGAACTCATGCCCGGAGCGAACGATAACGCCTCGGCAGTGGCGGTCATCATGGGAATCGCTGAAGCCATGGCCAATTGCCCCGTCAAGCCCCGCCGTTCTGTGATGTTCAACCTTTTTGGTGCCGAAGAGCAGGGTGTTGTGGGGTCTGAGTATTATTGCGACAATCCCATTGTCCCCTTAGAAAAGACGGTTGGATTGATCAACATGGATGGAGTCGGCTGTGGAGACAGGATTCGTGCCCTGGCCGCAGAAAATTTTCCGGAGTTCTGGGAGTTTATCAAGAAAGCCAACGAGAAATACATCCACCGCGTCGTCAGGCCATCCTACTTTGCCAACAATGCCAGGCCGAGGCTGGATGCGGCCCGGTTCATGTGGAAAGGCGTGCCCACAATCTCTTTCGGCGTTTCTGGCTCTCGTTCCTATTACCACATCACCAAAGATGACATTGACACCATAACTCCTGAGATTCTCGAGGACATGGCCCAGCTCATCTTCATCGCTGTACTGGATATGGCCAACCAGGATTCAGTCGATTTCAGGAAGTAGATCCTGCGTGATGAGATTTCAAGCCCCAACCCGGATATATTTTGGCTCGGGGATGATATCCCAGCTCAAGGATATTACCAAAGAATTATCGAAGGATCCCAGTCTTTTTCTTGTCACTGACCGGGGAATCATCGATTCAGGTATCGCCGACAAAGTCTTTGATTCCTTCCCCGGAATCCAGGTGTTCGATGAGGTCGAGCAGAATCCCAAGCACTCCACCGTGGATAAGGCTGGAGAGGTTGTCCGCAAGCTGAAGCCGGACCTGATCATCGGTTTAGGGGGAGGAAGCGCGCTGGATGCAGCCAAAGCGGTGGCTCTCCTGGCCACTAATCCCGGCCGCATCGAAGAGTATGAAGGAAAAGGTAAATACAAATCCCCTCCACTCCCTGTTTTGGCTATTCCCACAACCTGCGGCACGGCCAGTGAGGTGACCTGGGTCTCAGTCATCACCCACACGGAACGCATGTTCAAGATGAGCATCAAGGGACCTCTTATGTTCCCTGCAGTCGCACTCGTTGATCCGGATCTGCTCGTTACGCTCCCTTCGCCACTCATCGCATCGACCGGAATGGATGCGCTCACTCATGCCATTGAAGCCTACACCGTGAAACCCGCAACTTTCATGACAGATATCTTTGCTCGTGAGTCGCTCCGATTAATTTTTCAATCGCTTGAAAGAGCCTACAGGAATATAAAAGACGACAGAGAAGCCAGGGAAATGATCATGAAGGGCAGCATGATCGCGGGAATGGCTTTTGGGAACAGCGATGTCGGAGCTGTTCATTGTATAGCGGAAGCGGTGGGCTCTTTGTATGACACGCCGCATGGAGTGGCCAACTCGGTCTTCCTTCCTTATGTGATGGAGTTCAACCTTCCAGCCGCAAAGAGCCGCTATGCTGAAATTGCCCGAATCTCAGGAATCCAGGAAGAGGAGACCGAAGCCGCGGCTCAAAAGTTGATACAGAAGATAAAAGATTTATCCCACTCATTGAGTATCCCTTCTTTCAGGGATTTGGGCATCGAAAAAGATAAATTTGCAGAGCTCGCAGAAAAATCCTTCCAGAATAATTCCAATCCCTCCAATCCGAGAGAAGCAGGAGTGACGGATTACATGGGAATCCTGGAAAGAGCCTACTCAGATTAAAGAGGCTGCATCTTAACATTTGACATTTGATGTAAATGGAATAAAAGGAAGGGTCACATATTAACATTTGCTAAAATTAGAGACAGAAATTGGGGACAGTTGTTTATGCTCAGTAATTAAGTGAAACTTTTATTAATGATACTGAGGATAAGAGTATCATTGCGAGCGAAGCGTGGCAATTTCTCTCGCCTGTCATTGCGAGCGAAGCGCGGCAATCTCTTTAGAATATTAATGCAAACTTTTTCTTATGAGATTGCCGCGTCACTTCGCTCCTCGCAATGACATCCAAAAAATGT
>JABAOF010002048.1_pt5 | contig 42748 bp, 35 predicted proteins | sample 7062171 | NCBI WGS metagenome assembly JABAOF01 (sample SAMN14538628, study PRJNA623070) | marine sediment metagenome | biome: marine biome [ENVO:00000428]; feature: marine pelagic biome [ENVO:01000023]; material: deep marine sediment [ENVO:00002113] | place: India: Gulf of Khambhat ... | reverse complement strand
TATTCAGCGAGAACATCGCCTCCAGCCCCGCCTGTGCATCCACCACTTTAGAGTCTGTGGTGCCGGCGGTTGCCCATACCGGTAATTCATAGTGACGGGATAAATCCGCGAACAGGGCATCTGTCAGCCGCCACTCAGGGCTGCCGTACACGCAGGTGCTGTTCGTCATATCAATGACCGTTGTATTCGTCCCAAAAATGAACGGCGCACCGGGCGCGGCGAGTTGATGGATCACCAGTCCAGACAGGCCCTCCGCATTTGCCAGCGCACACGCCCCCGCCAATGTCACGGGCGCGGTGCCTCCCGCCAACATCCCGGAAACATAGGCGACGGGGATGCCGTGTTCCGCGCAAAAGAGGATTTTCCCCACACCGGTGGGGCTGTGGATGAGGGGGGTGATGGGTTCTGCATAGTGGCCGAAGATAGGCTTCGCTCTCAGCGCCTCTTCACTCCCCGCAATGGCGACCGCCATCTTATAGATAGCCGCCATGTCATCGGCATGATTTGCAGTGCAAATGATGGGTTTCGATGAGCCCGTCGCCATTGCCGCAAAGCCATACAAGTAATTGCCCTGCGCGGGCGCGTCATTGATTATCCCCATGGACATTACGAAATCGTAGTTGGTCAGCGCGTCACAGAGCCGGGCGATGTCCACCACATCCTGGAAGCGCGGGGGGCGGCGCTCTCCGGTGCGGGGATCCATGGTGGAGGGTGTGTCAGAGCCGGTCCCGAAATAGACCTTGTTCGCCTCCAGCGCCATCTCATTTTCGCCCGTGCGAGACCAAACAGACACTTTCGCGGGAGCCGACTGGATGGCCTTTTCCACGAGCTCCGCGGGAATCCGCACCCGTTCACCTTCCACCTTGGCGCCGGCCTCGCGCAGCAACTCCAAAGCGCGGGGATGTCTAACCTCAACTCCCGTCCGCTCCAGAATCTTCAGTGTGGCCGAGTGCATATCGTGAATCTGCTCCTCCGTCAGCGCATGTATCTGCGGAAGTTGATCGGGTGTAAAGTTCAGCATACCAACTTCTCCAATCTTGAATAGTGAGCGATTGGCGCCCGGCAATCAGTGAGCCTCAGGCGAGATTGTCAGTACCGCGGCGCCGCGGATTTCGTCATGCTTCAACCGCCGCAAGGCCTCATTCGCCTCCGCCAGCGCAAAGGTCTGGGTGTGAGTTACAAGCGGAATCTCAGCGGCCAGACGCAAGAGTTCCTTCCCATCTTCACGCGTGTTCGCGGTAACACTTCGCACTGTGCGCTCACGAAACAGATGGCGGTCATAGTCAAGCGGCGGAATCTGGGTCAAATAGATGCCCGCCAGGGCAAGGGTTCCTCCTTTGTCCAGGGCCTCTAATGCAGGAAGCACCAGTTTGCCGGCGGGAGCGAAGAGAATGGCGCTGTTAAGTTTGTTCGGCGGCATCTCCGCGGCATCTCCCACCCAGGCGGCGCCCATCTCCCGGGCGAGGGTCTGATGTTTCTTCTCCCGGCTGGCGACATAAACTTCACAGCCCCAGTGCCGGGCAATCTGGATCACGATATGCGCGGAGCCGCCAAACCCGAAGAGCCCCAGCCGTCCCCCCGGCTTTATCTCACTCCGGCGCAGCGCGCGATAGCCGATGATCCCCGCACAGAGCAGAGGCGCGATCTCCGCCGCAGAAAGGCTGTCGGCCAGCGGATAGGCGAACTCCTCACTGGCAAGAGTGAATTCCGCATAGCCGCCGTCAACATCATAGCCGGTGAAAAGAGGTGAATCACAGAGATTCTCTTCCCCCCGGCGGCAATACTCGCAAACACCGCAGGCGCGGTGCAGCCAGGCCCCACCTATCCGTTCACCTGCTCGAAAGCGAGAGCAGCCCTCCCCCAGAGCCTCTACCCGGCCCACGATCTCATGGCCTGGAATTATCTGCTCCTTATGAACAGGCAGTTCCCCTTCCACCACATGCAGATCGGTTCGGCAAACTCCACAGACCTCCACGCGAACCAGTATCTCTCCCGGACCGGGCTGCGGAGTAGGCAGTTCCATCTCAGCCAGCGGCGCTGTCTCTATGGGTGCCGGTTTCCTCAGCAGCATGGCCTTCATGGTTCTGTGCAGGGCCCTCCCAGACGCCGCCGAGATTATAGCAACCCTTTCTCTGTCCGACTATACCGTGGACTTTGGTACTCTGTCGCGGAATCACCATTAAAATGTCGCTGAGCAGCGGGAAGCAAAAGATCACCTCCCCCTTTGATGGGGGAGAGCAGGGTGGGGGTGGTCCATAAATCTAGAGATGAAGTTGCAGCTTTTTCTGCATGTGGTTATAGCCGAAGCGCATGAGACATTCGAGGTTGGTGACATCCTCCATGTTGTAACGCACCAAGAGGTCAAGGGAACTCTTCTTGCCCTGCTTATACTCCCTCCACAGCCGAACCGCATCAAATCCGCTCAGGCCGGTCGTCTCCGCGCTTCTTTTGATTCCCAGTTTTTCTTCGATATGTTTGAGCCCGCCGCAGTAACCCAGCCGCCGCAGCAGGTAACATAAATCAATATGCAGCTGGCCGAATTTCAGCCGAGAGAAGCGCTGGGTCAAGAACGGCAAATCGAAACAGGTCCCGAAATAAGTCACCAGGAGAGAGAACTTGCGGATATCGCGGGGAAATTCACTGAAATTAATACCCTTGATATAAGCGCGGTAATTCCTCCCGTCGAAAAGCCCCACCATAGTTACCTCAGCATCGCGGCCCAGCCCGGTTGTCTCGATATCCAGGTAGGCGAGGCGGTGGGAGAATTCCGGAAAAGCTCTCCATTGCTCGCGGGAGGGGAGGAGTTGCGCAAAAAAGCGATGGTTACCGGTCTCCAGCGCTTTTTCAGAATCCAGCAAGTAGCCACGCATATGCCTCTGCTGGGCCTGTGAAAAAGGCAGTTCGGCGGGCTCGCGCAAGAAATCCCGCCAGGTGCGGACCCCGTGAGCCCACAACCTCGCTTCAGCCGCCGGCCCCACTCCGGGAATGTGGATGAAAGTATTTGTCAGCATAGATCCTTATCACATTGGGCGTGGCAGCCGAGCACCATTACCGTTCACTCGTCAGTGTGGGAATATATTCCTCCAGCCGCTCGATTCGCTTCGAGGTCGGCGGGTGAGTGCTTATCCAGGTCTCCAGTTTCGATGGATCCCGGCCCTCCCGTTCTCTTATGTCTCGCAGGAAATTGAGCAGACCCTCCGCCTGGTGGCCGCCGGCAAGGGCAAGTCTCGTCCCCACCTTGTCCGCGTCATATTCCTCTTCCCGATAACCGCTTCTGATCGCCAAGTCCAGCGCAATATCAGATGCCTTCTGTATATCTTCACTGCTGTCCTTGGTGACTATCGCCACGATGATCGAAGCCGTGAGCGCCTTCTCCATTATCTTCACCGCGTGTTTGCGTGTTACATGTGCAATCTCATGGGCGGTAACTCCCGCCAACTTCTGATCGTCTGTTCCCGATTCAATCAACCCCCGCGTCACATATACGAACCCGCCCGGCAGAGCCATTGCGTTGATCTGTTCATCATCCAGAATCTTGAACGACCACGGCAAATCCTGCCGCTCCGTTTCTTGCACTATGGACTTTCCGATTCTCTGCAATCGCGCGGCCTGCTCCTGATTGTCCCATACGCCGTTCTCGGCCTCGAGTTGCTTCGCCGCGTTCTGGCCGATTTGGATTTCATGTTCCTGGTCAATTGCCACCGGCTGTTTGCAGCCCACCAACTGGGCCGTCAATAGAACTACCACTATCCACAAGAACCACTGTCTCATCTCTCACCTCCTGCGGCTCTGCGGTGAAGGGCAATTTGTAGGGCAGGAGTTTATCTCCTGCCATCTAACTCTCCAAATAGTATAATATTGCTGCGCCTTAGTGTCATATCCCAAGAAGGGAAGCGAAGATGTCAATGACCTCCAAAGAGCGACTCATCACCGCCTTTGAAGGCGGTGTGCCGGACCGCCTGCCCGTAACCACCCATCACGTGATGCCCTATTTCCTCAATAAATATATGGACGGAATATCCAACCTGGAGTTCTTCGACCATTTCGGGCTGGATGCCATCATCTGGCCCTGGGACCACCGGCCCGATGAAAGCAAGGGCGAATATGCCGACCCCGACCAGGAAAAAATCGGCTTTCTGCAGAGCCGGCGCGTCTCCACCGATAACTGGCGGGTTGAGCACGAAGATATCCCCGGCGAGGAGGTCAAGACCACCCGCTATCGTTTCATCACCCCCAAGCGCACACTCGCCATGGTGCTGCAGGGGAACGAACAAACCACCTGGGTGGCGGAGTATCTCATCAAGCGCAAAGAAGATGTTGACATCATCGGCGAATACATGACTCACCCGAAATGTGATGTCGAGGCCGTCAACAGACAGGCCGACGAGTTCGGCGACCGCGGCATTGTGCGGGGCCTCATCTGCCCCTTTGACGTATTCGGTCAAGCCGGCACCTGGCAGGATGCCGCCTGCCTCGTCCACATTGAAGACCTTATCCTCGCCACCTATGATGATCCTAAATGGGTGCACGAGTTGTTGGGGATTCTGGGGCGGCGCAAAGCAACTTATATCGAATCACTCAAAGGCGCCCAATATGACATCATCGAACACGGGGGTGGAGCCGCCTCCTCCACCGTCATCTCTCCACAGATATTCGATGATTTCGTCATCCCCTATGACAAACCCCTCGTTGACCTTGCCCACCAGGTGGGCCACAGAGTCGTCTATCACACCTGTGGGGGAATGATGTCCATACTGGAGAACATCGGCTCCATGAACCCGGATGCCCTGGAGACCTTCACACCCTCTGGCATGGGAGGGGATACCGACCTGGCGGAGGCGAAAAAACGCATCGGGGATCAAGTCTGCATGATAGGCGGGTTCGACCAGTTCCACTATTTCTCCGGTTGCACGCCGGAAGAAACCCGCGCCGCGGTGCGAAAATGTTTCGACGAAGCCGGTGGCGGCGGCGGTTTTGTCCTCGCCCCCTCAGACCACTTCTTCGACGCCGACCCCGAACTCATCATGGCCTTCGCCACCGAAGCCCAGAAGTGTATCTATTAGCCGCCTCTCTGCTTGCCCGCCGTAGCCGCCTACTCGGTCGAGCCTACTTCGCCGAAGCAGAGCGGCTGCGAAGGCTGGATTGGCGAAGGCGGGTAGGGCGGGGATGCCGGCCCCGCCGAAGCCTATTCAACCGCAGATACACGCAGATAAACACAGATAGATACAAGAACCGAAATTGCGGGCGCATGAGATGCGCCCCTACAGAAAATGTGAGGACTAAATGGACTATAGGGGCGAATCACAATTCGCCAACATCACTGTAGGGCGGGGTCTCCGCACCCCGCCGATTCAGTCACCAGGATTAACCATCTAGTTTCGCCGACAGTGTGGCGATGTGGCTGTATTCCTCCTGGACGATGTTATCCAGCCGTCCTTTGCCTAGCCTTTCGGGAACTAGTTCTTTCAGCCCCAGGTAAAAGACAATGGAATCCTTCTCCAGCCCGATGGCGGTCTGCAGTATCTCCTGCATCGTCTTGCCGCTCACTTGCTCGCTGGGGTCCGCGCTCATGTCGAATACATTCCTGTCCACCATCGCCTGCAGGTAAAATGACTGCTCATTATCCGGATCGAAGGCGACCGGCTCTTTCTCCTTTAATGTCAGCTCGGCCCGCATGTCGGAAAATGTCCTCTCATGTTCATCCTCCATCGCCGCCAACTCGCCCAACATCTTCTCAGCCGCCTTATCTGCAGCATAGTCCATGGCCTTGCGGTAGAACTTAGCCCCATTCTGCTCCATCCTTTCCGCCATCTCCAGGACTTCATCCGCATTATAACGCAGCATTTTCTTTCTCCTTTCTCAAGCGGCAGTATTCTCTGCGTCTGGGAATCTGTGCCTGGCTTTTTTCGCTTCGAGTGAAGGTTATCCTTGGAGGGATCTTACGCATTTGGACAAGGGCAGACAATCTGTCTGAAGTCTACTCCGCAAACCGGGGCAGCCAATCACCGTGAGCCTCAATCATCTCATCCACCAGAGACCAGATTTCTTCCAGGCTCAATTCCGCACCGGTGTGGGGGTCCAACATGGCGGCATGATAGATATGTTCTTTCTTGCCGGTCAACGCTGCCTTCACGGTGAGTTCCTGTACATTGATATTGGTCCGGTTCATAGCCGCCAGGTGTACGGGCAGGGCCCCCACCTTCTGGGGGTGAATGCCGTTCTTATCAATCACACACGGAACCTCCACACAACAGCCCTCCGGTAGGTTGTCAATCAGCCCCTGGTTCAACACATTGCCATGCACCAGCACTTTCTCATCGGTCTCCAGGGCGTGGATGATCTGGACGCCGTAATCCTGTGAACGACTCAGTTCCTCAAAACTTTTCCCGGCAGCCAAATCCTCGGCCATGGAGGCCCACCACCGCTCCTGTTCTTCACAGCGGCGCGGATATTCATCCAGGGGAATGTTGTAACGCTCGATCAAATCCGGGCGGTCCCGCTTGATAAACCAGGGATTGTATTCACTGAAATGTTCGCTCGATTCGGTGATGTAATAGCCCAGTCGAAAAAGCATGTCCAGCCGCACCCGGTCCCATTCCGGCAAATATTCGCCGCGGCGGACTTTCTCCAATATGCGGGGATAGAGATCTTCTCCCTTGTGCTCCAGTCTCAGATAGAAGGCCATGTGGTTTATCCCCGCGCAGATGTAATCCACCTCCTCCGGGTTCACCCCCACAGCCTCACAGAGATGATGATGGCTCACCTGCACACTGTGACACAGCCCGATGGTTCTGATGTTGGCGGCTTCCATCAAGGCCCAGGTATTCATCGCCAGAGGGTTCACATAATTGAGTAGGGTCGCGTTTGGACACACATCTTCCATGAGGCGGGCATAGTCGAGCAGTACGGGGATGCTTCTCAGGGCGCGGAAGATGCCGCCGATTCCCAGGGTGTCACCAATCGTCTGGCGAAGGCCGTACTTCTTGGGAATCTCGAAATCGGTCACCGTGCAAGGATGATAACCGCCCACCTGAATCATGCTTACCGCGTAGTCCGTTTTTTCGAGAGCCTCCCGGGCATCGAGAGTGGCGATAATCTGTGGATTCGCCTTCCACGCCTTTGCCACCTGATGTGCCATCTTCTCGGAGACGCGCAAACGCTCCTCATCAATATCGAAGAGCGCAATAGTGCTGTCTTTCAGTTCCGGGAAAGAGAGACAATCGGAAATGAGTGTCTTCGCAAAAATCACGCTCCCCGCGCCAATCAAAGTAATCTTTGCCAATTCTGTTTCTCCTTGGGTCTGTTTCGCCGGCCTCATTCACGGCGGCGGGAACCTTTCGGCTGAATGATACTCGGAACGGGAGTGCTGTCAAATCATCAGTGAGGCGTTCTTGCGCTCAAACGAAAAAAGGCTCCTCCGCGGGGTAGGAAGGAGCCTTTCCAGATATGGGTGCAAGCGTCAAATCTTCCGGCGCAGCCGGATGTCCTTCTCCGGTTGCGCCCGCTCGCATCTCTCTTGAAAGACAATACTACACTTTGCCGTCACACAGGCGCTTCATGTAGTCCAGGTGGTGCTGAACCAGGAGCAATCTTTCCAACTGATCCGCATCCTTACACCACATCCCCAGGTCGGTCAGCGCGTTCTCGGCGTTGGAAGTCAGGCTGCGCACGAGGTTGCGAAAGATGCGAAGTTCTTCCTGTGCCGACAGTCGGGGTTTCTCAGGCGCCGCTGTACTGGTGAATGTCTGCTCCATTTTCCCTTGCTCTTCTCCTATCTGGTCCACCCGCGCAATCTCATCGCCTCGGCGACTCGCAGCACGGCCACACAATAGGCTGCAGTGCGCATATCTATATTGCGCTCCCCTGACATGCTGAGCACATCATGGAAGGCTTTGGTAATCTTCCGATTCAGCCGCTCGTGCACTTCCGGCTCATCCCAGTAGTAGGACTGACGGTTCTGCACCATCTCGAAGTAGGAGACGATTACACCTCCCGCGTTGCAGAGGAAGTCCGGTATCACAAAGATTCCCTTTTTGTACAAGATGATATCCGCCTCCGGAGTGGTGGGCCCATTCGCCGCCTCCGCCACTATCCGGGCTTGAATCCGGTCGGCATTCTCCTCATTAAGGACTTTCTCCAGTGCCGCGGGAATCAGTATATCAACCTTCAACTCAAGCAAATCGCCGTTGCTGATCGGCTCTGTTCCAGGTATGCCTGCGACTGACCCGGTATCGGCCTTATGCTTTATCGCCGTTTTTGCATCAATACCTTTCAAGTTCAACACCCCGCCTCTGGAATCACTGATCGCCACTACCCGGCAGCCGAGCAATTCTTCAGCCAGCAGGGCGGAATAGGAGCCCGCATTGCCGAATCCCTGGATGGCCACCGTCGCTCCCTTGGGATCGACCTTCAGATGTTTGCAGGCCTCGCGAATGGTGTAGATGGTTCCGCGGGCGGTGGCGTCACCGCGTCCGAGCGAGCCTCCCAGTTCCAGCGGTTTGCCTGTAATCATGCCTGGACAATGGTGCCCGGTTAGTTTGCTGTACTCGTCCATCATCCAAGCCATGATCTGGGGGGTGGTGTAAACATCCGGCGCGGGTACATCCATATCGGGGCCAAGTATCTCGTGGATGGCGCCAATGTAAGCGCGGGAGAGACGCTCCAGTTCATTAGGTGACATCTCCTTGGGGTTGCATATGACGCCGCCCTTTCCGCCGCCCAGAGGAATATCAGCCAGCGCGCATTTCCATGTCATCCAGGAGGCCAATGCCCTGATGGTGTCTATGGTTTCCTCCGGATGAAAGCGGATGCCGCCTTTCGCCGGGCCTCGAGCGTAGTTGTGCTGGACTCGAAAGCCTTTAAATACTCTTAACGTCCCATCATCCATAATTACGGGCAAAGAGGCGTGCAACTCCCGCATCGGCTCACGCAAAATAGCGCATATCGAGGGATTAAGGTCGAGTTCAGCCGCGGCCTTGTCGAACTGGGCCTGGGCTATCTCAAAGGCGGTTTTTTCTTGGCGCTTGTTCTTCAGGTCAACCGTCACTTGTGAGGACCCTCCTTTACAATTACAATGGCATAGAATTGTATCTGGGTATCATCAGTGGTGCTTATTATTGTTATATTAAGTGCTACTTCCGCTAGGCAGTATAAAAGTTTGACTTTATCCCTGTCAAGCATTGTGAATTCCCCCGGCAACAATCATTTCAGGCTCTGAATTGACGATGGGCTGCAGTACCGCTAATATCGTGTGGTGATCTTTATCAATGCCCTCGGGGGTTGTATGCGGAACGGTAATTTGGTCAGCACAGGTGTAGATTGGCTCGACGGGCTTCTCGGGCGGCTGCGAGTCGGGGAAAATGTGGTGTGGGAGGTTGAGGCCGGGGCTCCCATCGAAGCATTTGTGCGCTCCTTCTTGGAGATCAACCTCAAGGGAGACAGTAATGCCGTCTACGTCTCCTTCAACCATTCACCGGTCACAATGAAGGAGAAACTTGGGAAACTCTTCGACCAACCCAGATTTACCCTGGTAGATTGTTTCACCGACGGCAAAGGACATAGTGATCCCGTCTTTGCGCACTTCTATGACACCGCCGGAGATGATGACCTGGGTCATGTCATACGAGTGAAAGAGCCCGGGAATGTAGAGCACTTCGTTGCCGCCATTAATGAGATCGAAACGAAGGCCGGCATAGGCGCCAAGTATCTCTTCGACAGCCTGACAGGGATGCAGGACTTATGGGCCGATGCAGCCCGCGCCTATCGCTTTTTCACCTATGCTTGTCCAAGACTATATGACCTGCGGACTATCGCCTATTGGATCCTGGAGAAGGAAGCCCATTCATCTTCTTTCCGCGCCAACCTCAAACACGTTACCCAGATCGCCATTGACCTGTCTCGCTCAGAAGGCAGACATACCCTTCAGTTGCTGAAAGCGGAGGGCCGCGCCCTCGGCTCGGAAGGGGAGATGCCGCAGTGCTATGAGACAGATGGCAAGAAACTCAGGCTGGCCACCGATGGCCGGCAAGAAGTGCTGCGATTGGGCAAACTCATTCGCGCCGCCAGGCTGAAGCGGGGCCTTTCTCAAGCGGAACTGGGCGAACTGTTGGGAGTTACCGCGAGTAGTGTGTCTCAGGCCGAGCATGGTGTAATCGCCCTTTCCCTGAATAACCTCTTCAGGCTGGCGCGAGAGCTGGACCTAAACCTGGGTCCGGTACTGAATGGAAGAGAATCCCCCAAAGATTCCGTCAGTATCATGCGGGAGAAAGATCGCCGTCGCACACGCATAACCGGCGGCAGACGCAAGCCGATATATATCGAGAGCCTGCAAGAGACGGGTGTGACGAGCGATCTGCAGCCCGTGCTCATCATCATCCCCGCCAAAGCAAGACTCGACAAGCACTTCTCCCTCCGCAAAGGTAGCGAGTTCGGATTGCTCCTCACCGGAGAACTGGAGGTGGAGGTGGCCGGCAAGACGCGAAAGCTAAGTCCGGGAGACAGCATCTACCTGGGTGCCGACATACCCAGCGCCTGGTCAAATCTCGGCGACGAAGAGGCCCGCCTCCTCTGGGTAGTCGGACTCAAGTAGGGGGGAGAAGACGCCGCCGGTGACCGAAGTCTCCCAGAACTCCGCGGAAACCGCGAAAATCCAAGACTGCTTTCGCTTGAGATTTTCGACCCCTTATGCTTGACGCCGCTCCACGGGCATATTACACTGACCGTGCTTGTCAGCCGACGTGAAGAAGGCGGCCGCCCGGCACCAGCCAGGGCGAATTGTATGGCAGCCGGACAACGACGTAATTGCAAGAAGCGAGGACAGCTGGAGTGGGATTACTTCCAAGCTTGACGATAGCCGAAGTCAGTGCGCTCAAGTTCCTGATACCCATTGTCGCCGGAGAAGCCTTGGCGGTGTTAGCCAACTGGCTGGGCTTCAGACCGGTTCCTCTGCCATGGCGGGGCGCTCCCGGAAAATTGGAGGCAGCCGCACGCGCGGGTCACTTGCAGCTTATTGGCCGCGGCCCATTCTTATGCTATGCGGGTGTCGCACTCCACCTCGCCGTCGCCATTGCCGGCAGAAGGGGTTTCGAGAACAGCCTTGTGCTGAACGCTTGCGCCAACGCCCCGGCACTTGGATTCTTCTGGGGCGCGGTCTTGTTGGTGCTTGTCGTAATGGTGAGCACCGGCGCGCGGGAACTCCTTCAGGAGCAGCGGCGTATAGTCGCTCACAACATATTTCATCAAGAGCAGATAACGGAAGAGGACTGGGAAGAGAGGTTTGAGGAGATGCGCCGGGCGCGCCGCAGAACTCGAGGGCTGCGCTTCTCTCTTACCGTGCTCGGATGGCTCATAATTTACCTGGCAATAGGCATCGCCCTTGTGCCGGTTGTGTGACAGGCAACCGCACATCATAGAATATCTGCCGCAGGAGGGTAGAGAGGTTTCATCATGGTCAGGCTGGTATCCATTGCAGTCATAGGTTTCGGCGCATCGGCGGGGCTGCTCTATCTGCTATGCCTGGCCGAGGAGGAATGGCTGCCGCAACTGCAGGAGTGTCTCCAGCAGAACATTCATGATCATTGGGAGGACATGCTGAGGGCGATAAGGGCGATTGCTCTGGCCCCGCTCATAATCGTCTTCCTGGGGTTTGCCAATCGAGCCCTGGAGACCCATTCCATCGCCGCCTTCTGGGGCATCGAGATCACTTTCTGTCTCGTCTGGGCCTTCACCATCAGCCATCTTGCCGCCGCCGAAGAGAGGCTCGTCAATCATCACAAGAACAGCGAGAGCGTAAGTCTCGCAATGGAACTCACTGACGCCGGCACACTGTGGCGGGTGCGCCGTTTCGCCATGGCTGCCTTTATAGTGCTGTTCTTGATTGTAACGATAACGTTCGTCGCATCATTCATCGGATACCAGTGGCGTGTGCTGGCATACTTGAGCTTTGGTTTGGGCGAGCATGCCAGCAGTTTCATCGTCGCCATATTGCTCGCCGTCCTGACAGGGCTTATCATATATGGAGAGCGCAGGGTGGGCCAGGCAGCAGAGAGCCTTGCACATGACCTGATAAGCATATTTCCAGTCCCGCCTTTTGCGCCCGCCAGTGCGCCTGACGCTCAACCGGTGCTGTCTGATCAATTCCTGACCCTGGCCTCGGCAAGAACCGATGCAATGCTGGCACTCTTTCCCCGCATCGAACAGCAGGCCGAACAGGTATATGCGGTATACAAGGATGGACAGGAAATAGATCTGCGTGAGTGCCTCCCCCGGTTAGTAAGCCAAGTCATTGAGCGATTGCGGGAACGCGACCATGCGGCCGCAAAGCGCTATGAAGACATGGTGCGTGAAATCGTGGAGAAGGCGCGTGCTGAAGAGAAGGAAGCGCGTGCCAGGAAATGGGAGATAAGCATCCCGCCCATCGGCGTACCTGCAGCCATAGGCGCTGAATAACTGGAACCTCTCGAATTCCCTCTTGCGGACAGACCCGTTTCCGGACTTCAACACGGCCCGACGCGTCAGATCAACGCGTTTCTCGAGCCAACAGCGGCCGATTGAGTGGGTGCATTGATTCAGGGCAAGGTATTATCTCTCTGCGGGTAGAATATCGCTCGGATGGAAATACGTATCATGCATACGAGTTGAGATCACAGCGTGGATGACAGAAATAACTTGCCGCCTTCAGACAGCAGTGCTTCAAGGAGCATGAGTCCCTCGTCAGACTCAAAAGCAGCGGGCTCCCGTGAAGCAAAGCCCATGCGGCTGCCCGACCGGGAACTCCGCCGCTGCCTCTCGGTTATCCTCGTCTCCTGGGGGGTCTTCGGGTCCGCCTGGATGAGTACGGTAATGGGCGCGCCTTTCCCCGTCTTCGCCCGCGCCCTGGGGGCCAGCACATTCACCTTCGGGCTGCTCTCCGCTCTGCGTTTCCTGGCGGTAATAGCCCAAATCCCCGGCGCCTACTGGATAGAACGCGCCGAGAGCCGCAAGCGCATCTTCTTCCTTATGCACATTCCCAGCCGCCTCTCCTGGCTGCTCATCGCCGCCTTGCCCTGGATTGTGCCGGCGGAGTTCTCTGACCTTCGCGTGGGAATCTTCATGATTCTGCTTTTCGGGTTCGGCCTCATGGACGCGGTAGGCACCGTTGCCTGGACGCCTTGGGTCGGTGACATCATCCCGGAACGCTTACGGGCGCGTTTCTGGGCCCAACGTCAGCGTCTGGCAACCCTCACAGCCATGATAATCGCGCTTATTGTAGGGTGGCTCTTGGACCGTCAAGCCCCGGGGTCTTTTCTCATCTTTTCCATCGTCTTCGCCGTCGCCGCCATCTTTGGTTTTCTTGATATTGCTCTTTACTGGCGCGTCCCCGACATCCCCATGCTGAAACAACCCTCGCTCCGTCTCTCGGAAATCATACGTCGTCCCCTGCGAGACCGGCGCTTTCGAATCTATCTTATCTATGTCGCCTCCTCCACGGTGAGTGGAAGCATAATGGGGACATTCATCTGGCTCTATGCGCTTGAAGCCCTCAAACTCTCCAAGTTCCACACCAATCTTTACCTGATCACCCTCGGCTCCCTCGCCACTGTCCTGACGGCGAGAACCATAGGCGCGCTGGCGGATCGCTTCGGCAATCGTCCTGTACTCACTCTCGCCTGGAGCGGGCTCGCACTCACCCCCATACTGTGGGTGCTTGCCACTCCCACAAATCACACCTTGCTGTTCGTGGCCAGTATCCTGGGAGGCGCTTGCGGCGGCGCAACCATGATGCTCGGCGTAAACCTGATCTTCGCCATGACTCCCCGCGCCGCTCGCTCTGCCTATGTGGCCCAGGTCTCGCTCGCTTCAGGTCTTGCCGGTTTCATCGCCCCTGTCATCGCGGGGGCGGTCGCCCAGATGTTCGTCGGCGTGCAGGTCAGCTTCCTCTGGTGGCGCTTCGGAAACCTTCATCTCTTGCTCATCGCGCTGTCCATTTATCGCGCTCTTCACACCATTCTGGTGGTGCCGAGACTGCCCGAGACGCGCAAAGTCTCCGCTCTCACGATGCTGAAAGAACTGTTCTCCGAACTCCGCAACAGGCCGAAAACCTAGATTTCGCACCGCAGATTGACTGCACCCCGCCTCAAATATCGCGATTTCGCTGTCAAGCCATAGCCTCCTAGAAAGGGAATCTGGTTGAAGGCGTCGAATCTGAACCACAGAGAGGTGAGATACGGAGACCCGCAGGAGCAGAACACCATGTACAAGGCATTGTTACTGTTGGTGGCATTCCTTTCCGGCGCCATTCTCATGGCCCTCGAAATCGTGGGCAGCCGCGTGCTTGCCCCTGAGTTTGGAGGCTCGATATTTGTCTGGGGCAGCCTCATCGGGGTGTTCCTCGCCGCGCTGAGTCTCGGCTATTACATCGGCGGAGGCGCCGCCGACCGCTGGCCCAGCGCCAGGTTGCTGGCCCTGTTCCTGCTTGCCTCCGGGCTGTTCGTTTTGCTCTTGCCGCGCTATGGACCGTCGGTGTGTGCGCTCATCGCCGAACACGACTACGGCCCCCGCGCCAATCCTCTGCTGGCGTGTCTGATCCTATTCCTCGTCCCGGGGATCCTCATGGGCGCAACCTCGCCCTTTGTCATCCGGCTCACCGCACTCAGTGTCGAACAGGTTGGACGCACTGCTGGTATCATCTACGCCCTCTCCACCCTGGGCAGTATCGCCGGTACTTTGGGGACGGCTTTCTACATTATTACGATCATTGGTACACGCGACACACTTTATTGGCTAGGTGGGGCGCTCATCGTCACCGCCGTCATCGCTGCTATCGCGGCATTGGCGCGGGTGCCGCGTCGCGCGACGGCAGCGGCGGTGATGGGGATAGTATGTGCGTTGTGTGCGCTCTCTCAGCCCGCCTATGCCAAGGAGCGCGTGCTGTTCGAATGTGATAGTCCCTATCAGCGTCTTTTCGTTACCGAACAAGGCAATTACCGTATCTTACGTACCAACAATGTCTGGCACACTCGCATGGATCTCCGGGATCTGCAAGGGCGGGGTTTCGAGTACACCGACTATGTGGATATTGCACTCCTCTTCAATCCTAAGATTCGGGAGGTGTTGGTAATCGGCCTGGGGGGTGGAAGTATTCCGAAACGGCTCGTGCGAGACTATCCGCAGATCACGGTGGACACCGTCGAAATCGATCCCGATGTGGTGAAAATCGCGAAACGCTACTTCTATGTGACAAGTGGCCCGCGCTTGCACATTCACCAGTCAGACGGCCGCGTCTTTCTGCGCAAGATCGGCAGGGAAAACAAGCAGTATGACATGATCATGCTGGATGCCTATTATGCGGATGCGGTGCCGTTCTTCTTGACGACCCGCGAATTCTTCAAGATCATCCATGACCGGCTCAGGCCCGATGGTATTCTCATCAACAATGTGATCGGCATGACCTCCGGTCCCAAGAGCAAGTTCTTCCGCTCCGTCTATCGTACTATGGGCGAGGTCTTTCCCCACACGCATGTTTTCAAAGTGCCCGATTCAGGGGTCAACGAAACAAACATAGAGATCTTCGCACTCAGATCGAAGACTTCGGTTAGCATTGAAACTCTGAAGGAACGACTCGCCGCGAAGACCTGTCCAGTGAAGAACAAGGAGCTCTTAGAAGGGCTGCTCGGCGACCACATCGGCGCCAAGATCCAAACCAGTGATGTCCCTACACTGACCGATGACTACGCCCCAGTGGATGCCCTCATCCATCTCTGGTAACGCGGAGACTACTTCCCCCTTCGACCGTCCGTTTTGTGAATATTCGCCTGCCGTTACACGATTGTTAACAGTATCCTGGTGACATTGGTCGTAAACTGATTGCCTCTTGGCAAGTCACGCAGTACAATCGGACAGTACTGCTGCCCGGAGATCATGCTAAGGAGGACCAAAGTGGCGAAAACACTGGAGGAGATCAACCAGAAAATCAAGAGTGGGAAGGTCGTCGTCGTGACGGCCGAAGAAATGGTTGACATCGTTGCCGAAAAGGGTGCCAAGCGAGCCGCCCGCGAGATAGATGTGGTAACGACAGGCACCTTTGGCGCTATGTGTTCCTCCGGTCTGATGATGAATCTGGGACATTCCCGCCCTCGCATCAAACTCGGCGGCGGCCAGGTGCGGCTCAACCGCGTTCCCGCATATGCGGGTCTCGCCGCGGCGGACATTTATCTCGGCGCAACCGCCCTGCCGGATGAAGATCCCCGCAATGCTCTTTTTCCAGGCGAGTTCTCCTATGGCGGCGGCCACGTCATCCAGGATCTCGTCTCCGGCAAGCGCGTTCTGCTGGAGGCGAGCGCCTATGGCACCAACTGCTATCCCCGTCAGGATCTCTCCACCTGGATTACTCTCAAGGAAATTAACGAAGCCTATCTCTTCAATCCCCGCAACGGCTACCAGAACTATAATGTCGCCGTCAACCGCTCCCCAAGCACACTCTATACCTATATGGGCACCCTACAGCCCAAAATCGGCTGCGCCAACTATTCCAGCGCGGGTCAACTTTCACCGCTGCTGAATGACCCCCACTACCGTACCATCGGCATTGGCACCCGTGTCTTCCTGGGTGGAGGCATCGGCTATGTGGTCTGGCAGGGAACTCAGCACAGCCCTGCCGCCAAACGCAGCAAACACGGAGTGCCCCTCTTCGGTGCGGGAACACTAGCCGTCATCGGTGACCTCAAACAAATGTTCCCTAAATGGCTGCGCGGGGCGAGTTTCCGCGGCTATGGGACAACCCTCATGTTGGGCTTCGGGATCCCCATCCCCATGCTTAACGAGGATATTGCGGCAACCACGGGCCTCTCCGATAAGGACCTTAAAGCGCCTGTGGTGGATTACAGTGAAGCCTACCCGCAGCGCCGGCCGGACTTCATCCGCCACGTCACCTATGCCCAACTCAAGTCCGGTCATATCACGGTGGAGGGCAAGAAAGTGCCCACCACACCACTTTCCAGTTACTCCCTGGCGCGGGAAGTCGCGGAAACGCTGAAGCAATGGATCAAGAAGAAGAAGTTCCAACTTACCTCTCCGACCGCGCCCATTCCGGGGGCGGATTCCGGTATGGCCATGGGCCCCATGCCATATCACCCGCCTGTCGAGAAGAGAAGGGCGAGGCGAAAACCTAGGAAGACTGCGAGGAAACGATCATGAAAGTAGCCCACAAAGTTGTTCTCCACTTTCCACCCGCGGTTGTGGAACAGCCTGTTATCTATATCCTCTCCAGAGACTACAACCTCGCCTTCAATATCCTGAAGGCTACCATCAGCCAACAGGAAGAGGGGATCATAGTCCTTGAACTCAGCGGCGAAGATAAGGATTTCAAGCGTGCCAGCAAGTACCTGAAAAAACAGGGTATCCGGCTGCAGCCGCTGCTCCAGGATATCCGCAAGAATGAGGACAAGTGCGTACACTGCGGCCTCTGTATCGCCGTATGTCCGACAGATGCGCTGCTCGCGGAACGCCCCTCCATGAAGGTCAACTTCAATGCAGACCACTGTGTGGTGTGTGGTGAATGTGTTCCCACCTGTCCGGTCCGGGCGATGGAACTACATTTCTGAGGCAGGCCTTTCATGTATCCCATTGATCGGCATTACCGCCAATGGGTGCAGAGCGAACTCCGTTCCTTCCAGGTCAAGATAGAACAATCTGACCTGCTCATCAGCGCGGAGCGGGAACTGAAGGAATCAGCGGAGCAGGCCCTGCGGCGAGTCCGCGCCGAACTTGAGGCATATACTCAGAGCGACTCCGATTTTGCCGCCTCCCTGGAACCTTATGAGCCTCTGCCGGACGCCGCCCCCATAATCCGCCGGATGGCGGAAGCCGCCCGCCTCTGTGGAGTGGGCCCCATGGCCGCCGTCGCCGGCGCGGTTGCCCAATATGTTGGAGAAGCGCTGCTGTCCGAGTCGGGCCAGGTCATCGTCGAAAACGGAGGCGATATCTTTCTTCATACCGCCTATCCCCGCTCCGCCGCCGTATTTGCCGGCGATTCCCCTCTTTCGGGCCGGCTCGCCGTTCGCATCAATCTCGTAAATCGTCCCCTCGGCCTGTGCACCTCCTCCGGCACAGTGGGCCCTTCGCTCAGTTTCGGAGGTGCCGATGCCGCCATCGTTCTCGCCGACTCAACTCCCCTCGCGGATGCCGCCGCCACCGCCTTGGGTAATCGCATCCATGGGGAATCCGATATCGAGCCTACCCTGGAGTTCGCTCAATCCATCAGCGGGGTTTTGGGCGCGGCGGTCATCCTCGGCGAAAACCTCGGCGCCTGGGGCGAGATGAGCTTGGTCCCCGTCAGCCCTGTTTAAGAGTTGCTGAAGGAGATTGCTGCCTGCACGACCACTCCGCGGCGTGAGTAAGAGGTGAAGGAGTGGCGCGCAGGAAGAAGATATCAATACCGCGAGACGGAGTCGGCATCCCCGTAACGAATACGTCAGTACCGAGAAAACCGGGAGGGGAGTTTGAGGGGGAAAGCGGCGGCTTCCCCCTTAGGAACTTGCAGTTCCGACTTTTGCAGTAGGCTCTAGTCCTCTGTTTGCTGCTGCCCATTTGCGGGAACAGGCTGGGCTTGCTCATTGAGGGCCCAGTCATAGGACAAGAAGGTAATCTCATAATCTCCGATATCCGGCGGCGGCTCATTCAGATAGCGGAGCAGATAATCAATGACAGAGCCCGCTTCCTGCTCGAAGTCTTTGCGATACCATTTAAAGAGCGCGGAGACTTCGAGTTTCTTATCAATCTCGTTAACGCGGACACCGTTCGCACTGTTGATGAACCCCCTCGCGGATTCCTCCAGCGTCTTCTCAAGGCTAGAGGGATCCATCGCTCTATTCCCAAGACGGGGACAACTCTTGGCAGCACATACGAGAATAAAATGGATACGCGGTTCTTCGAAGGTGGGCCGAATAATCTCATTCTCAATCTCGTCGAGCGAGTATGTCTTGCCTCCCGCGAGATAACGCTTTTCCTTGAAAAATCCCTCCACCTTCTGCACACTCTCCATGGGATAGCGATCGAGCACACCTGCAATAACAAACGCGTTATAGGCATTGAGCCAGTAGGCGAGGCGATCTTCACGTGTGGCGAGAGAGGCCGGGTCAGTGGCCGCGATACTGTTCAAATACGCGTCCAGCAGTACGCGGTCATCTTTCTGAAGTGACACATAGTCAACCAAACCCTGGGAGTCCACTTGTCGGCGCAGAATCTCGTCAAAAGCGCGATGGCTGAGAGTAGTTGAAGCACTTCCCTTGCCAACAGTTGTCTCTGTTCGAGGCCCGCAAGCGCAGAGCAAGAGCCCTTGAAGCATCAATGCAATCAGCAGTGAGCACCTCATGCTCCCTCCTCTTTGATGGTCCGCTGTATCTCTACACATTCTTTCTGCTTTCTTGATTGAATCCTTGTCCAAAACCTGCCCTCTTGAACCTATTTTCGACACTATTTCCCTAATTTCATGGCCACCGGAAATCTGAGCCGGCGTCGTAAATCATGACAAAAGATAGCGTTCCGTCGTCGCATAATAATAAGAGCGCGCGACTCAAGAAGGCACGCGACAAGAATCAGTTCCGGCCAGCTTCCGCGAAGTTGGTGCTGGAGAATATCAGATGAAGGAGCAAAGGAGTAGAGCCATGGACAAAGTACCCATCTATCGGCGCAGTCTTCTCGCAGCATTCGCAATTTTCGCCATGTGGGAAGCGGCTAACCATCTGCTCCTGATGAGTACACCGATGTGGGTTCAGCATACCTCCGCGGCGATTATTGAAGTAGGGCTCGCACTGGTGATTTTGACAGTCGCCCTGCGCTCTCTGGCGGCACAACAGCGAGAATTGGATCGAACCAGAGAAGCACGTGATAGACTGGCCTCGGCGCTGGCGAATGATCTTCGCCAGCCTCTGGTGGAGGTTGTGGAATCCCTTCGTGAACTTGATGAAAGAGGCGCACTCTCATCGCGCACACGGAAAGTCATTGAACGCGCGACGGAAAGTGTTCGACCCTTGGTCGGAATGGCGGCAGAACTGCTGGGAGTCATATCAGCGGAGGATGAAAATAGGGAGTTTCAATCCTTGAACTGTTCACCGCTGCTGTACAACGCGTTTTATACCATTCGACCTATTGCGGCTGCGAAACAGGTGGAGCTTCAGGTGGATGTGCCAGAGGTGCTGCCGATAATTCGAGGCATGCCCCATTCCATCCTCCGGACTCTCCTGATCTTGTTGGACAATGCCGTCCGCGCTACACCAAATGGCGGAGAAGTGCTGCTGGCAGCACAGGCGATAGGAAATCGCGCCATCAACATCATCATCGCCGATGGAGGGTTGCCTTTGAGCGAAGAGGCATGGAAAGCCTTGATGCAAGACAGCGGTGAGCAGCGCAAAGCGGATTGGCTCGAAGAGCGGCCGCTTCGATCCGGCCATCGCTATTGCGCAACTGTCCTCAGGACTCATGGGGGAAGCGTAGAAGTGGAATCGAGCCAAGAAAAAGGAAATACCATAATACTTTCTCTTCCAGTTGCAGAGCGAGCAACTTTCTGAGATAGGACTTCTTTTACAAAACAGATCATCTCCTTTAGTACTCTGATCGTGTCAGGAAAGCATGCTGCCCTCGCAGGTTGCTCACCTCTCATCACCAGAAAGCCCTCACCGGTGACAGCGAGGATTGAGCCCTAAACCAAGGCCGAGGGAGGGCAAACCCTCGCGCGCAGCAGGAGGAACCTGTTCGAACGACGAAAACGGAAAATGGACAAATGCAGGGATATTGCAGGCATATTGATTCCATCCCTCACCAAGCCTCGGGTGATTCCTGAGAAACTATCTCGTCAGGCATTTCAGACACGCGGGAGCAATATGCGGACAGAGGAGCAACTGGGTCTATGAACTCATTGACAATCGGCCTCTTCAGTTGTGGCGTACTCTACTTGGGCTATCGTTTCTACGGCCGTTTCATCACCCATCTTTGGGGAATCGACCCCGCCCGCAAAACCCCCGCGCTGGAGTCCTCCGATAAGGTTGACTACATTGCCGCCAGACACTGGACAGTCCTCTTCGGCCACCATTTCGCCAGTATCGCCGGCGCCGGCCCCATCCTGGGGCCCGTATTGGCCTGCGCGGTATGGGGATGGCTGCCCGCCCTCATCTGGATTCTGGTGGGCTCCATCTTCATGGGCGCGGTGCACGATTTCTCAGCGCTGATGGCTTCCTTGCGCGCGCGGGGAAGATCAATCGCCGAGATCGCTGAAGCCAACCTGGGCCACCGTGTCAGGCTCATCTTCGGCGGCTTCCTGTGGCTGGCCCTCATTTTGGTAGTAGCCGTCTTTGCCCATGTGGGCGCGCAATCTCTGGACACCATGCCGCGCGTGGTGATCCCCACCTTTGGCGTAATCCTCGCCGCCATAGTCACCGGCTTCATGATGTATCGAACACCCGCCCCGCAGTGGCTGGCGACAATCGCAGGATTGGCGATACTCGCGGGTCTGCTGGTAGTCGGCTATTATGTGCCGCTAAGACTGCCCTGGGGGGAGGGTAATGTTCTGGCCTGGACGATCATCTTGCTCCTATATGCCTACATCGCCTCCATTACACCGGTCAATCTCCTGCTTCAGCCGCGGGACTATCTCTCCACTTTCGTGCTCTATATCGGCCTGGCGGCGGGCTATATCGGGCTCCTGCTTACCCATCCCACAGTCCAGGCGCCCTCCACACAGGCCTTCACCAGTTCCTCAGGGCCGCTCTGGCCCATGATGTTCGTCATCATCGCCTGTGGCGCCATCTCTGGATTCCACAGCCTTATCGCCAGTGGCACAACCTCCAAACAGATCGCCACCGAGGCCCACGCGTCCCGCATCGGCTATGGGGCCATGATAGTGGAAAGCGCCCTCGCCATACTCGTCCTCATCGCGGTGTGTGCGGGCTTGCGTTGGGGAACAGGGGCGGACACTTATACCGGTATGCTCCAGGAGAAAGGCCCGCTGGTCACTTTCGCGAACGGCTTCGCCAGCCTCACCCGGCCCCTCTTCGGTGCATTGGGAGCACTCGTCGCCATTACCGTCCTGAAGACATTTGTCTTGACGACTTTGGACTCGGCCACCCGGATCGCCCGCTACATCGGGGAAGAACTCCTCGGCGAGGGCCTCGGCATCGGCTTCCTGCGGAACCGCTTCGCCTCCACTCTTCTTATTATCGGGCTCGCCTTCTACCTGGCGCTGGGCCCTTGGGGGACGGTCTGGCCCGTATTCGGCAGCGCCAACCAACTCATCGCCGCGCTCACCCTCCTGGTCGTAACCCTGGTGTTGTGGCGCCAGCGCAAGCCCGTGTATTACACGCTGGTGCCCGGCCTATTGATCCTTGCAACAACCGTCGGCGCGCTCATCTACCAGGGGCGGGGCTTCCTGAAGGACGGTAAAGTCCTGCTGGCGGCCGTGACCATCGCGCTGCTCGTGCTCGCTCTTATGATGCTGGTGGACAGCCTGCGCACAGTAATACAGCGCCGGTCGGCTCTGGAGCCAGCCTCTCTCAGCGAGAACCCATGGAGGCCTCCGGCGCACAGATGACAAAGCGTCACCGCAGCCTATAGGTCCGCTCTCGGTTCGCTCGCGCTCTTCCGGGTGAGCCGGTCTGTCCTGTTGTTCGCCATCTTGCTACTTTTGCATCATCTCTTGCTGTTCCATCATCTTCTTGTACATGGGGCATTGCTTCATCATCTCTTCACCCATCATCTTCATCTTCTTCATGTCAACTTTGATGTGGGTTTCCTTCACCAGCATCAGATTCGCGTCATACTTCTGCAGTTTTCGGCCGGAAAATACATAGATGTGATCATCGTGGGCAGTGATGGCCGCGCCCCCCATCATGTGGCCCATCATCCCACAGTGCATGGGACACATTCCCATCATTCCCATGCCTTTTCCTTTCATCATCCCATCGCCCATCTTGTACATCATCTCGTGCCTTGTCGCCTGTTGGGCATAGGCGGCCAGAATCACCGCCGCAACCAGTACGATCCCCAGCACTATTACCCACTTTTTTCGCAGCATCTCGTTTCCTCCTTGCAAGTCGTTCTCCTGCCACTGAGTGCCCTCTTTGATACGCCAATGTTTCCGCTATCCCTAGCAGAAAGCAGGGAACATTGTCCGTTTCGCACACATGTGTATGAATACGGCCCATGTGGACAAAAACGCCTCTGGCTGGAACAATTCTATGACCGGTTCAGTCAAAATCTTCAAATACGGACTCACGGAGAGAATGATGGATAAGCGATATGGAGTTGGCGGATTGATGCTGGTGGTGCTCTTCGCACTGGTGGCGGCGGCAATGCTGTGGCCCTCACCCAGAGAATCTGCCGCCGCAGCCCCGGAGATGGATACTCCGGGGAGCCTCAATGTAATCGTCAAACCCGGGCAGAAACTGCTCACTTGCCCGCTGGAGCACACCGATGTGGAGGGCTGGGTCACGGGTGACATCGCTCGTGTGCGTGTAACTCAACGATTCTCCAATCCTTATGAACATCCCATAGAGGCCGTCTATGTTTTTCCACTGCCGGAGAACTCGGCGGTGAATGAGATGATCATGCGCATCGGCAAACGCACTGTTCGCGGCCTCATCAAAGAACGCGAGGAGGCAAGGACTATTTACGAAGCGGCGAAACTGGCCGGCAAAACCGCCAGCCTGCTGGAACAGGAGCGCCCCAACATCTTCACCCAATCCGTCACCAACATCATGCCCGGTGACCCCATCGAAATCAGCATCTGGTATGTCCAGGATTTGCGCTATGACCGGGGGCGATATGAATTCACTTTCCCCATGGTGGTGGGCCCCCGCTATATTCCGGGACAGGCTTTGCCGGGACCGGACCGCGGCGGCGGCTGGTCGCCTGATACAACCCGAGTGCCTGACGCCTCCCGCATCACTCCCCCCGTGCTGACACCTGAGGAGCGAACTGGTCACGACATTTCGCTGACACTGCACTTGGATGCCGGCGTCCCGGCCCGTGATGTGCGCTCCAAATCCCATGATGTAAGGATAGACTCGCCAAGAAAGGGGCCCATGACGGTCTCCCTGGCGGCCCATGACACCCTTCCCAACAAGGATTTCAGCCTTTCCTGGCAGGTGGCTGGGAAGCGGCCCGAAATCGGCCTGCTGACCCACTGGGGCGGAGAATCGGGCTATTTCAGCCTCATCATTCAGCCGAAGGCGAATTTCAGCGCTGGAGAAATTACCCCCAAGGAGATGGTCTTTTGTCTGGATACCTCCGGCTCCATGAGCGGGCTGCCTATTGAGAAATCGAAAGAAGTGGTGAAACTCTGCCTGGAAGAAATGGGCCCGAAGGATACCTTCCAGGTAATCCGCTTTGCGGGCAGTGCCGCCACTTTTTCGCCCACACCGGTTCCCGCCACCCAGGACAACATTGACAAGGCCAGCGACTTCATTGACAAGATGCGGGGCGGCGGCGGCACGGAGATGCTGAAGGGAATAGAAGCCAGCCTGGCTTTCCCGCAGGACAAGAACCGGATGCGCATCGTCGCCTTCCTTACTGACGGCTACATCGGCAACGAAAAAGAGATTTTGGCCCGCATCGAAGACAAACTCGGGGCCGCCCGCATCTTCTCTTTCGGTATCGGCTCCTCGACAAACCGCTACCTGCTGGTGAAGATGGCGCAGTTGGGCCGCGGTGTGTCCCAGTTTGTCCGCCAGGATGAAAATCCGGATGCGGCCGTGCGTTCATTTGTGGACCGCATCTCCCGCCCCTATCTCACCGATATCGAAATAGAGTGGAGCGGGGTGGAGGTGAAAGATATCTACCCCTCTTATGTGCCCGACCTCTTCGCCGACCAGCCCGTAATCTTGCACGGCCGCTATGAAAAGCCTGGAAAGGGCGAAATCACCATCCGCGGCAAGGTCGCGGGCCAGCCCTGGCAGACGAAGAAAGAAGTCATCCTGCCCGCGCAGCAGCCGGACAATCAGGCCCTCGCCACACTCTGGGCGCGGACTTGCATAGAGGATATGCTGGATCAGATGTATCGCGGTGAGGACGCGGAAATCGTCGCCGAGGTTACCCGGCTCGCGCTTGCCTATCAGTTAATGTCCCCCTACACCTCATTTGTCGCAGTGGAGGAGAAAGTGGTCAACCAGGACGGCGAACTCGTTACCGTCCAGGTGCCTGTGCCCATGCCCGAGGGAGTCGATTATGAGGGTGTCTTCGGCCCCTACGGAAAAGGAGAAATGGCTAAGTCCATGGGAGGTAGTGCAAGAGCCGGCGTCGGGCGCCCCAGAACCTTACGCCAACCCTTGTTGGAGCGAGAGGAGGTTCACGCTGATTATGCCCACCGGGGTGCGCCATTGGCGGACGCATGGATGGCGCTTATCTCCACTGACGAGGATGGCTCTATCGCGCACGGGCTGAGCAATCTCCGCAGTCTGGCTCACACAGTCATCGGCCTGCCCGCGGGCCGCCTCGCCTTCGGTAATCAGGAATCACTGGAAAGTGTGGAAGAGGCGGAAGTGCTGCGTGTGCTGATAATCACCGGAAGCAAGCCCCTTGTCTTGACCGATAAAGCCCGCGCTGCGCTTGGCAAATATCTCCGCGGCGGCGGGTTTATCATCATAGACAGCGGTGGCGATGAGTTCTATCGTTCGGCTGTCAAGACTCTGCAAAACCTGCTGCCGGAGGCGCGGTTCACCCGGCTTTCAAAAGGTCACGCCGTCTTCCAGGGGGGCTCCATGCCATTCAAACTGACGCAGGGCTGCCCCGTGGTGAAGCAGTTCGAGACTACAGGTCCCGCGCAAGGATTCCTCTTGAACGGACGCTTGGCGGTATTCATCAGCCGCGGCAACCTCACCCAGGCCTGGGCCCAGCCGATAAGCGACAGCAACAAAGAAGCCCATCACATGGGTGTGAACCTGATCGCCCACGCCCTCCAGCAACAAGCCCAAGAGAGTGTACAATAGCGGTCTGAAATCTGAAGTTGATGTTTCGACTTTTGCCGGCCGGCGGAACTCCGCCGGCGGGTACATTATGGTTTGCCGGCCTTGCAGATCTAATTCGCGCGAATTCAGAGAACAACTGGCAAACGGTTGATACTAAAGTGGTATTATATTAGCGTTTCCATCTGACACTTTGGGCGGAGGAGAATCAGGCATGGCTTCCCACAGCAGAATAAAAGACCGCTTGGTGAATGATGCCATCAGGAGATTCCAAATCCTGGCCGAAGAAAGACAAGAGGCAGATGAACCCGCGCCCGCCAGAGTAATAACAATCTCCCGCCAGCTCGGCGCCGGCGGAAGAAGAGTGGGGGAGGCGCTGGCGGAAAAGCTGGGCTGCCCCATGTATGACAAAGAGATCCTGGAAATCCTGGCAAGACGCCCCAGCGCCTCTTACCAGGGAAAGATGTTCGAAGCCCTCGACGAGAGAGCCCAGAACGAAATCGAGAGCATCATGTACACCTTCATGGGCCGGGTTGATAAACACACCTATCTCTTCCTGCTGCCCAAGACCGTGCTTACACTCGCCCAACATGACTGCATAATCCTGGGCCGCGGTGCCCACCTGTTCCTGCCGGATTCGCTCCGCGTGAGAGTGGAAGCCTCACTAAAAACGAGGATCGCCAACATGGTTCACTTCGAGGGAATGAGTGAAGAGGAAGCGAGAAAAGAGATCACCCGTTCCGACCGCTCAAGGGCCAGATTTGTTCGTCAAGTTGCCGCAATATTGCCTCCGAAATATTGCTGGGATAGAACCTGTCGCATGTATGACCTCACCATCAACACCGACCACTTCAGCATGGCCGACGCCGCCTCCATGATTATCCTCGCCGCCGAGAAGAGATTCGGCCCCGAAGCCGAGTGAGTCATATCACCGGCCGTCGAAGAACCACAGCGAACAACCCCCGCGTCGGCAGGACGCGCCACGCCTCACGGCGAAAACAGTCCCGATGAATTCGGGAACCTTGTGGGAGATGAAGTAAACGATGACCCTGAAAGAGATGAATCTGCGCGTGTTTCGCGGTGAGTCTTTGCCCCATGTCTTTTTCCAGCCCCGTTTCGAGCCCTGGTTTTCCTGGCACAAGCAGTTCGACAGCCTGCCGCCACAGGTGCGCAATCTATCACTGCGGGAAGCCTATGACTCGATAGGTGCCTCCATGCGCTATGTTCAGTACTACACTGATCAGCCTGAACCCATCGAGTTCAACTTCGCCGATGAAGTGAAGGTCCATGAAAGACGGGAGGGCGATTACCGCAAGCGGCGCTATGACACACCCCGCGGCCCGCTCTTCCAGACGGACAAGTTCACGGTTGATAAGACCTGGCGTGTGGTCGAGTTCGCGGGCAAACAAGCCGAAGATCTGCCCGCCCTGCGCTGGCTTCTGGAGCGCCGTATCATCACATTCAACGCCGATCATTTCAAGACCGGCGCGGCTTTCATCGGCGACCGCGGCGAGCCCCAATTCTGGGTGCCCAAAAGCCCCTATTTCGCCCTCGCCCAGCAGTGGATGAAATATGAAGACTTCGTTTTCGCGCTGGCCGACTGCCCGTGTGAAATGGAAGAGATTATGCAGGTCATAGATGAGTCCTATGACCGGTTATATGAGCAGATTATCTCTTCCCGCCTGGCGAAGATCGTCAACTTCGCCGAAAACATCGCCATGGCCTATCTCTCCACACACTACTTCGAGAAATACTGTCTGCCCTGGTATGCCAAGCGCAGCGGCCGATTGCGGAAGGCGGGCATCTTCACCCATGTCCACATTGACGGGTATTTCAAGCCCCTTCTGCCATACCTGGCCGACCTCCCCTTCGACGGCCTGGAGGCCCTCACACCAACACCCCAGGGTGATGTGACCCTGGAGGAAATGCGCGGCCACATCGGTGACAAGGTGCTGCTCGACGGCATCCCCGCGGTCCTATTTCTGGACCATCACCCGCGGGAACTCTTACAGGAATGTGTGGAGAAACTGGTGGAGATGTTCCACCCCCGGCTCGTCTTGGGCATCTCCGATGAACTGCCGGAAGGCGGTGAAGAGGAATCCTTCGAACGCATGCACTGGGTGGCCGATTATTGCCGCAGCCATTCGCCGTGATTAGCATGGAGAAGGCCCCTTCCTTCCAAACCGTATACAGAAGGAATTCCGGGATCTGACGCCGAAAACAATGTGTGGACAGTAGGTTGCCGCGTAGGGCTCTGGCAAAACCACGGACCGGAGGCTCACAATGAAACTACGTTGCTCCACTGAGGTCGAATGCAAGCCTGTGCCGGAAAAGGGGGCGAGTGGGGTAAGCATTCGTTGGCTCCTGTCTCGCTCAGAGGGCGCTCCCCATTTCGCCATGCGGCTCTTTGAACTCGCCCCAGAAGGTCACACCCCACTGCATCAGCACCCCTGGGAGCACGAGACCTTCATGCTTGAGGGTGAGGCGGAAATCGTCTGCCAATCAGGGCCGCTGAAAGCCAAAGCCGGTGACGCCATCCTGGTCGAACCCGGGGAAGAACACCAATTCCGCAATTCAAGTAACGGAACTACGCGTTTCCTGTGCATGATTCCCCTGCCTCCCGAGCATTAATCCTGCGAACTGAAGACGATTCACAGTCAATTGACCGCGCTCTCCCCGCGGGATAGAATGTCCTGACAACACCGGCTTCATCCTGGACCGTCCGCATATCGGCTTGAAGAAGAAATCGCGGACAGAGATAGTGCTCAGGATCCTGCTCAGATGGGAGTATTATGGTCATCGCGGCATCCATCGCATTAGTAATCTTCATATTAGCGCCGGGAGGCATCTATCTCTACCATCAACGGGCGCGGCGAACCACTCTTGCCTCAACATTCGGAGAGGACCTCCTCTGTGGCGCTCTGGTCAGTGTAGTCATCACTTCTTTCACAGGCCTGATCCTGCTCGAACTCTCCCTCTTTCGTATGCCCTATCTGCTGGGGAGTCTGGCCCTCATCACCGCGATTATGGGCGCATTGGCTCTGCGTTCCCGCGTCCGCCTTTCTGATGAATCTCAGGTTTCGCGCACACCCTTCCGGATACACAAGACTGAATGGCTGCTGTTGGGGGTTCTGGCCGTCGGGCTCTTTCTGCGAGTGCCGCCTTCACTCTATGTGCACGGCGGTCAGGACCAGGGCGTATATCTGGGCCTGAGCCAACACTTCGTCCGCACGGGCAAGATCTTCATCCATGATCCCATCCTCGAAGAGGCCTTTACGACCGACGAACCTGCGGCGCAGGTGCTGCGGCCGGTTTTTGAAATCTTCTCTCCGGGGCTTGCCATCGAGGACCGATATGAAGGCCGCATCCTGCCTCAATTCTATATCGCGGACAAGGAGACCGGCCGTGTGGTCACCCACTTCTTCCATCTCCACCCCATGTGGCTGGCCCTCTTCTCACTTGCCTTCGGCTTTTCGAAGTCGGTCTACGCGCTTACATTTTTCGCACTACTGGCACTGGCGATCATCTACTACTTGTCAAAGCGTGTGTTCAAATCGGAGTGGACTGCACTGCTCGCCGCCGGCCTTCTCGCCGTAAACATCCTTCAAGTCTGGACCAATCGCTTTCCTGTCTCCGAGACCTTGGCCCAGGTATTTCTCTTCGGCGGGCTTCTCTTCTACTGCCGATGGCGTTCAGAGGATGACCCGCGCGATATGTGGCTGGGGGCCGCCTGTCTGGGACTTTATGCGTTTACCCGCGCGGCCGGACTCATCTTGCTGCCCATGTATGTGATAGCCTTCTGGCTGGCCGGTTCCCAACGGCGCGACTACATCTTTTACAATCTCGTCTTTCTATTCAACTTATATGTTGTCGCCCACGCGGTGCATTTCTGTTTTCCCTATTTTTATGAACAGATAGCCGACCGGGCAGGCCCCGAACTTGTCCTCCAGTGGTATCACGCAGTGGCGTTTGGCCTGGGCTGTGTTCTTCTGATCAACTTGTTCAAGTTGGCATTCGGACGTCTCCTCTTCTCACCACTATGGAGAATCCTGGAGAGGCACCGCCTGCCCATACTCTTGGTCATGATCGTCTTGCCGGCCGTGCCCTTTTTGCTTCAAACGGGGGGAGCCTTGCTCCATACCGTGCAAGGGGTGACGGAGCCATTACTACTGGAATCCCCCTGGGCGGAGTTCCTACAGTTGATGCACTACATAACCCTTCCCGGGCTCGTCTTGGCGGTTATCGGGATATATTCTTTCTTCAAACGCTGTTTTCCCGACCGTCCCGCGTTCTTTATTCTCGTGGGCCTGTCTGCGCTGATCGTTGCGCTGATCGCATCCCCGCCGAATAGATATCAGTTCTACTACGGCAGATACTATGTTGCCGAGCTCCTGCCCTTTGCCCTGATGTTCGCCGCGCTGGGAACCGCGCGCCTGTGGGAAAACGGCCGGCATCCGGTCCGAGATGTCGCCCTGCTGGCAATGGCCGCCTTCATGCTCCTGGGCCTTGTGACGCCCTATTTCTACTGCCCAGCCTACCGTTTGCAGGAACTACGCGGTGCATATCCCGCTCTGCAGGAGATAGTGGGCTCTCTTCCTGAAGACTCTGTCACTTTCGTGGGTTTCGGCAATGATATCGACGACGAATCCTTTTATATTCGTTACGGAACTCCCGTGATGTTCATCGGCGACCGTCATGTGCTTCCCTACCGTGATCTCATGACCACACTGGAAGCAGGCCGTTTCCTGGCCGAGAAGGGGAGGGAAGTGCGATTGTTAATGGGATCTCAAGAAGCGCTGTCGGAAAGGGTGTTTGGCGGAGAAATCAAACTCGAACCCGTAGGTGAAGGATTGGAAACGGTGGAACATACCGAGATGGTGTTGAGCATCCCTCACGCCGTCCGCCAACTGAAGACTCCATGGTATCTCTACCGCTTCCGTTTCTCCGAAGAGAAGAACCTGCCAATCACCATCGTACCGGACAGTGAAATAGCAGTGACATCAGGGTTCTATCCTGACTACCGCAAATGGGGATGGTCCTGGACAGAGAGCCGCGCGACGATTAGTGATATTACCATTGCCGAACCCGGTCGGCCTTTGAGCCTAAAAATTGCACTCAGTGGACATTATCCCTCCTCTTTGACTTCACGAGTGCGTATCGAGGTCAATGGAGAATGTCTATTCGACCGCGAACTGTCAGGTGAGAGACTGCGCAAACGCCGTGTGTTGGGACCTATCCGGATACCGGCGCGGCTGAATAGAGGTACAATTGCTATTAACCTGGAGACCGATCCCTGGACGCCGGCGCAGGTGGGCATCAATCCGAAAGATCACCGGCCTCATGGTCTTGACATCAGAAGGCTGACGATCCGGCCAGAGGACAACTAAGGGCAAACATGGAAGATACAGGCGCAGCCGCCGGCGCGCTTGATTGAAGCCTATGAAACTCATCATTCAGATCCCCTGCTACAACGAGGAAGAGACTCTGCCGAAGACCCTGGCGGAGCTGCCGCGAGAGATTCCCGGGGTGGATTCTGTCGAGGTGCTGGTGATAGATGACGGCAGCAGTGACCGCACCGTGGAGGTGGCGCGGGAAAACGGTGTGGAGCATATCCTCAGTTTCACACAGCACCGCGGCCTTGCCCGCGCCTTTGCAGCAGGTTTGGATGCAGCGGTTCGGGCGGGAGCCGACATCATCGTAAATACGGACGCGGACAATCAATATCACGGCCCCGACATCGCCCTGTTGGTGGCCCCTGTCCTGCGGGGAGAGGCCGACATCGTCATCGGAGACCGCCGGCCGGGCACCATACCTCATTTCTCCTGGATGAAGCGGCGTCTCCAGAGACTGGGCAGTTGGGTGGTGAGAAAGGTGTCGAGAACGGAGGTGCCCGACGCCGCCAGCGGCTTCCGCGCTTATTCGCGGGAGGCGGCATTGAAGATCAATGTCGTCTCGGATTTTTCCTATGTGCTGGAAACCATCCTCCAGGCCGCCAGCAAGGACCTGAAAATCGTCTCCGTACCTGTGCGCACAAACCGGGTGCTGCGCAAATCCCGCCTCGTCAGCAGCCTGCCCAATTACCTCCGCCGCCAGACGGAGACCATTCTCCGCATCTATGCCATGTATGAGCCCCTGCGGGTATTCTCCATCATCGGCGGTGCCACCATCATCGTCGGCCTCGCCCTGGCGATTCGCTTCTTGTATTTCTTCTTCACAGGCCAGGGCGGCGGACACGTGCAGTCAGTAGTCGCCGCCGGTGTATTCATCATCCTCGGTTTCCTTATTCTACTTGGCGGCCTGGGAGCGGATTTGGTCGCCGCAAACCGCAAGATCCTGGAAGATACCCTGTACCGCGTCCGGCGCATGGAGGCGGAGCGCAAGAAAGACACTTCTCAGCAGTGACGTCGGGGATTTCCTGCAGGAGTAGGGTGCTGCAGCGCGCCGGATGGTTCCCAGAGAGGCATGTGTCAAAGCACGATGACGACTGAGAGGGGGAAACCCGCCCGACAAGCACTGTGGCTCATCCTGCGCGTAGTAATCAGTGCCGCGCTCCTAATCATCTTGGTGCGCCGCGCGGGGGCGGATCAGATACTGCGGGTTTCAACACAAGTTCCCCTTTGGCTCATTCTCCTCTTCATCGTGATGCAGATTGCCCTGCCTTTCATCAATGGTTTGGGCCTGGTAGTGTTGTTGCGCGCGATTGCCGATGTCCGCACCTCCACAACTCTCCGTTTCGCTTTCCTGTCACGAGCAGCGGGCCTGCTGGCCCCTGCACAGGTGGGTGAGCTCGCCATCGTTCCCCTCCTCAGCAGAGCCGGAGTCCCCTTGGGTCAGGCCGCCGCGGTTGCAGTGGCCTACAAGGTCGTCACGGTGGGAACCATCGGCCTGCTCGCGGTAGGCGGACTGCTGCGATTGTTAGGGCCGGTATGGGCATTACGAGCGGCGGGCCTGCTGGCGGCACTCGTTATCATCCTTGTCATCACGCTTGCCGCGCATCGTCCGCGTCAGGCCCTGGCCAGGCTCGTCCTGCGCCGACACGCGGCTGCATTCTCCGGCTTCGCCACCACACTCCGCGCGTATGCCGGCCCCCATCACCGATATACACTCATCGGCAGCCTCACTGCACTGGCCAGTCTTCTTCCCGGCGCCTTGCTCGCCTATCTCTTCTTCTCACACTTCCAGGTCCCGGTCCGCTTCTTGGACATGCTCCTCGTGCTCGCCATCCTCAGGCTTGTGGGCGCCTTCCCGATAACTTTCGGCGGCATAGGTCTGAGACAGTATGTCGCGGTCTTGCTCTACGAGGTGCTCCTCATTCCCGGCGAACTCGCCGCCACACAGGTTCTGCTCTTGCTGGTGGCGAATTATCTCATCGCTATGGGCGTTCTCTGGCTGTTGGGGGGAGCGAGCCTGCTCGAAACCCCAGAAGAGAAGGAAGCTGCCTGAGATATGGCACCTCGAAGGAATGAGTGATGAGTGATTCCTCGCAGAAAGTCGCGGTCATCGGCATTGACGGAGGGACTTTTCGAGTCATCGAACCCCTGCTCGCGCAAGGCCGGCTGCCAGCACTCGCCCGGTTAATCGCGAAGGGGACGAAAGCAATACTCAGGTCCAGTGTCCAGCCCTCCTCCGAACAGGCCTGGCCCGCTTTCTTCACCGGTGTCAACAATGGCAAGCACGGCATCTACAGTTTCGTCAGAAAGCGCCGCGGCACATATGACTTCGAGTTCATCAATCGCAGCTCCATCCAGGCGGAAGACCTCTGGTCCTGGGTGGGCCGCTTCGGCTGCGAATCGGTCATAGTGAATGTCCCGATGACCTATCCCGTGCGGCCCCTCAATGGCGCGCTCGTGTCAGGCTTGATGACTCCGGGCGTCTCCTCCGAATATACCTACCCGCCGGAACTGCGTGACCGCATTCGCCGGCACATACCCCATTACCAGATAGACCTCGACATACAAGCGATATCACTGAAAGACGATGCCGCCATAGAGCCCTTTGTCGAGAACATCGAGAGGATGGTCCGTTCCCGCCGTGAAGTTACCGAACTTCTCCTGCAAGATTACTCCCCGTCACTATTAGTCGTGGTCTTCGCGGAGACCGACCGGGTATCTCACAAATGGTGGCAGAGAAGCGCGGCCGCCTCGCCGGAGAGCGCGGATCCAACCGCGCGCGATATCCTGGCGGAAACCTATGAATCCATTGACAGAGAAATAGGACGCCTCATCGAGAGACTGGGGGAGGGTTGGAATTACCTGGTGATGTCTGATCACGGGTTCGCCGCCCTAGGCAAGGCTTTCTATCTCAACAAATGGCTCGCCAAAGAAGGCTATGTCAACTTCCGCGCCTCTGACAAGAAGGCCTCACTTGCTTTTTCTCTTGCCCGCCGGCTCAACTCCGCCGCGGAAAAATGGCGCCCGCTCAAGTTGCTCAAAACCTCCGTGTTGACACATCTGCCGCAGATTCGGGACCGGCTCTATTCCAAGAAGGGATATGGCAAGATGGACTGGGCAAAGACCCGCGCTTTCGCCTTCGGGACAATGGGCGATATCTACCTCAATGTGGCGGGCCGGGAGCCGGAGGGCATAGTACAGCCCGGTGAGGAATACGAAAGCCTGCGTAGTGAGATAATCGCCAAACTGGATGCCCTTGTGGATGATGAAGGCAGGAAAGTCTTCTCCGCCGTGTATCGCAAAGAGGAAATCTACCAGGGACCGACTGTCGAGGACGCCCCGGACATAATCCCCCTCATCGGAGACGGCTATTATCGTATTCCCATCATAGACCTCCATCCGCACCGGGATAGTGTCTTTACCCCCGCGGAAGATCCCGCATTCTTGGATGAAGGGACAGGCGCGCACAGCATGGACGGCATATTCATCGCCTCCGGTCCCGATATCCGCGCAGATCGTCTACCTGATTCACCCGATATCGTGGATCTCTTCCCCACCATCTGCCGGTTGCTCAACTGCCCTCTCCCCGAGCATGTGGACGGCCGCCCTCTGGAGGAGATTCTCCGCCTGGAAACAGCCGAACCTCTGCGCGCGGAACAGCCGGCCGGCGCGCAGACTGCACAGCCGCCGGAATCTGAAGAAGCGGGAGAAATCTACAGCGAGGAAGAAAAGAAGAAGTTGGAAGAACACCTGCGGGGTTTAGGCTATATTGACTAGGCCGATGCCTCACCTGCCACTATATCGGCCATTCTTTCCCAGGAGAACCGTTCTTTCGTACGCACCGCGTTCTCAGTGAGTCTCCTCAGCGTCTCTGGCTCCAGGCTTTCCGTGACGGCTTTGGCGAGAGAGTGAACACTACCCGGTTCCACAATGCGTCCGTTTTCGCCGTCCTGTATTACCTCCGGCAGTGAGCCGACATTCGTCGCTATGACGGGCCTGTCGAAACCATAGGCTATCTGGCAGACACCGCTCCCAGAGGCGGACAGATAGGGCTGGACCACCAAATCCGCGGCCGCAAAATAAAGTCCCACCTCTTCATTGGGCACATAGGCATCGAATATCTTCACCTGCGCGCCCATCCCGTGACGGGAGATTTGCTCCATATATCTGCTCTTATCTTTCCAGAACTCGCCTACGACGAGCAATGTCACTTCCTTTTGTTTCAACACCTCCGGCATCGCCTCCAGCAAGACCCTCAGCCCCTTGTACTCTCTGACGAAACCGAAAAAGAGCAAAACATCTCCGCTCAACTCCAGGCGCGCTTTCGCCTCCTCCTTGTCATATCGCTTACCGCTCACCTGGGCATAAGTGGGGTGAAATGCGGTTACGATCTTCACACCTTCTCCCAGAAGACGCTTCGCCCGCGCGCTCTCTTCCCGCGAGTGTGTAATCAGAAGGTCTGCCTTCGAAAGCACGGCCCTTGTTGCCATCTTCTTCAAAGAACTCGATTCATGTTCAACCACATTGTGGCAGATGAAGACTACTTTCGGCCGCGCCTTTCCGCCCAGCAGCCTCAAGATAGCCCAAAACTGCGGCGCCCAGAAAGACACCCACCAGGGAAAGACCACTTCATCGGGCGCAAACTCCCTTATCGCCTCGGCCGCGGCTCTCCAGGTAAAGGGGTTGAGGGAATCAATCAAGTAGTCAACATCCTCCACCTTCACCGGCTCCGCGCTCTCGTCCCTATCGGTCTTGCCGGGGAAAAGCAGTTTCGGGTATTGACGCTTGAAAGAGATGAACTTCACCTCATGCTTCTGCCGCAGTGTCCGGCAAAGCAGTGTAGTGTAATGGGATATCCCGCCCCGAAACGGATAAGTTGGCCCCACAAGGGCAATCTTCACCAACGGCTCCTCTGCTCTCAAGTCTACCACATCGCCTTTTCAAAAAAGAACGGCGAGGCTCGAGACCTCGCCAAAGATACGGCTTCGCTTTCTCTACGGCTTTGCGGTTGGGCCTGCTGTAGGGCGGGGGTGCCGGCCCCCGCCGGCCGTTCTTGCCTAGAACTTCGCCTGGAGTTGGACGACGGCGGCATCGCCCTTATGTGTCGAATATTCGGAGAAATTCTGGCCCACTTCCCGCGTCTCCCAAGCCAGTGAAAGCCGCACGCGGGGATCAATCTGCTCCACCCAGCCTAGGCCCCAACGCTGGAAGAGATCATTGGACCTGTCGCGATTCTCATCGAATTCATCATATTTCACATAGAGGGTGCCGGACTCGGTCATCTGCTGGGAGAGCCGCGCGTACCAGCCCATCACATCCTCGTCCTGGTCACGCCCCCGCACATACTCACCGCGGAGCCGTGTCTTCTTCTTTCCAAGTTCCAGCCCGCCCGCAAGCCGGTCTTTCTCCTGCTCGACCGACCCCGCGACGGCGCGGCCGTCATACGCGGCAAGCGCCACACTCCCTCCCGAAAAAGGCAAATGCAAAGAGGCCATCACATCTTTGCGGTCATTCGTATCAGAGGCATTGATCCCGCTCCCGTTTATTACAGCGAAATTGAAGGCCGGCGCACCGGCACGGGACTGCGTATGCCACTGTACCCCGATGTCCCTCTGGTCGGGAAAGAGCCTGTCCATCACCAAGGCCCGCTCCGGCTCCAGGCGCACCGAGGAAGATTCCGGCAATTCATAACCGATAGGTAACTTCGCCTGCCCCGCTCGCAGTCTCGCAGACTCACTTGTCGAATAATCTATATAAACATCTCTCAATGCCACTTCGGCGCCGGCCCCTTTGTCCAAATGTACTTGAATCTTGTAGGAGGCCTTCTCAGAGATGTATCCTGCTACATTCAGCCTTGCCCGCCGTATCGAGAAAGTGCTGGCGGCCTTCGCTTCATCATCGGTGAAACGAAACTGGATGTATCCCGAAATCCGGTGGCGGCGCGCCTCGTCCGCCAGCTTCGCCAGGTCCCGCCTGGTTTCGATGAGAAGTTCTTCCAGTTCCTCCACCCTTACCCCCAGCGCGAAGAGCTCGGTGCGAAACTCCGCCACCAGTTTCTCCAGCACGGCGATATCTTCTGGATAGACGCCAGGCGCTCTCTCCAGTGCTTCAATCTCGCCCTCCGCCGGTGTCTGTTCAACCATAGGCCCTGATGGCGCGGCAAGTTCTTTCAGCCTCTTGCCGCGGCGCTGATATTGTCCCCCGATGCCTTCGGCCGCCCGCAGGGTCAAGGAGGCAACTTCAAAACGGGTCAGCACTTCCGGCCCCGCAAAAGGCGCCGCCGGATAACCGGCCACCAGCCCGCGCTTCGCCCATCCATCAATCGCTTGATAGGCCCAATGTTGGCGAGTGATAGTGTTCTGTGATGCGGTCGCCGCGCTTAAACAGAAGAGCAAGATGAGTGCCGTAATCACGGATCGTTTGCGATTGATCGAATTCACCGTTCTTGCCTCCTGCACAGAGTGGGGAAGGAGCCTGTGCATTCCCTTCCAGTCCTGAACCTATGATGCAGGACCATCTGCCTGCACTTGAGCCCCCAAATCGGAGAGTTTCTCTTCGATTCTCTCATATCCTCTCGCCAGATGGGAGAGACCTCGCAAGATAGTCTCATCCTCCGCGCCTACTGCGGCGACGACTAGGGCGCCGCCCGCGCGTATATTAAGCGCCTCCACCTCCGCGCCTTTCAATAAAGGCACTCCGTGAATGACGGCTTTTCGCATTTTCACTTCGATGGAAGCCCCCATGCGGCGGAGCTCCTCCACATGGCCCATCCGGCCATCGAAGATAGACTCTTCCACGCGGCTCTCTCCCTCCGCACAGGCGAGAAGAGCCATCATCGGTGGCTGCAAATCCGTGGGAAAGCCGGGGAATGGGTGGGTAATGATTTCTATTGCGCGGGGCCGTTTCGGGCAAAGTGCTCGAATCCCGCCTGGCTCATCCCTGACTTCCACTCCGCATTCCTCAAGAGCTTCCACGAATCCGGTCAAATGCTCTCTGCTCACTCCCAATACTGTGACATCCCCGCGGCTGGCGGCCCCAGCCAACAGAAATGTCCCCGCCTCCAGCCGGTCTCCCAGCACTTGATGCTCGACTCCCCTCAGCCGCTTTACTCCTTGGATGCGAATTGTGGAAGAGCCCGCGCCCTGAATCTTGGCTCCGGCGAGATTCAGGAATTCACAGAAACTTACTATATCCGGTTCACCACAGGCATTCTCGATTACGGTCTCTCCATCTCCCAGACACGCCGCCATGATGGTAGTGAAGGTGGCGCCCGGGCTGCGATAGCGGGAATCGAGTTCCACCCGCCCTCCTCGGGTAGGGCTGCCATTCAACAGCAGTCTTTCGTCTCTGATCTCAGCCGTCAGGCCCAGAGATTCGAGAGGCCGCAGAATATAGTCCACAGGCCGGCTGCCCAAATCACATCCACCCGGCAGCGGCAGACACGCCCGCCCCAGCCTTCCCGCCAAAGGGCCCAGCAGATAGTAAGAGGCCCTCATCTTGCCGGCCAAATCGGCCGGCACCTCCGCGGCGGACAACTCAGAGGCGCATATGACCACTTCATTGTTGGGACTTCTTTCAACCTTGGCACCACACCGGCGAAGCAGGGCCAGCATCGTTTCCACATCTTCGATGCGGGGGATGTTCTGCAGCCGACATTCCCCCTCCACCAGCAGACAAGCAGCCAGCATGGGGAGGGTGCCATTCTTACTGCCACCGACGACAACACTTCCTTGCAGTGGTTTGTCGCCGAGGATATGTAGGGTATCGCTCATTTCTTCTTTTTCTCGGTACTGATATATACGCCAGGGGAGACCGCGTCAGTTCTCCCGCTTTCATATCTCCTTCTTTTCGGTCTCTCCCTCGCGTCTTACTAAGGCTGCGGAATCCCAGTCCAAGCAGCGTTTCCCTTCAGCAACATTGAAACGCGGGTGAGGGGGTCTGGGGGACGAACCGCTGGCTCGTCCCCCAGAAACTCTTCAGTTGCGTCTTTCAAATAGATTCTAGCCCCGGCCGGTGCGCTTTGCCGCAACATGGAGACGGTTCAAAGCCCGCATGAGGGAGGCATGCGCTTTTGCAATATCAACATCCGGGCTCCGCTTGGAAAGGCGCGACAGAGCGCGTGATTTCGCCGATTCCGCCCGCCCAACGTCAATCTCTTCGGCCTTCTCCGCAGCATCGGCGAGAAGAGTGACCTGGTCCTTACTCACCCCGAGAATCCCGCCGGAAAGAGCGAAATAGGAAGATGCGTTGGAGGCATCTGTGCTCTTCACCTGTCCCACAGTAAGGGCCGCCAACATCGGCGCATGATTCGCCATAACACCCAAATAGCCCTCGACACCGGGCGCCACCAGAGAAACGATCTTTCGCTGGTAGATAATTCTTTCCGGAGACAGGATTTCAAAGGAGAATTCTCTCATCTTCCACTGCTCAGGCGGCGCTCTCGCCCTCCGCCTTCAACTGTTCGCCTTTCTCCCGCGCCTCATCAATACCACCCACCATATGGAAGGCCTGCTCGGGAAGGTCATCGTGTTTCCCTTCCAGGATCTCGCGGAACCCGCGCACCGTCTCCTCTGTAGTGACATAGCGTCCCTGCAGGTTGGTGAAGGTTTCCGCCACAAAGAAAGGCTGAGAAAGGAACCGCTCGATCCTCCTGGCGCGGTCAACTGTAAGCCGGTCCTCATCAGAGAGTTCGTCAATTCCCAAAATGGCGATGATGTCTTGCAAGTCTTTGTAGCGCTGTAGGATCGCCTGCACTTCTCTTGCCACACGATAATGTTCTTCACCCACAATACGCGGGTCCAGAATCCTGGAGGTGGAACCCAGCGGGTCAACCGCAGGATAGATACTCTTCTCAAAGATGCGGCGGTCGAGTTTGGTGATGGCGTCCAGGTGAGCCATAGTGGTGGCGGGCGCAGGGTCGGTGATGTCATCGGCCGGCACATAAATCGCTTGAAGCGATGTGATGGAGCCTTTGGTTGTGGAGGTGATCCGCTCCTGCAAGGCCGCCATCTCCGAGCCCAGAGTAGGCTGGTAGCCTACTGCGGAGGGCATCCTTCCCAAGAGCGCGGAAACCTCGGAGCCGGCCTGCACGAAACGGAAGATGTTGTCTATGAAAAGCAGTACGTCTTGTCCCTCGACATCACGGAAGTACTCCGCCATGGTGAGCGCGGTCAAACCCACCCGCAGCCTCGCCCCGGGAGGCTCATTCATCTGACCGAAGACCATGGTGGTCTTGGAGATGACCCCGGATTCCTTCATCTCCAGCCAAAGGTCGTTTCCCTCACGGGTCCGTTCACCCACTCCGCCGAATACAGAAATCCCGCCGTGCTGCGCGGCCATGTTGTGAATCAACTCCATCAAAAGAACCGTCTTGCCGACTCCCGCACCGCCGAAGAGGCCCACCTTGCCTCCCCTGGTATAAGGAGCCAGCAAATCCACCACCTTGAAGCCGGTCTCGAAGATCTCCGTGGAAACGCTCTGCTCCTCGAAAGAAGGCGCGGGCCGATGGATGGGAAGAGTCATCTCCGTCTTGGGTAAAGGCAGTTCATCAATCGGCTCCCCCAGCACATTGAAGAGCCGCCCCAGACATTCCCGTCCCACCGGCACGGTGACCGGGCGGCCGGTGTCAATTGTCTCCATCCCTCGTTTCAATCCTTCGGTGGAGTCCATCGCCACACAGCGAACAGTATCATTGCCCAGGTGTTGAGCCACCTCCACCACCAGGGTGCGGCTGTGGCGCTCATCCGGGATATGCAGGGCATTGTAGATGGCGGGCAGTTTCTCAGGAGGGAAACGCGCATCCACAATGGGCCCGATAACCTGGAGCACCTCGCCTTTGCCGGCCACTGCCGCATCCGTCTTGGTTTCTGTCATATCCATCCTTCCGCTCGGGTGCGTCTTCTGCAGGGCGGGCTCTCTGTCCCCCGCCTTAGATATGTTTTATAGGGCGGAGGTTCCAACCCCCGCCGAAAGAAATCAGATGAAGTTTAACCCATACTGAGGCCCGGGCAAAGGGAAGATGAGTCGCACTACATCTCTCAGGGCCGGTTTGTCCGGGGCCCAAGCCCTCTCCTCTACCGTGCCGAAAACTAACTCTGCCAGTTCTTTCCCTTCCAGTGTAAATGTTTCCTTGCCCAGGGCTATCTCTGCCGTGTCGTCGGACTGAGAAAAAGAGATTTTCTCCATCAACTCTTTGCCAGCGCGCGGCCCCCACATGGGCCGCAGTTTTTCCATCATCCGATCCAGGGCGAGGATCTTGATCGTGCCGCCCCAGCAGTTTGAATAGTGTGTCTGCTTGCCGGCTCTTGCCAGCCCGGTTCTGAGTTCCTCATCCCAGGCCGGAACATGAAACCGCAGCGGAGCCCCGAACCTGTCCGCCAACGCAGGAGCCCTCTCCGCCAGCAACTTCCTATCACCGGCATATTCCAACACTTCGCAAAAGTTCTCTTTCTCGGTCTGCCATCTCCAACCCATCACATAGGCGGACTTCCCCAGCAAGGCAAAAACGACCTTATCCTTATGAAGCTCCCAGGGATGGGTGATACTCTGCAAATCCTCCATTGAGCGGCAGAAATGGATGGGCTCCGTCTGGTAGATTCGACACATATCCTCCAAATAGAGTCGCGCATCACCCGCGGTTACCTGTGCGGCGTTTTCGCCGGCGGGAGGAACTTCATAAGTATAGGTAGGCCTGCAGGCGGCGCACCCGGCCCTCCAATAAAGGCTGCGGTCACCGGAAATCATGGCGAAATCAACCCCATCCTCCCGCATCTTCCTCCACGCATCCTCCAACAGGCGGCCCGCCAGCCTCTTCCCGCGATGATCCCCATGGGTGCACACCCCGCCGATACAGGCGACCTTCACCTGGCAGCTACATAGCATAAGGTCGAATATCAATACTCCGACATGAGAAACCGGGCGGCCCTGATGAACAAAGACGCGCAGGTTCTCCAAATTGTCGTCTTCAAAGAGGCGGTCACCGATATTCAGATTGAAAGCAGGGCCGGGGAAACAGACGTCCCACAAGGCATGCAGATCAGCCAACTCCTCTTTTCTGATCCCCCGGGGCCCTTCGTATTCATTCACCATCACACGGCCAATCTCTGCGTCCTCCGCGGTCTCTGCGGTGAATCTCCGTCTTTATTAGCGCAGGGCTTCCGCAGAGCCGACGATTTCGCTCAATTCTCTGGTAATCGTTGCCTGGCGGGCCTTGTTGTAGTCCATGGTCAATTCATCAATCATCTCTTCCGCGTTATCGCTCGCCGCGGTCATAGCGGCCACCCGCGCGCCGTGCTCGCTGGCCGAACTCTCCAACGCCACGGAATACAGCCTTGCCCGCATATACCGCCCAAGGATGTGCTCCGCCATCTCCGGCGCGGCCGGCTCCAGGATGACTTCCTCCTCAATCGCCTCCAACTCCTCCGGAGGGAA
>JABAOF010023194.1_pt1 | contig 42875 bp, 32 predicted proteins | sample 7062171 | NCBI WGS metagenome assembly JABAOF01 (sample SAMN14538628, study PRJNA623070) | marine sediment metagenome | biome: marine biome [ENVO:00000428]; feature: marine pelagic biome [ENVO:01000023]; material: deep marine sediment [ENVO:00002113] | place: India: Gulf of Khambhat ... | reverse complement strand
GGCTGCTTAATTAACTACCGGACTATTGTATTTATTAATCACATTTTTGGGTATATTTCACATTAAAAATATATATATCGTAGCTTTAAAACATTTACTGTCATAAACTAACGCTTATGAACATTAAAATGGATGATTTTTTTAAGCCTTTAAAACTGGCATCGCAGCCAACAAGCAAAGATTATAAAGAAGCAGAATTGTATTGTAATGCTGCCGATGCTTTTGCCCGCACTGCCCACCAGTGTATTTATATCATTGATTATTATAAAAAGGGCTTTCTTTACGTTTCGGAGAACCCTTTGTTTTTATGTGGCCAATCTGCAAAGAGTGTGTTAAACTCCGGATATGATTTTTATGCAACGCATGTTCCTGCCGATGAATTGAATATGCTGTTGGAAATTAACGAAGCCGGGTTTAAGTTTTACAATAAAATACCTGTTTACGAAAAGCTTAAATATTCTATATCGTTCGATTTTCATTTAATACACCCGAACAAGCAACTCGTCTTAATAAATCATAAACTTACTCCGCTGGTATTAGACAAGCAACATAACATCTGGCTGGCTTTATGTGTAGTTACCCACTCCACAAGCAAAACCGCAGGGAATATTATTATTTTTAAACAAGGTACAAGTAAAAGATTTGAATACGACCCGGCCACAAAAGAATGGGCAGAACAGAAAAAAATAAAATTATCTGCCCCCGAAAAAGAAATTCTGACCTTGTCTATTCAAGGTTATACGATGGATGAAATAGCCGTAAAATTAAAAATAGTAACAGCTACGGTTAAGTTTCACAAAAAAAATATTTTTCGTAAGCTACGGGTTAAAAATATTACCCAAGCCATATCTTTTGCTAAAAGCTATAACATTTTTGAATAAGCCCTATACTGTTGATAAAAAGTAAAAATCAGGAAATTGCTTTACTACCTTATTAATAGCAAGCCTGTATAAAACAGTAGCACAAAGGCCAACTAAAAGCCATGAGCCCGTAGCTAATTGGGGCGGCGATTGTTGCTTATCTTCGCTGTCATATTCAGTTAAAACCTGCTCAACCCATTTTCTTTGTTTACTGCCAGACCCCGTTTTGTTTAAGAAAAAATGAACGGCTTTATTTTCAAATCCTTTATACCCGTTTGCAATTTTTGCAAGCCCTGCGCCATCAGGCATAATAATAAACAACAAAGCAGCCCAGCCGATATTATACGGGTGCAATGCAGGAATGTTTTTTGCAGGCACAGTTCCTCAAAAACAAAAGGTACCTTGCCTTAAAAGTCCAAAGCATTGATAGCAGCATCATGCCCTGTTAGTAACAGCTCTTTATTATTTTCTGCTAAATACAAATTATGTGTTATAATGTTAGCAGCAGGGTTTATTTGCAGCAGGCATTTTTTATGCTTTCAGCTTTGGGTTGGCCAATATCATCCTGTAAATAATTTTGCCTGTTCAGGTTGCTAATCTCTACCGTATTGCTATCTGCAATAATAAAATTTTCAAATCCTATTCGCAAAGCACATTCTGCCAATAAGCTGCCGATGCCGCAACCTGCAAAAAAGATTTTGTATTTTTTATTCGTTCTTGTTTTGTTTTTTGAATTGTAAAACCTGTTTCTGTTGTAGCGGATATTTGTTATTTTTTGCTACTCAAAGTTACTTGGGGATAACTTTTTTTAAAATTACTATCTTTTTGTATAGGTATTTTTAAAATTTTATTTATATTTTAATATTTGTATTGTATAATTTATATATTTTTAATACAGCTTTTTATCCTGTTTTTTTAACATTTAAAAATTACAATTATGAAAAAGACAATTCTAACAATTGTTGTTGCTGTATTAACATTTTCGTTTGTATTTGCTTCAACAGAAATCACTTCTGAAAAGTCATTATCATTACAACAGAATGAAATTAAATCTCAAAACATGCTAAAACCTGGTATCAATCATCAGGATAAAGTTTTTTCATGTACGGTATCTTTGGAATGCGGTGGTGTTACCGTAACTGCTACCGGAAGTACTTGTGAAGAAGCCGGTGCAAAAGCCGGTGCTGCTTGCGATAAGATAATAGCACCTGCTACACAATATGTTGAACCATAGCAAAAAGTAGTGTATTGAACAATTTGCACATTCATTTCAGGATAAAAAGCTGTCTTAAAAATTTTTATATATGAAAGTTATAATATTATTTTTTTTTATTTTATTATTTCCCTTGTTTATTGTAGCACAATCATTTGGGTATATCCGATATTATGCAAAATATGATTTGGTTACAGCGCCGTTAAAAGTATCTGATGATTATGCTGAGTACGAAACAGAAGATGCATGGCTATATTTTAATGATACAGCCTCACTCTTTCGGCAGCGCTTAAATGCCACCACTACTCAATTGAGAAGAACAGGAAATGGAGAGGTTATAAAAAACGTAGTTATGAGGCCGGGCTATAAAAACCTCGACACTATAGGTGCTTTGTATTATCGCACAAATGAAAAAGATACATTCCTATGCCGTGAAAATTTTTCTTTTAGCCGTGAAACATATTATTTTTACAAAGACCGTTTTCAACATATAGATTGGAAAATATCTAACGAAAAGAAAAGTATAGGGAAATTTGTTTGTCAAAAGGCAACTGCTTTTGCTTATGGCAGGAATTGGGAAGTTTGGTTTACATCAGAAATACCGATAAGCATTGGCCCCTGGAAGCTTTTTGGGTTACCAGGCGCCATACTTGAGGCACAGGATACATCAAAAAAATTTATTTTTTTATTTAGAGAAATAAGCCTGCCCGACATCTTAGGCTACGATAGTATTTCAATGTTCTCGCAAAAATTGAATAATAAATTCATGTCTAAGGAGGAATTTATAGCATTTTATAACAAAAAGAAAGAAGAACGTAAAAGCTATATCTTATCTATTTTGGGTGAAGGAGGAGGTAGCGGTAGCGTAGCTTTCCATGAGGAGATTGAACAGTATAACCTCATTGCTAAATAAAATTGGGTCAGTGAAAAATTATTTCTTAAGAGGAGTACTAATATTTTTTTTCTTTTATGCAACTAATTCTCTTCATGGCCAGCAAATACAGGAAATTTCAGGATATGTGAGAGATTGGGAAGGAAATGGATTGCCCAATTCTAATGTTATTTTAAAAAAGATTTCAGATTCAACTATTGTTAGTTTCACAATAGCCAACAAAGATGGATTCTTTCGAATCAAAATTCCGGCGGGCTTGACGGACAGTTTGATTATCACAGCTACACATATCAATTATGCCAAAAGTGAAAAAGTATTAAAATTCGGAGTTGATTTTAAAGAGTTGCTTATTTTTTATCTCGAAAAGGAAGCTACAACTTTAAAGGAAGTAATTGTATCGGCCAAAAGGCTGCCATTTAAAGCATCAAATGATACTACTGTTTACAATCTTAGTAGTTATTCTGATGGTACGGAGAGAAAGTTGGAGGATATTCTGAAAAAGCTTCCCGGCATTAAAGTATCTGAAACGGGTGCCATAACATTCAAAGGAAAAGAAATTGATAAAATAATGATTGAGGGGGATGATTTCTTTTCTCAAAACTACAAGTTACTATCTAAAAATGTACCGGCACTGCTAATTGAGCAGGTTGAAGCAATTGAAAACTATAATGATGAATATTTATTAAAAGGCATACAAAACTCAAACAAAGTTGTATTGAATCTAAAAATCGGCAAACAGTTTTCTGCGAGCCTTTTCGGTAACATAGAGGCAGGGGTAGGCGACCCCAAACTTTTCAACTTAAATTCAAGCGTTTTTTCTTTCCTTAATAAATTAAAAATTGGTGCGCTTACAAATTTTAATAATACCGGCTTTGACCCAATGGGTAATACAAAGTACACTTTAAGCATCAATCCGAACGACAATAAGCTATTAAATCAAAACGCTGAGTTAACTCCACCTCCTATCAGGATGAATATTATTGGTGTGCCCGGTATTCAACTCGAAAAGTATAATCGAAATAATTCACACATGGCAGCTATTCAGGTAAGTTTACCAATGGGCACAAAGATAAAATCCGGTTTATACGGATATTGGTACAAAGACAATTCTCTTTTTTCATTAGAAAATTTTTATAATTATAACTTACCCGACTCAACATTTAACATTCAGGAACAAATGGCCAACAATAGAAGAATTTTGAATGGTGCAATTAACTGGAACTTATTATATAGAATAAATGAGAAGTCTTCACTCCGCTATATATTTTCATATTCATCGGAGCTACCATCTTATTACAATAAATACCAAATTCAGAACCCCAATACATCAGAATTGACAAATACTATTGTTCAGGATAATAGTCGTCTTTATACAAATAAATTCACTTATATAAACAGGCCCGATAGCAATGGTGCAATTATTTTAGAAGCTCTGTTGAGTGCTAAAAATACAAAACCACAAAATTATATCAGCTCTAACAGGTTTGACGATGTATTCGGGATTTATAATCTTTCTGAACCTATAGTTCAACAAGAACTCAATACAGTTGAAAAAGCATATACACTTAGCGCTAAATGGATAGGAACAAAAGGTGTACATAGCTATGAAATCAGTATGAGTCAAAACTGGTATAGTGCACAACTTAATTCGGGGGTTAAAATAAGCGATAAACAGATAATTGAGCCAATAAATGATAGCAGGTGGAAAAATGCTGTACATTATAACAAAAGTGTCGTTTCCTTTGCGTTTCAGGATATGATTAAATTGGGAAGGCTTGGGGTTAATTTTAAAGTGCCAATACGCATGCTTACCGCAGAAGCGGATAGTAATAATTTAGGGTCAATTAAATTAAGGAAGTTGGTTGCCGACCCGAGTTTGAATGCTTCTTATTTGTTAGGCAGATACAGTAAATTGTCTATTGATATGTCTTTGGAAAACACTGTGTCAGGAATCTTTGACATGTATGGTGGGTATATCCTGATTGACTACAGAAACGTTTTTTCTAAAACATTTTCGTGGAACTTAAACAAAGTATTTCAATCAAATTTGAATTATTCTTATGTTAATAGTACGAAATACTTTTTTCTTTATTTAAAAGCCAATTATACCAGGCAAAGCAATCCATATTTGTCAAACTTTTATTCTTTTGTGCCGAATATTAATTTTATAAACTCTTTCCCATTTATTGCCAGTAGCCATATTACTTCATTTTCAGGAGAGGTTAGCAAATATTTACCCTTTTTTAAAATCAGGTTGGGATTTGAGCCGTCATTGATGTTTAGTAAATCTAATTTTAGCATTGACAGTTCTTTATGGGATGGAACAACGATAGGAACCGGTTTCCGTGCTTATTGTATTACAGGGTTTGATAAATGGTTCAATCTTTCTATTGAGGCATCAGTTAATCCAATGAAACAAATCAACTCCATTCATTCAGCCCCGGTAACATCAAGTTTTAAAAATAGTATTGGAAAGTCAAAGCTTGGTATAAAGCTTCGGCCATACAAGGAAATAACAGCTAATATTTCCGGAGAATATCTTAAATGGAAGGGGACTGATATAACAAATGATGCATTTTTTTTTGATGCACAAATTAACTTCTCCCCTGTTAAGAAAAGGTATTCGTTTGAACTGAAAGGTATTAATTTACTTAATTCAAAAAAAATATTGCAAAACAGCTTAGGTACTTATGTTCAAAGCTCCACACTTTATGCAATCAATCCCAGGTTTTTGATTTTCACTTTTGCTTACAGCTTTTGATAGCTCTTAGTACTCAATTGTAATTATCTTATTTTTAAAGTCTTTTAAACACTGCCAATACCGTAACCTGCAAGAAAGATTTTGTAATTTTTATTTGCAACCTGTTTCCGGTGGATGCAGATAAAACAAAGGCGCTTAACATGACGAAGACAAAGGGCGAACAAACAACATTAGTTTACTGCTATGCTGGCTGACAAATAAATCCTCATTTTTTTGTTTGCTGTCAGCAGTGGTTCAGTCAGTCGTAATTCTATTCTGCTTTTGTACTTATCTTCATCATCAGTAATTCTATTGGGCTGCAGTTCCGGGCAGGACAAGCAATGAATATCAGCACATCAGCAAGCCAAGAACCGTTATAAGAAACATAATTATGATTAAGAAAAGCACCGAAGCATTGCTGCTTCGGTGCCAAATTTTCAGGAGGAAAAATTTTGCTTATTGGTGTAATTGAATAACCCCAATATTTACATTACTATTACCGCTAATATTAATGTTATTAATAGTAGTGTCTTTATACCCATTGGATGCGTTGATGAAAACGCTGTACGAACCGCTTTTTAAACCACGCACTTTAAATTGTCCCTTTTTATTGGGCAATGCATAGGCCGTATCGGTACCACTGTAAATGCTTAACACCGGATAGGCATTGTAGGGCAATACAGCACCTGCAATACTACCTGTAGTAGCTTCAGTAAAGAAATGGAAAACGGGTTTCAAATAAAACTGATTATTCCACTGAACAACAGATCTGGCTACATCAAAATCTAACCAAAGTCTGGATGCACCGGGCTGGTATTCATCCCATTCATCTCCTTTTAATTGTATTAATACATAACCTTTTGAACCCGGCAAAAGATTTAATGGGTATGTTACACTGTTTTTAACCAATGAATTTCTGGTGCCCAGATTAATTCTAATTAAGCGGATAGAACCGGCCTTAATATTAGCAGATGCCAACAGCGTATCTACGCCATTACTTAAAGAAAGAATATCATAAACTCCCGGCTGTACGTGTAAATTTTCCCAAACAAAACTTCCTTCGGGATGATGGTGCTCATCATCTTCCCCTACATGATCCCAATTGGTAGTATCATTGTTTCGGGTATTGGTGGATGTGTCTACCAATACCATAACCGAATCAATGTCTAAATACACATGATCAAAGAAACCAGGGCCATCCGTCATATACAAACTTACCTGTTGTGTACCGGGTGGTACCTGAACTGAATTACTTTTTGAGCAGGCAGCCCAAATAAAAATGGCTGATAACAGCAGCCCAACCATGCCGATTTTGTTTTTCATTGCGTAAAATTTTAAGTAAAAATGATTACATGGATACAGTTTAATTATTGTTTCCAAAAAACGAGCCAATATTTAATGAAAAGATACCCGTTCAGTTATTTTGTTGCCCAAACGAGCTTAAAAAAAACTTAAAAATTCATCCAGTATAAATAAGCCCAACAATTGATATTCCTCAAATAATAACAGAAATGCTTAACAAAACGCAGGAATAATTGAAATGTACTTGCATCGGAGCACTACAAAATGTAGCTTGCAGGCTGAATTTAAAAAATGGATAGTCCTGATTGTACTTACAAAACCAAACACAATCATAACCAATATCCAATATCCAATAGCTACCATTTTGTAACTGATAAATCAAACCATATGAAACGACTGGCTCAAAAAAGCATGCTGGCTTTGTCTTTATTTTTTATTGCAGCAATTTCAAATTCATTGAAAGCACAAAAAGAAAAACAGAAAAAAGATTATTACCTTATTAAAGTTTACCATTGTAAAAGCACTGACCAGGTAAACATGGTAAATGATTATTTAGAAAAAGCATATTTACCTGCCTTACACCAACATGGTTTTGAAAAAATTGGCGTATTTACAAGATATGATAACGATACGGCTACCGACAAACGTGTATATGTTTTTATCCCAAATACAGTTGTACAAAAACTATTGTTGCTGGATGATGAATTATTAAAAGATGGTAACCTGCAAAAAAATGGTACAACTTATTTGCAGGCTGCTTATAACACCCCTCCTTATCAGAGAATTGAAACCATAGTGCTAAGAGCATTTAAAGATCATCCAACGTTTGCCTTACCTCAATTAACTGGCCCACTTACCGAACGTATTTATGAATTAAGAAGTTATGAGGGTTCTAATGAAACCTTCTATCACCAAAAAGTGAAAATGTTTAATGAAGGTGGTGAAATCAATATTTTTAAAAGCCTCAATTTTAATGCAGTTTTTTATGCAGAAGTTTTATCAGGCTGCCACATGCCCGACTTAATGTACATGACCACATTTAATAATATAGCCGACAGAGATGCACATTGGAAAGTATTTGGCGATAATCCGGCTTGGAAAACATTATCTACTTTACCGGAATATCAGCATACTGTTTCTACTGCTAATATTTATTTGCTGCATCCTACATCTTTTTCAGATTTTTAAACAACAAACTTTAACCTATTTGCATAAAAAAACCTGAGCAGAATGCATCAGGTTTTTTTGTGATTATTTCAATAGTAAGCTATTGTAAGTATTGTTTAAACCATACCAAATACCGCTCTAACCGATCAACCTGATAAGAGGGTTTGATAATACCATGATGTTGCCCCGGATAAATGACCAATTCAGTTGGTATACCAATTGATTTTAATGCCTGATACATTTGTTCTGCGCCAATGGTAGGTACGTTAAAATCTTTTTCACTGGCCATAAATAATGTTGGTGTTTTAATTTTGTTTACGTGAAAGAAAGGATAAGACAATGCCATCCATTTTTCAGGATGTTCCCATGGCTTCCCTAATTCTGTTTCGTATTGTGTAATGTATTGATCGAAGCCATACATACTTAATTGCAAGGAACTGCCTGCACCGCTGGCCGCTGCCTTAAACCTGTTATCGGTAGCAATGGTATAATTGGTTGAAATACCACCATAACTCCAACCGCTAATTCCCATTCTGTTTCCATCAATTTTTCCGGCTTTAATTAAATAATCTGCTGCGCCTGTTATATCCATCACTTCTTTATTACCCCAATCTGCATAAATGGCTTTAATATAAGCCAAGCCACTACCGTTACTACCTCTGTAATTTACACCTATCACAGCAAAATTGCCTGCTGCTAAAACTTGCCTTGTAAAATCAAAAGCATAGTCATCTTGCGCTACCGGGCCACCATGTATATAAAATATGGCAGGCAACTTAGTGGCATTATCCATACCCGGAGGCGTAAATAACAGGCAGGGAACTTTTGTTCCATCTTTACTTACTGATGTAAAGCCTTCTACTTTAGCCAGGGCAAGTGATTGCATAAAATCATCATTCATGTGCGTTATCTGGTGCATGGCATTTCCTTCTATCACTACCACTTCATAAGGATGATAGGGATCGCTCCAAAGCGCTGCCATTTGCGATTTATTATCACTCATATTTAATCTTTCCAAACAAAATTCACCCTCCACAAGTGGTTGTATTTTTTGGGTAGCCAGTTCTACCTTTGCAAGATATTTTTTTCTGTTATCAGTTATCAAACAATAAATATACTTGCCATCGGCGGCCCATTGCTGATTTGAAACTGGTCTGTCAATAGCAGTGGTTAATAAAATGGGTGAACTTCCATTTGCAGACACTACAGCTAAAATACTCTGTCCATACATGGTAAAAGCCTGATTGCTGCTGGATTGTAAATAAGCAATCGATTGCCCGTCGGGACTCCATATTGGACGCGTATCACTGCCCGGCCAAGTAGTTACTTGTTGTAAAGAAGCTCCTTTTTCGGCATTCATCAACCATATATCGGTATTATCATTCTTATCAGGATCAGCCGTTCTGTTGCTTACAAAAGCAATACGTTTACCATCGGGACTCCAAGCCGGAGCACTTTCATCAAACTGGCCCTTTGTTAATGTATCTAACTTTTCGGCCTGTACATCAAATAAGTATAAATGGGTATGCCGGTTGTCTAAATAACCCGTAATATCTTCTTTAAAATGGTAGCGATCTATTACGTAAGGTTTTCTGGTTTTTGTAGAGGCTGTATCAGAAAAATCCTGGTCTTTCATGGTTAAAAGAATTTGTTTACCATCCGGACTCCAAACATATTCACCCAAATCTCCTTTTAAATGGGTAATCTGTTTTGCCTCACCTCCACGCCTGTCTAAAAGCCAAATTTGCGCCATTGCATTTCCCATTCGTGCTGACACAAACGAAAGATATTTCCCATCCGGGCTCCATTTGGGCATTGATTCCGATTCAGGTGTATGGGTAAGCTGTACAGTCTGATGCCCATCCCAACTCACCATCCAGATATCTGTATTGCGCCTATCTTTAGCACTATCGGCCATACTAACGGTATAGGCTATCCATTTCCCATCGGGCGATACTTGTGGATCTGATACATTTTTTATCCGATAAATATCCGTTGGTAGTAAACTACGTTTTGATGATGACTGTGCCATTACAACCGAACTGCCACCTGTCAAAAATAAGAGCGTGAACAACCATTTTTTCATGTGCATATATTTTTGTTTAAGTAATCAATACAATTTTAGTTTGTGGCAGGCAAATTTTGATACAGCAATATTTCTTACCATTAATAAATAAGCAGGCAATTTGTTGTAAATATATTATAAACATAGTTAAGCCATATGCCACTCATATAATTTCGTTCCTGAAAAATGAATAGAATGAAATAACTTTCATCTTTAAAAAATTTCAGATGCAGAAAAAAACTTTCATGGTTATTTGTTCCATGCTGCTGATTATACAAATTTTTGCACAGCCATTATATATGCCTCGAAATATAAAAAAGGTCTATACACAACAAACCCGATCGGCCAATGGCATGCCGGGTATTCATTACTGGCAAAATACCGGGAACTATGCAATTGCACTACAAGTAGCCCCACCTTCCAGAACAGTTCATGGTTCAGAAGATATTACATATTTTAACAACAGCCCCGACTCACTTCCTTATTTAATAATAAAACTAATTTTAAATATTCACAAACCCGGCGCATTACGCTATAATGATGCATCGGCTACTTACTTAACATCCGGTGTACATATTGATAAAGTTAGCGTAAATGGTAAAACAATAGAATGGCAGGAACCCAATTATCATGCTACCTGGCAGGCATTACGCCTTCCCAAAAAATTAATGCCGAAAGATTCTGTTCAATTGCATATTGACTGGCATTATGATGCATCATTGGAAAGCGGCAGAGAAGGTATGATTGATTCCACCACTTTTTATCTGGCTTATTTTTATCCAAGAGTGGCTGTTTATGACGATTACAATGGATGGGATAAAGAAGATTTTACCGATCAGCAGGAATTTTACAATGATTTTAATGACTATCGTTTACAAGTAACCGTACCAAAAAATTTTGTGGTATGGGCAACTGGTAATTTAAATAATCCAAAAGAAGTACTGGCACCTAATATCATTGAACGGTTAGAACAGGCACAGGAAACAGACTCTGCCATTTCTATTGCCACTTTGAATGAAATGTTGCAGGAAAAAGTAACACAACAAAAAAACAATACCTGGAAATTTAGTGCAGACAACATCACGGATATGGCTTTATGCGTGAGTGATCATTATGTTTGGGATGCGGCCAGTATTGCAGTTGCCCCAAATCGGGAAAGAGTGAGTGTGCAATCGGCATACAACGATACTGCAAAAGATTTCCATCAAATGGTAAACTTTGCTCATCATGCCATTGACTGGTTTTCAAAAAACTGGCCCGGAGTGCCTTATCCTTTTCCTAAAATGACGGTATGCCAAGGTTATGCAGATATGGAATACCCCATGATGGTAAATGACGGTACGAATGATGACCCGGTTTTTTCGCGTTTTGTAGCAGAACACGAAATTGCACACTCCTATTTTCCATTTTATATGGGCATTAATGAAAATCGCTTTGGTTTTATGGATGAAGGTTGGGCTACTACCTTTGAATACCTGATTGGGCAGGCAGATTTAGGGTCAAAAGTTGCAGCAAATTTTTATAAAAGTTTTAGAGTGCGTAGTTGGATTAATGATCCATCGGCAGAAGAAGATATTCCCATTATTACACCTGCCAATATTTTGCGAGGTGTTGCCTATGGTAATAATGCTTATGGAAAGGCATCGCTAGGCTATTTAGCTGTTAAAGATATGCTGGGTGATGATTTGTTTAAAAAATGTTTACATACCTATATGAATCGTTGGCACGGTAAGCACCCCATTCCATGGGACTTTTTTAACACGTTTAATGATGCATCAGGCCAAAACTTAAATTGGTTTTGGCAAAATTGGTATTTTACCAACGGATACATTGATTTGGCCATTCAAAATGTTATCAAAAGCAGCAGGAGGTATACCGTTACCATTAACAATATCGGTGGATTTGATGCCCCGTTTGATTTAATTGTTAATTATACAGATGGCAGTACAGATACTTTACACCAAAATGCTTTTATTTGGAAAACCAATGAAAAGCAAGCCAATATTGCTATTGAAACCAACAAAAACATTCAAACGGTAAAAATTGACGAAGGTATATTTATGGATGCCAATACAAAGGACAATAGTTGGCAGGCACAATAAAAATAAAAATGCCTGTTGTGTTCAATTCTCCTAGAAACACAGGCATTTTAAAAAATAAAGTATGATTAAGCCCTTTTTTTAGTAGCTTTTTTGGTTTTAGTATTTCCTAAAGCCAAAATTGCATCAATAGCTTTTGAAAAGCCGGCCAATGTAATGGGTTCGGTATAACGTTCATCATTTAAAAAAAATGCGGGCACTTCTTTTACACCTTTTTGCTGGCCATAACTAATATCGCCACGAACCTGCCATCCAAAAGTTGAGTTCATCAAATCATCTAAAAATACTTTACTGGTAACACCCGCTTCTCTTGCATAAGATTTTAAAGTAATGGTACCCAAATTATGCCTGTTCTGAAACAGTAAATTATGCATAGGCCAAAATTTACCCTCCTGTCCTGCTGCAATAGCTGCCTCACCAGCTTTTAAAGCCCGTTGATGGATATTGGTTAAAGGGAAATGTCTAAAATTTAATCTAACATCATCCGGATATTTTTCCAATACCTGTTTTACCACTTCATTAGCAGCCGCACAGGCATCGCTTTCATAATCACCAAACATCATTAAAGTTACAGGCGCAGTATTTTTGCCTACATATATATCTTTTGGTTCAATAATTATGAGTGCCTCTTTGGGTTTCATTGCCATTATTACACAATTTAAACGATAAAAAAATGAATTAAAATCAGCTTATTTTACTGAATTTTGGGCGCAAAGTAGCATAATTAACGCAAAAACAATCAAATAGTGTTTTTCTTTATTACAACTACTCGTTTCTAAATACAACTACCCCATCAAATACATCTACTAATACCGGCTTTAATTTATCCACTTCACCGGCCAATATTTTCTTGCTCAATTGGTTCACAATAGCCTTTTGAATTAAGCGTTTTAAAGGTCTTGCCCCAAATTGAGGATCAAACCCATTTTCAGCCAGATAATCAATCAAATAATCACTAAAATCAATATGTATTCCATTGGCAGCTACCAAATCCTGTACATTCTTTAACTGTATGTTTACAATTCCTTTAATATCATCTTTCATTAACGGCTGGAACATAATTACCTCGTCTACCCTGTTTAAAAATTCAGGACGAATGGTTTGCTTCAATAGATTTAATACTTCCACTTTTGCTTTTTCAACAACTTCCTCTTTATTTTTTTCGTTTACATTTTCAAAAGCATCCTGAATAATTTGGCTACCCATGTTACTGGTCATGATGATGATGGTATTTTTAAAATTAACGGTACGGCCTTTGTTATCGGTTAACCGGCCATCATCTAACACCTGTAATAATACATTAAACACATCGGGATGCGCCTTTTCAATTTCATCTAACAACACAACGGAATAGGGCTTACGCCGTACAGCTTCAGTTAGTTGCCCTCCTTCGTCGTATCCAACATAACCCGGAGGTGCACCCACTAAACGAGATACGGTATGCTTTTCCTGATACTCACTCATATCAATCCGGGTCATCATGTTTTCATCATCAAACAAATAATCGGCCAATGCTTTGGCTAATTCTGTTTTACCAACACCGGTTGTACCCAGAAAAATAAATGAACCAATGGGCTTTTTAGGATCCTGTAATCCGGCACGACTTCTTCTAATGGCATCGGCAACGGCAGTAATGGCTTCATCCTGACCAACAACTCGTTTATGCAACTCATCTTCTAAATTTAATAATTTTTCTCGCTCACTTTGCAGCATTTTAGTTAATGGAATTCCGGTTGCCTTGGCTACAGACTCTGCAATATCTTCTGCATCTACTTCTTCTTTTAATAAACGCTTTTCGGGTGATACCTCATCCAGTTCTTTGGTTAATTGCACAATTTGTGCTTCCATTTCTTTGATTTTTCCATACCTTATTTCGGCTACTTTACCATAATCGCCTTCCCGTTCAGCACGTTCAGCTTCTAATTTCAATGATTCAATAGCTGCTTTGGCATTTTGTATTTTTTCAACAATTTCCTTTTCCTGTTCCCACTTAGCTTTTAAGGTATCGCGTTCAACACTCAACACCGAAATTTCCTGATTCAATTCTTTTAGTTTCGCTTCATCATCTTCACGTTTAATGGCTTCTCTTTCAATTTCTAACTGGCGTATGTTTCTTTCTAATTTATCTAACTCTTCCGGCATAGAATTCATTTCCAGCCTAAGTTTAGCGGCACTCTCATCAATTAAATCAATGGCTTTATCGGGCAAAAAGCGATCGGTTATGTACCGGTTCGATAATTCGACTGCTGCAATAATAGCTTCATCTTTAATGCGAACATGGTGGTGTGTTTCATATCTGTCTTTGATGCCTCGTAAAATAGAAACAGCATCTTCAACAGAGGGTTCATCTACCATTACTTTTTGGAAACGACGTTCCAAAGCCTTATCTTTTTCAAAATATTTTTGATATTCATTTAAAGTGGTTGCACCAATGGCTCTTAATTCGCCACGAGCTAAAGCAGGTTTTAAAATATTGGCCGCATCCATGGCTCCTTCTCCTCCACCGGCGCCAATAAGGGTATGAATTTCATCAATAAACAAAATAATTTCACCATCACTTTCAGCCACTTCTTTCACAACACCTTTTAACCTTTCTTCAAACTCGCCTTTATATTTTGCACCGGCAATTAACTGCCCCATGTCTAAAGCATAAATAATTTTGCTTTTTAGATTTTCGGGCACATCGCCATTTACAATACGCATGGCCAAACCTTCAGCAATGGCTGTTTTACCAACTCCCGGCTCGCCCACCAATATGGGATTGTTTTTTGAACGGCGCGATAAAATATGCAGGGTTCTTCTAATTTCTTCATCTCTTCCAATAACAGGATCTAATTTTCCATTGCTAGCTAATTCATTTAAATTTTTAGCATATTTCTGAAGTGTGTTGTATTGTTGCGATTGTGTTTGAGAGGAAATGGTTGCACCTTTCCGCAACTCTTTTACGGCAGCAATAAATCCTTTTTCAGTTAATCCGGCATCTTTTAAAATTTTAGCCGCATCATCATTCACCTGCAAAATTCCCAGCAACAAATGTTCTACACTCACAAACTCATCTCCAAATTGCTTTAAGGATGCATTGGCTTTTAACAGGGCATTGTTCAATTCCCTACCCAATGCCTGTGCGGGTTCACCACCCTGTACTTTTGGTAATTTTGCTATGCTCTCTTCTGTTTTATTAATGACAAAAGAAACATTTACATTATTTTTTTTTAACAAATAAGTAATAGAACTGTCTTCATCTGTCAGCAGTGATTTTAATAAATGATTGGTTTCAATATTCGGATTACCCGCATTATAAGCTAACTGTTGTGCCGCCTGAATAGTTTCTTGTGCTTTAATAGTATAATTATTCAAATTCATATCTTCAAATTTTATGTTTAAGTTCGAAAATGGACAAACCCATTTTTTAAAAAGTTAAACCTATAAACTATTTACCAGTATCGTTTATAGTTTTCTTTATATTCACAAATCATAATCCAACCATAAAATATGGAAAATATGTCGGTAAAAAACGTTAAAACCTGCTGTAAAGTCAGTCTTGTTATTGGCATACTGCTATTCTTTCAGGTAAGTTATGGGCAATACAATTTTGTGTCATTGCAACAACAGTTAACAGCCGCTAAAAAAGAGTTGGGCAAGAACTTTGTTTGTATGGTATATAAGGAAGGAAAAATTGTTTTTAAGCAGGAAGAGGGCGACATAAAAACCAATACACAAATACCTATAGCAGGCAGTAGCAAATGGCTTACAGCAGCTTTGGTAATGACTTTTGTTGAACAGGGAAAACTGAGTTTAGATGATAAAGTAAGTAATTACTTACCCATTTTTGCCACTTATGGGAAAGCCTATATTACCATTCGGCAATGCTTAAGCCATTTAACAGGCATTCAATCGCCACCCGGGATTGTAGGTGTGTTACAAAAAAACAAATACGTCACTTTAGAAGAAGAAGTAAATGCATTTGCATCGAAACGGGAAATTCAGGATAACCCTGGTGTAGCATTTCGATACTCTAATATTGGGTTAAACATTGCTGCCCGTGTTGTAGAAGTGATTAGCAAAAAGCAATTTGACCAATTAATGGCGGAGAGAATTTTCAGGCCGCTGAATATGCGCAATTCGTCTTTTTATAGTAATCGTGCCGTAAATCCATCGGATGGGGCTGTTACTACCGCTGCTGATTACATGAACTTTTTGGCCATGCTATTAAATAATGGGGTTTTCAATAATAGAAGAATTTTGAGTGAAAAAGCCATAGAAGAAATGGAGAAAGCGGAAACCAATTTGTCTATGATTCAATATGCACCGGCTATTGCCACCGGATATAATTATGGATTAGGTGCCTGGATAATTGGCGTTAATGCACAGGGCATTAGAACTGCCATGGCATCGCCAGGTGCAACGGGTTGTTATCCATGGATTGATCGTTGCCACAATTATGCAGCATTGATTTTTGAAAAAAGCAAAAACGTTGATCAGAAGAAAGATGTATATCTTAATTTGAAAACCACAATTGATGAGCTATTACCGGGACATTGTGAATAAAAAACATTTAAATTTTCTTAAGCACCACTTGAGCATGATCATTTAAATACATGACATTATAAAAATCAACCAATTTTTCATAATCAGTAGCCGGAAACTGTTGTTTGATGCCTGTCTGATATCTGATCACTTCAATTTCGTTATTATTATAAATAAACTGTATGGCATAATCGCCAAAAATGGTATGAATACTTTGTGGTTTCGGCAGTGATTCTATTTCATAACCAGTGGGTATAGTGATAAAAACAGAATCGGTATGTAAAAAATTTTCTTTCAATACAATGGGATATTTCCTCGTTTCATCAGGCAATAATTTTAGTTCCCATTTATTAAAAATATCAGGTTTTATAAATAGTCGCTTCCCCATAACTGCCGCAAATCCATTTACAATAATTTCAAAACTTTCTTTCACAACCGGAATGATACTTTTTTGCTCCTCTAATTGAATATGTTGAACGTTATACGTAGGTAAGTTAAAATTCTGATTATAATATTGTTGTATCTTTTCCGGTATACCAACATTCAATAATTCATGTACATCATCAATAGCCTGACCAGTATAAAGGGTATGCACTTGAGCCTGCATGTTCCCTCTTTCATCAATGGTTGCATGTACCACCCGGTTTTGTTGATTGTCATGCATAGAATAAGTGGGCGTATGCACTACAATACCACCTGAATCAGTAATCAGTAATGCATCTCTATCATCAGTAAAATGGCTTGCAAATCCCGGTGCTACGGATGAACTGGTACACTCTAACCATATGGAATCTTGCCCATCAGGCACACATACAGTAGCATGATTAAAATAACCACATGGAAAATCTTTCCATATAGGCAAATGCCTATCCGTTGCACTGATGAGCACATAATAAGCTTTTATACCTGCTTCTTTTAAGAGTGCCACCATGAAATTAGAAAGTGCTTTACAATCGCCATATTTGTTATCCGATACATATTTACAATCAAAAGGTTGCCAACCTCCTATTCCTAATGCAATATTGATATAACGTGTATTTTTTTGAAGATATTGGTACAAAGTAACAATTTTTTGCTGCTGATTTTGTAAGTGATCTGTAAGCAGATGCACCTGCTGTTTAATATTATCGGGTAACATATCATGCCCGGCATTTAACTGATTGATAAATTTTCCAAACGATTGCCAACTCTGCATACTGCCTGTATAATTTTGCAGCTGAAACACAGGCAGGGTGATGAAAACAAACGGATCTGTTTGGAATACATTGGGCTGAAATAGTTCTCGATGAATAGCTTTTTTAAAATTAAGCAGCCAGGTATATGTTTTGGTATTATTGACTATAACGGAATCAAAATGCAACATTTCTTTTTGCAAAACTTTGTAATTGACATACAATTCAGATGGAAAAGTTACGCTAAAACTACTTTGCTCTACGCTAATATTACTACCTGCCAAAGGTTGCCAGTTGGGTAATTGAAAGGTTTGAGTATGTATTTCCTCATCATTATACACAACAGTATAGGGATAAGAACGATAAAAAAAATCATAGGATTTTCTACGGTCATCGAGCACCAAACTCATGTTATCATTCACCGGAACATCATCAATATCTTTTTTTTTCATACTTTTTAATTTCTTTCCAGAAGCATCAAAAAGGGTACCTGAAATATCTCTTAACATATTCATTTGGTCATAGGTATTTAAGTATACGGCATAATCATTCCCTTTTTGATTCAATACCGTAATAGCATAGTTATGGTGAACTACTACCTTGCTTTCATTATCAATAGTAACGATAGTATTATCATATCGCACTACGGCATTTGCATTGGCCGTAATAGAATCGGGAATGAGATGAACATCTAATGATTGTGCATTATTTTGTATACAAAGAAAAAATAAAGAGAATAGCAGGATCAATTTCATCGAATTGATTTTACATACTTTAAAAAAATATAACATCCATTTTATTGCCGTGTTTTACTTTTCAAACTACGGTTTAGTAGCTACTTTCTTTTTTAAAACTATTTGTTCACTTTCTTTTTGCACTATAAACGCATAAAAATCGCGAAGAGTGCTATATTCATCCGGATCAAAATTGGCTTTATTGAGTGCCAAACGGCAACGCATTTGTATATGGTTATTTTTGTTTACAATCAAATATTCAAAACTACCTTCCTTCCCACTTAATTGTACTCTGGCCGATTTAGGTAATTCATCCACCACATAACCTTCCGGTACATCCATATCCAACAAATAGGTACTGTTGAAACAATTAGGCATTTCTACAGGAAAGGTTCTACTTTCTGCTTTAAAAGGATTGTCAGTTATTTTATCTTGTAAAATCGGATTTAAATAAATTAAATCATCATCGGGATTAAAGCTAAAAACAGCAGTATATTGCAATTTTAATGGCTCATCCAAATCTTTTAAATTATCGGCATGCATATCTTTAATCTGAACCGGTTCATTGAATTGTTTTTGGAGTTTTTTGGTGTAGGCATCTATTGATGTAGCGGTAATTTCATTACGCACATCCTGCGATTCAAAATTGCCAAAGCTTTTATTGAAAACAACATTGAGTGCCTTATTAGCCACATCGGGTTGCATATGCACAATATCCATTTGATACTCTTTCACAGAATCAGCATCAAAACTTATCAGCAATGGCTCTTTATCATTAATAACTCTTGCAAAGCCATTGTAACAATCAGCCGGCAAATGATTAAAACCTAAATTTGGTCTGGTTGCATCCAGGTAATAGGCTTCATCATTTATAAAAACACGGGCAATTACATAATTAAACTTCCGCATCACCGGATAGTTTTGTAAAACTTTTCCATGATCGCGGGTACTGAGTATAACAGGATAGGCTTCCAGTCCGGCCTGCTTTAACATGGCGGTTAATAAAATATTAAGATCAGCAACATTCCCTTTTTTTGATTGAGCAATTTTTTTTAATGGTGCAGATAAAAATCTGGAACTATAATCATTACAGGAATAATGATCTCTTACAAAAGCAAATATACCTTGTGCTTTTTCAAGATCGTTGGTAGCATTTGCAGTTGCGGTTTTAATATCGTCTTTCAACCAGATATTATTGTAATTCAACTCTAAACCAAAATATGGGTCTTTCAATAATTTTTCAGAAATTTGAAACCAGCTTTGTGCAACCTTTTCCGCATTTTCTTCGGGCATGCGTATTTCTGATAATTGAAATTGAATAGCACTTACATAATTACCAGAACTAGTCATATACAATTGAGGATGGAATGCCGGCACATCTTTCATTGCCCAAATATGTTTAATTGCCTGTGTACTCACTGCTCCGGTATTTCCCGACTCCGCTGCACTTTTACCATTTTCATGAATGTAATACCGTTCTCGCACTTCTGTAGCTGTATCAATATAATAATTTTGCAACCCTTGTTTTATGATGGCATAATTAAAAAAGTAAGGCACATTCACTTCATATTCACTATATAAAACAGGATATTTTTTTTGAAAATCCCAGTCGGGCATAAAACTATACCCAGGCAAAATAACTTTAATATGAAACTCAACAATTGAACCTTCTTTTATATTGGGATAAGTAAATTTATATGTAGTTATATCTTTTCCTACTTCAGTAAACAAAGCAGATTTATCCAATTTGGTTTCAACCACTTGTCCATTTTCTAAATTAAAAGTAGAAGCTTCAAGCGATACCAATTTAGTTTGATAATCATTAGAAATATAAAGTGGTATTATTATAGTAGCTGCATCAAAACCATTTTTATGCATTAAACGCATACGGGAATATTGCTCATAAATTACGGAGAAGAAACCATCACTGTTTCCTACATAACTTGAACTTCCTGCATTATACAATATTACCGCATCAGCAGCAGAATCAATTTTATATTGCGTAGGCATAAAATCATCGGTAGTTATATGCCCAAATTTTAATTGAATTCTCCGTTGCTGCGCAAAAGCCATGCTTAATAAACAACAAACAAAAACCGGCCAAATTTTAAAACTTTTCATAGAATAAAGTTTAGGAAGCGTAATTTTATTTTTGCATATCAATAATACATAAAATTTTTATTTCATCAACAATTTAATAAGAAAAAAATTTTGAGCCATTTAACCGATAGAAATACAAGCATTGTTAAGCAAACTGCTCAAAAATTATGGTTTGATTATTGTGGTATTGCCAAGGCTGAACAATTAGAGGAAGATGCCAAAAAATTAGAAGCCTGGCTAAATAAAGGCATGCATGGCACGATGCAATACATGGAAAATTATTTTGACCTGAGAACAGACCCACGCAAGTTGGTACCGGGAGCAAAATCAGTTATTACCTTGTTAAAGAATTACTTTCCTGCGCAACAACAAAAAAACAATACACCTAAAATAGCACGTTATGCCTATGGCAAAGATTATCATCTGGTTATTAAACAGCAACTGAATGAATTTTTAGCAAGTATTTCAAATACTATCGGGGCAATAGCCGGAAGAGGATTTGTTGATTCAGCACCAGTTTTAGAAAGAGCATGGGCACAAAAAAGCGGTTTGGGCTGGATTGGGAAAAATGGCAACTTAATTCACCCCAAAGCAGGTTCATTTTATTTTATTGCAACATTAATTACCGACTTAGAGTTGAATTACGATAACCCATTGACGAAAGATTACTGCGGCACCTGCACCAAATGTTTAGATGCCTGCCCTACTGATGCAATTTTGCCTAATAAAACCATTAATGGTAGTCAATGTATTTCCTATTTCACCATTGAATTGAAAGAAATGATGATACCCGAAACACAAAAAGGGAAGTTTAATAACTGGATGTTTGGGTGTGATATTTGTCAGGAAGTATGCCCTTGGAACCGTTTCAGTCAACCACACAACGAGCCGGCATTTTCGCCTATTCCCGAAATTTTAGAATTAAGTACGCAGGAATGGATGCACCTAAGTGAAGCAGCATTCAACCAGATATTTAAACATTCCCCTTTAAAAAGAAGTAAATACAAGGGTATACAACGCAACTTGCGTTTCATTCAATCAGATACAGTTATTGATGACACAAACATACCTTAATGGGTATAGCCTACTTAAAGTATTTATATCCATATTTTGCATACCCTTAATTTTGTGTAATGAATTTAGTTGAACGCGATGCAGCAGTAATCTGGCATCCTTTTACGCCACAAAAAAACAGAATAGACCCCATTCCTATCACGAAAGGAAAAGGTACACTTTTGTTTGATGCAGCCGGTAATGCATACATTGATGCGATTAGTAGTTGGTGGGTTACCTTACACGGACATGCACATCCTTACATTGCAGAAAAATTATACCGGCAGGCTTTGCAGTTAGAACAGGTAATTTTTGCAGGCTTTACACATGAGCCAGCCGTTTGTTTAGCAGAAAGATTACTTGAAATTTTATCCGGCCCCTTTGCAAAAATATTTTACAGCGATAATGGCAGCACCTCAACCGAAGTGGCATTAAAAATGGCGATACAATTTTGGTGGAACCAACAACAGCAGCAAAGAAAGAAAATTATTGCTTTTAAAAACGCATATCATGGAGATACATTTGGGGCCATGAGTGTTAGCGATCGTAGTGTTTTTACACTTGCTTTTCATGATTTACTTTTTGAAGTAATTTTTTTAGATACACCTTCACAAGAAAACATAGCTTCATCTATTGCCACTATGCAACAATATGCCGCAGAAACGGCTGCATTTATTTATGAACCATTGGTTCAGGGAGCAGGCGGATTAAAAATGTATGATGCCGCTTTACTCAATCAACTACTTGTTGCAGCAAAAGAAAACAGCATTATTTGCATTGCAGATGAAGTAATGACCGGGTTTGGCAGAACAGGTAAAATATTTGCTTCAGAATATTTAACTGTTAAACCCGATATTATTTGTTTGAGCAAAGGATTAACAGGAGGCACTATGGCACTGGGTGTTACTGCCTGCACTCAACAAATATATAACGCATACATGCAGGATGATGCACTCAAAACTTTTTTCCATGGCCATTCCTTCACTGCTAATCCATTAGCCTGTACCGCAGCCTTAGCCAGTTTGGATTTACTACAGCAGCCCGATACCGTTACTGCAATTGAGAAAATTTGTAAATCAATAGCAGTTTTTGCAAATGAACTTACCCAATTAAAAGCGCCCATCAAAAACATTAGAACTTTAGGCACAATTATAGCCTTTGAAATAAAATTAGGAAAAGATGAGTACTTAAACAATGTGAGCCAATTTGTAACACAAGCAGCATTAAAACAAGGGGTTTATTTAAGACCATTGGGCAATACCGTTTATGTGATGCCGCCCTATTGCATTACAGATGAGGAGTTAAGAATAGTTTTCACAGTTATTAAAAACATACTGCAACATTATGAATAGCAATATTGAGCAACTCTATCATATCGCACAAAAGCAATCCAAAAAAATTATAGGATTGATGAGTGGCACTTCCTTAGATGGTTTGGATATTGCTATTTGCACATGTGAAGGCAATGGGTTGAATACATCTGTAACCATTCAGGAATTTACAACAGTACCATACACACAAAAGTTTAAAACGGAAGTAAAATCTGTTTTCAGCAATCGCCATGCCGATTTAGAAAAAGTATGTATACTGAATGAATGGATTGCAGAAGAACATGCCAAAATAATTCTGGCAACTCTTGCAGGCTGGAACATTCATCCCAAAAATATTGATTTGATTGCCAGCCATGGACAAACCATTTACCATGCCCCAAAACGATTACATGGATTAGAAGCATTTAATAATGCCACACTGCAAATTGGCGATGGAGATCATTTGGCTGTAAAAACAGGCATTATCACCATCAGCGATTTTCGGCAAAAACATATTGCCGCAGGTGGTGAAGGTGCCCCTTTAGCAGCTTATGGCGATTATTTTTTGTTTAGCAAAAAACATGAAAATAGGATTATGCTGAATATTGGCGGCATAGCCAATTTTACTTATTTGCCGGGAGATTTAGATGTACAAAAAGTTTTTTGTACCGATACCGGCCCGGGTAATACCCTGATGGATGCTTATATTCAACATCATTTTCCGGGAAATTATTTCGATAAAAATGCCGCTGTTGCGTTAAACGGAAAGATACTTCCTGCACTGTTAATAGCATTAAAAGATCATACTTTCTTCAATAACGAATTCCCCAAAACAATTGGACCGGAATTATTTAATCTGGCCTATTTGCAACAGGCTATTGAAAGCTCCGGCATTCAGCACTATACAAAAGAAGATATAATGGCCACCTTAAACAAATTTACGGCCGATACTATAGCAGAAGCCATTTTAAAAGCAAGTACACACAACAAAACGTCTGTTATTTATTGTAGTGGTGGTGGCATGCACAATCCTTTACTCATGCATCATTTAAAGGCTTTATTACCCAATATGGTTTTTAGAAATACACAGGAGTTGAACATTAATCCCGATGCAAAAGAAGCCGTATTATTTGCAGTATTAGGTAATGAATGTGTTAGCGGAAAGGGGTTGGCGTTAGGTGAAGGTCAGCCTGCTATTACAATGGGGAAAGTCAGTTTTCCTGCCTAAACAAAATTAATTTTTCTTTTCAACCAATGTTTGAAGCCGGTTCAGATTTTGTTCTAACATTCTGCCAATAATTTTATCACTCATTAAAGAACCAAATCGCTCCCAGGGATACCATTTAAAAAACTGTTCATATTGCCATTGCACAACAGCAGATGCTCCATTAGATGCAGGTATGATTTGCATGGTTGAAATTAAGAGATGATTTTTTGTACTTCGCCAAACAGAAACAACAGAATCTGAATTTACTTTTTCAATCTGCACAGCACGATTACCAATTTGCGCTTGTGTAAGCGATTGAAGATGAACCGAAGGGTCTTGCATACCGGTTATCCATTTTTGCCAACCTTGCATATTTTGCAAGTAAGGTCTTACACTATCTACTGGTGCATGAATGGTAATGGCTCTTGAAACAATAATACGTGCAGGAAACAATAGTGCTATTACCTGTACCAATATTGCTAAAAAAAGAATGCTGAAAAAAGCTTGTTTTACTAATCGCATAATGCAGTTATTCCCATTTAAAGGTTTTAATGGCTACATAGTAAATTAAAATACCCCAAATTGCTAAAATGCCAATCTCTTTCCACACACTGATTAATGATGCGCCCTCGAAAGAAATTGACCGCATGGCATTGTTGAATTGCGTTAAGGGTAATGCATTACAAAAAGGTTGCATCCATACCGGAAAATTATCAATCGAGAAAAAGGTGCCGGCTAATAAAAATTGAGGTAATGTAAAAATGTTGGCAAAAGGAGGAATGGTGCTTTCGTTTTTGGCTACACCACTTACAATAAAACCAAAACCCATGAATACGATTAAAGCCAAAAAACTCAGAAGCATGATGTTGATGAAGGTTACAATTCCATGCACTAACGTAAAATGAAAAAATACTTTTCCAATTACAATGATAACCACTGCAGTAATTAACTGAAATATAATTCTGCCCAAGGCTTCACCTAAAATAATATAAGATCGTTTAATGGGTGTAGCAAAAAAACGCTTCAATACCAACTGTTGCCTCAAGTTAAAAAACAAAAAAGCAACCCCAAATACGCCGGAACTTAATAAAGAAAAACCCAATTGGCCCGGTAGTATAAAATCGATGGTACGGTAAATTCTGCCCGGAATTTTTTCAATCGTATTATTAATGGTAGCAATACTATGTGTATTGGGATACATTTTTTGATTGATGCCCGTTATAATCGATTGAATAATTTGCTTTAAGATGGATATATTCTGAGGATTTACCGATTCGGAGCTTTTTAACTGGATGATATAAGGAATGGCCGGATTATTAGAATGTTCAATTTTTATAATAGCCGTAATGCGCCCTTTTTCCAAGTCTTCTTTCAATTGTTCATCCGCTTTGTCTTTAAACTTTAAGTTGCTGATGTTTTTCAATGCAGGATAAATGAAATTGGCCGTATCAGAAGTTTTGTCCATAACCACATTCAGCGAAACACCACCGCCATTTCCTAAAAAACCAAAAACCAAAATAAAAACTAATGGAAATCCAATGCTGAACGCTACGGCTGAAGGGCTACGCAAGGTAGCTCTTAAACTGGCCTTAGTAATTGCCAACATGGCAGTTATTTGATTATATTTTTTCTGCATATCAATTTTAATTGTGTAGCAAAGCTATTTGTTTATTTATCTTCTGCAAAACCGGCTTCTGCAGGCAACTGAAGCATTATTAAAAAATCATTAAAAAAAATTATAGCAAATATTTTAAATTCAATCCGTTTGTATTTCCTTTTCTGTTGTAAAATGGCTTTAAGCCTGCCCCTTCAACAATTAATGCAATCTATCCACACCATTCATGCAGACTATACATTCTATTTTCAACAATATATTGAATATTACGTCAAGGCAAAATAAATACTGACAGGAGCATTATTGACCAAATTGTTGTATTTTAAATGCCTATTCTAACAAATAATACAACTTATGTTTGAACAAATCTTGCAATTGGTTCAGCAACATGCACAGGATGCTGTTGTGAACAATCCGGCCGTTCCCAACGAAAACAATGAAGCAGTAATGCAGGAGGCCGGCCATTCCATTACCAATGGATTGCAAAATCTGTTATCTGGCTGTGGATTGAATACGCTTTTTCAAGGCGGCAATGTATCAACCAACAATCCTGCCATTCAGAACATTTCAAGCAATTTTATTAGCAGTATTACGCAAAAATTTGGCATATCAAGTGAAGCTGCATCCGGCATTGCCGCCAGTGTAATACCCAATGTATTGAATAGCATCCAAAATATGGGAAATGGTTCGGGCGATATTCAGAATATATTGAGTAGCCTTACATCGAGCAATACTAATTTTGGGGGTATAGCTAACTCTATTGGAAGCAAATTGGGGCTTGATAAAGATGTGGATGTAGATTTTGATGACTTAAAAAAATTGTTTTAAATATCAGCCCCTAATTTACAATCATATGATTCAGTTTTACGCTTAAGTTATTTTTATTATAAAACATTATAAAACAATTGCAATGAAATATTTATTGAACGCAGCAAAAATTTTTCTTTTTTTACTCCTTATCCTTGTACAAAAAAGCCATGCACAAGCTTTACCTACCCGTTGGGATGAATTAACTGCAAGTGATTGGAACAATGCACTTCAACAATCAAACTACACTTGTATTCTACCCATTGGCATCTTAGAAAAACATGGCCCGCATGTACCCATTGGGTCTGATTTAATACGGGTAAGGGAATATGCAGCCCGCGCCACAAAAAAAGAATATGCTGTTGTTTTTCCGGATTATTTCTATGGCCAAATTAATGAAGCCCGGCATCAGCCCGGTGTTTTTGCCCTCAAAGAACGCGTAGTATGGGATTTATTAGAAGCAACCTGTGATGAAATTGCGCGTAACGGATTTAAAAAAATCATTATTATTAATGGTCATGGCGGCAATCCGGAATTGATACGTTATTTCATCCAAACAAGATTAGAGCAACCGCATAACTATGCAGTTTATTTTTTTGAGCCCCATAGTGATAGTGCATATCTACAACAATTGAAAACATTGCACCAATCTCCGCTTAGTACAGATATGCATGCCGGAGAAAATGAAACTTCAGAATTGTTGTATCTAAGACCAGATTTAGTTAAAATGGATAGCGCTAAAAATGAATCGGGTAAAAATTTAAACAGATGGCATATTCCTAATGTGTATACGGCCATTTGGTGGTATGCCGATTTTCCGAATCATTATGCCGGCGAGGGTGATAAAGCCACAGCGGCATTGGGTGAGCTATTAGTAAATCATGTTGTGGATCAATTGGCAAATGCCATTAAAGCTATTAAAGCAGATACCACTACATTACCTTTGCAGGAGGAATTTTATAAACGGGTAAGAAAGTGAATCCGCCCATTCATTTTATCAATTAATTAATCATTATTTGTCTAACGCAGGTTTTTGAGTTGATTCTGCTACTATCCATCCTGTAGCATACATCCATTTGGTCATTTTATATAACTTATTATAATCTATTCTATTTGGCTCATCTTTCGGCGTATGATAATCTGGATGCAGTAAAGTAGTAAAAAATATTGCAGGTATACCTTCTTGTGCATAAGGCAAATGATCACTTCTAAAATACCAGTTTTCCGGATGTGTAGGTGCGTCCCAAGAAAAATCTACCTTAAAATGAGTATACTTATCATTTGCTTGCATGGCTATATCGACCAATGCAGTTGAATTTTTGTGTGGTTTTAACGTCCCTAATAAGGCTGCAGAATCAGGTGCATTTCTGCCAATCATATCACCATTTAATACTGCAACAATATCATTTTTGGGAACAGTGGAATGTTTGGCATACCAGCGTGAGCCCAATAAACCTCTCTCCTCGGCTCCATGCCAAACAAATAAAGCAGATCGCTTCCCGGGCTTTTCATGCCAGGCTCTGGCAATAGCCAACATGGCAACAGTTACAGAGGCATTATCATCTGCTCCGTTCCAAATAGAATCATTATCAACAGGATTGCCTACCCCATCATGATCATGATGGCTGCTGAACAAAACATATTGTTGATTTAAAACAGGATCTGTTCCCTTTATCTTCCCAATTACATTTACTGAAGGATAAGTAAAATGTTCGGCAATAAAATGAATGTTGACTTTTGCATTCGCTACCAATAATTCATGTGCTTTAGTTGGGGAAATCAAAATAATTTGAAATGGTTTACGATCGGTATTGGCTTGTTGCATTCCCTCAATCTGGTATTGCCCTGTTTGGTAAGCATGACTGATAAAAGGCAATAAAGACATTACGGTGCTATCAGCTACCACAAGTAACCCTGAAGCCCCATTTCTTTGCATAATTGATCCGGCATTACGCAAAGCCAATAACGTATATCTAAACGCCCACAAACTCATTCCCTTAGCAGGTAGCGGATTAGGTGCTACTATTTGCATAGCCACCATTTTATCTTTGATAGATTGTACCGTATCGGCATAAGTGTTAAGCCAAACAATATTGCCGGATAAATGTATATCTGCCACTACTGTTGGCCAATAATCTTTCCATAATGTTAGTGGTACTCCGTTTAAAACAAACCGGCTCTCATCGGCTATTCTTGCACGCAATAAATTAAAAAATTGAAAATAAGTGCCATTATCACCTCCGGGTGCCAAACCTGCTTCCTGTGCCTTTTGTGCTACCCACGCTGCAGCTTCCAATTCATCCAATGTTCCTGCCCTTCTACCCCTGAAAGCATCAGCTGCAAGTGAGTACAAATTATTTTGTAAATCTTCAATACGAATAGCATTAAAGGCAGGTGGAAGCAGCAGGTTATTTGTTTTTTGCTGAGAGAAAGCTATTAAACTAACCAATACAAAAGAACAAAAGATGGTAATTTTTTTCATAGCAGTATTACTATTTTAATAAAAAAGATTTACTGCATAATGATACTTGATAACAGCAAATTGATGAACCATTTTAAATATTGCGCAGTGTTGCTTTTGTAAATTCATTCACAACATTACCGGTATTCAATGTACCTGCAGGTTCAAACAACATTATATGCACCTCCGCCTCTGCAACAGGCCTGTGTTCAACACCACGAGGTACAATAATAAATTCCCCTTCTTTCACANNTTTCACATCAATTTTTTTATCGGCAAACTCCATTACAAAAGCTCCTTTTATTACATAAAATAGTTCATCCTCATCATCATGGTGATGCCAGATAAATGCACCTTTAAATTTTACTAATTTTACGTCCTGGCCATTTAAGTGGCCCACAACAGCAGGATTCCAATAGGTATCTATACAAGATAGCTTTTCAGCAACATTCACAGATTGTGGCATCATATTGTTTGAAATTATGTTTCCATCAAAGATACAGAAACCAAGTTGTATGATTTTGAATTGTTGCTCAGTCAATCCATTCTATCTACAAAACGCAATTACCGAAAACACAGCAAAAGAATAAAAAAATAATTTTCCCATATACAATTGTTGTAGTATTGCTGCCAATTATTCGGATTTTCAAAAAATTCTGAATAACAAAGTCATCATGGCAACTACAACTGCATATATTTTATTGGGAAGTAATTTGGGTAACAGAACGGCATACCTGCAAGCTGCCATCAATGAAATTGAGAAGCAATGCGGACCAATTATTATAACTTCATCTATTTATGAAACAGAAGCCTGGGGAGTAGAACAACAGCCGCCCTATTTAAATCAGGTAATTGCCATTACAACCACTTTATTGCCTGAACAGTTAATGCAAACCTTGCTTGAAATTGAGTTGAAATTAGGCAGAAAAAGAACAAAACGTTTTGCAGAACGAACCATTGATTTAGATATTTTACTCATTAATAACCTCATCTTTCAAACACCGCTCTTAACTGTTCCGCACCCTGCCATGCAACAACGCAAATTTGTTTTATTGCCCTTGCAGGAAATAGCACCGCAAATTATTCATCCAATAACTCAACTTAGCATTACCCAAATGTTACAAGCTTGTACAGATAAATTGCGTGTAGAAAAATTTGAAAATCACGCTTAATTTTACCCATCAAACCATCGCTACTGCTCAATGAAATACCATTATATTACAGTTGAAGGAAATATAGGTGCAGGTAAAACCACGCTTACCCATTTACTGGCTAAGCACTACAATGCCAGAATTATTTTAGAAGCATTTGCAGACAATCCATTCCTTGAAAAATTTTATGCCGACCCTTCAAAATTTGCATTTCCGTTAGAATTGTTTTTCATGGCTGAAAGGTTTAAACAATTAAAAACCATGCTGCATACACATGATTTATTTAGCAGTATTACCATTTCAGATTATTTGTTTTCAAAATGTTTGTTATTTGCAAAAGTGAATTTACCGGATGAAGAATTCAGATTATATCAAAAGTTATTCGATATTATGCAGCAACAAATTGCTTTTCCTGATTTGTTGATATACTTACATGCCCCAGTAAACAAACTACAGCAAAACATCAAAAAAAGACAACGCAGTTACGAACAAAATATTCCCGATAGTTACTTATTCAATTTACAGGAAACCTATACGCAGTACATTAAACAACATAATATTAAAACCTTGTTTATTGACGTTTCAAACGCGGATTTCTTAGGTAATTCTGCACATTTACAAGTTATAATAGATGCCTTAGACCGGGAATATGATGCCGGACAACACTTTTTTTCTCTGCCCTGATGTTTACATGTTATTGTATGTTATTTTCGTAGGAATGATCATTTAATTGTTGCAATGAATGGATGAGCCTAACCAACTACACGATGCATTTGCATCGATGCGTATCCCGGAATTTAGAAGTTTAATGATTGGGCGTTTTGCTTTTATCATGGGTTTACGCATGATGGCTACTTTGCTGGGCTGGTGGATATATGAATTAACGAATGCACCCATTGCCATTGGTTTAATTGGTTTGTCTGAAGTAATTCCTGCAGTATCATTGGCATTGTATGCCGGACATATAATTGACATAAGTGAAAAAAGAAAATTACTACTTACCTGTATTGGTTTATACATGCTTGCAGCAATATTATTAACCATACTTTCCACCCATTTCACAGCTATACACTTAAAAAATACCATCATTGCCGGCTGCATATACTGTATTGTATTTGGCACCGGCATTATCCGTTCATTTACCGGCCCTACTTTTAGTGCTTTGCTGGGGCATATTGTTCCTAAAAAAATTATTGCCAATGCCACTACCTGGAGTCAGGGAACATGGCTTTCGGCTTCTGTAACCGGACACGCTTCCGCAGGATTTTTAATTGCTAGTTTCGGTAATACGGGTACGTTAATAACCGTAATTGTTTTAGTGAGTATTGCGCTGGTGGTTTTGTTTTTTCTTAAACCAAAACCTCCTTTAAATGAACGCGGCGAAAAAAAAACCTGGGAAAGTGTAAAAGAAGGCCTGTATTTTGTTTACAGAACCAAAGAACTGCTGAGCGCTATTACCCTCGATTTATTTGCCGTTTTTTTTGGTGGCGCAGTTGCCATGATACCGGTTTATGCCAGAGATATTTTGAAAGTGGGACCTGAAGGATTTGGATTTTTAAACGGCGCATCCGACTTAGGTTCTATTTGCATCGTAATATGGCTCACTTTATTCCCGCTTAGAAAACAACAGGGTAAAAAATTATTGATTGCCGTAGGAATGTTTGGTCTATGCATTATTGTGTTCGCAATTTCTAAAGTATTCTGGATATCATTTGTAGTTCTATTAATTTCAGGAATTGTAGATGGGGTTAGCGTAGTGGTAAGAGGAACTATTATGCAATTAAAAACACCCGATCATATGCGTGGAAGGGTATTAAGTGTTAGTTCTATGTTTGTAAACTCCAGCAATGAATTGGGACAATTTGAAAGTGGAATGGCAGCTAAACTTATGGGCGTAGTGCCTTCAGTTGTTTTTGGTGGATGTATGACCTTATTGGTTGTAGGTGTTACCTGGATTAAATCGCCGGTATTAAGAAAAATGGAATATTAAATGGGTAACCAAAACGTTTACCAAAAATAGCATTGAATTTAAGTATTACAGTTTCTCATTCGTCAGTTTTTCAAGTACATAAAATACAGCCGGACAAAATTCTGAATTTTTCAAAGTAATGTTCACTCTTTTTAACAATACATCTTCATCCGTATAGGGAAACCGGGCACAATCTGATGGCCGGATTTCATAAATAGAACAGGCATTATTTTCAACTAAAAACGGACAAGGTGTTTGCTTTACAACATAATCCCCTTCCACATCCAACGTAAGATATGTGTCTATAAACAAACTTTCTTTCATTTTAAGATGCTTACTAATTCGTTTGATATCCGGAGTTTTAAAACGGGGGGAATAATTTTTACAACATTGTGCACACGACGAACAGTCAATATGCCGAAATGCCTCCTCATGCAAAGTAGGTAATTTTTTCAATACTTTATTGCGTTGTACACGTTGCAACCAATTTTTGTATTTTTTTTGATTGGCTGCGCTTTGTTTGTGCCAGTTATCTAAAAAAACTTCACCACTCATACTATAATATAAATTAATTTTTAATACAAAATATTTGTCGATTTCAACAATATATTAAGGCTTTGTTATTACTTATTATGCAAGTTATGACCTTACTTTGCAATAATATTCAATCTTTTCAATAGTATGGACAGTTTAAGGGAGCAATGGCTGATTTTAATTTCAACACCTGTCTATATCATCATCATTGGTATAGAATTGATGTTATCGCACCTGCAACATAAAAAAGTATATACATTTAAAGATACCGTAACCAATGTGTATTTAATGCTGTTGAATGGCGAAATTGATTTGGTACTCAGGCTTATTTATATCGGTATTTGGCAGTATTTTTTTCTGCATGCATTTTTTAAATGGCAAGAACATGGATTAACATATTGGCTGATGTTACTGCTGGCAGAAGATTTTCTATATTATTGGCTGCATCGGTTCGACCATGAAATACGGTTTTTCTGGGCTACTCACGTAACACACCATAGTTCGCCGTTAATGAATTTTACGGTTGGCTTTCGTTCATCCGTTTTTCAACCACTGTATCGTTTTATTTACTTCATTCCTTTAGCCATGGCAGGCTTTCATCCGGTTGATATTCTGTTCATATATTCTGCTACACAGATATGGGGCATTTTTGTGCATACGGAACTTATTGGCAAAATGGGTTGGTTAGAATATTTTATGGTTACCCCATCCCACCACAGAGTACACCATGGATCGAATCCAAAATACTTAGATAAAAACATGGGAATGTTCCTGATTATTTGGGATAAACTATTCAATACTTTTCAGGAAGAATTGCCTACCGATGAATACCAGCCCATACATTACGGATTAACCAAGAATCTCGAAAAACCCGATGCTTTCACCATTATTTTTCATGAATGGATTCAAATTGCCAAAGATGTTCTTCAAAAAAATATTTCCTTTAAACAAAGAATGGGCTATTTATTTGGCCCTCCGGGGTGGAGCCATGATGGCAGCCGACAAACCAGCAAAGATTTACAGATATTAGAATCACTGCAATCAGGTGATCCAGCCAATTCTATTCAATCTGGGGAATCCGACCAATTACAGATGCAAACCATTTAAAATAACCATTCTTATTTCTTTCCTTACACCTGTTCCAATATTAAACAATGCTGTTGCTTTGAATCATACAAAGTGCACAAAAAAATAATCTGTCCATCTACTTCATACACACACTATGCACAGTTTCAACAAACGCTTTCTTTTGCTCTGATTTCCGCTTAACTTTGCAAATCTTTTAACGTGGTCAACCTAATATATTATGAATTTATTTCAATTACAAGATGCTGAATTTTTGTATCGTCATATTGGCCCTAATCCTGCCAATACCGAAAAAATGTTAAACACTATTGGGGTAGACAGTATTGAAACGCTGATGAATCAGACCATTCCTGCCTCTATCCGTTTAAAAAAACCGCTTCAATTGCCGGATGCGATGAGTGAACAGGCTTTATTAAACCAGTTACAACAAATTGCACAGCAAAATAAGCTATACAAAACCTATATTGGTCAGGGATATTATAATACCATTACCCCTTCTGTTATACTCAGAAATATATTCGAAAATCCGGGTTGGTATACCCAGTATACGCCTTATCAGGCAGAAATATCGCAGGGACGATTGGAAAGCTTGCTGAATTTTCAAACCATGGTTACAGATTTAACTGGTTTAGAAATAGCCAATGCATCGTTATTAGATGAAGCTACAGCAGCAGCAGAAGCCATGACTATGCTATACCATCAGGCCAATAAAACAGAACAGGTAAGCAGAAATAAATTTTTTGTGGACGATGCCATTTTTGTGCAAACCAAAGATGTTTTAATGACAAGGGCCAATCCTTTGGAAATTGAATTGGTATTTGGAAATTTTGCAACCGCTTTATTAGACGATACTTTTTTTGGTGCTATTGTACAATATCCTGCTGCCAATGGTACTATTAACGATTATCGCGGATTTATTGCCAATGTGCATGCTGTAGGTGCTTATGCAGTAATAGCTACCGATTTGTTAGCTTTAACTTTATTAACACCTCCCGGTGAATTGGGAGCAGATGTGGCCGTTGGTTCTGCACAACGTTTTGGAGTACCATTGGGGTATGGCGGCCCACACGCAGCATTTTTTGCTACCAAGGATGAATTTAAACGCAATATGCCTGGCCGGTTAATTGGTGTAAGTGTTGATGCACAGGGAAACCGGGCACTTAGAATGGCCCTGCAAACCAGAGAGCAACATATTAAAAGAGAAAAAGCAACCAGTAATATTTGTACAGCGCAGGCACTTTTGGCCAACATGGCCGCCATGTATGCGGTATATCATGGTCCTAAAGGTTTAAAAAATATTGCCAAACGCATTCATTTATTAACAGTAGCCCTGAAAAATACACTGGAAGCCCTGAATTATACCATTGAAAAGCAGCACTTTTTTGATACCATTCAGCTAAAAGCAAATGCAAAGTTGATTCAGTCTATTGCTGAACAACACCATATTAATCTGTTTTATAGCAATGAAAATACAGTTAGCATTGCCTTAGATGAAACAACAACCCGTGAAGATGTGGTGAATATTGCTATGATTTTTGCTGCTGCTCAGGAAAAAGACAGTGCAGCTGTTGTTTTTGAAACCGCATTCAATGAACAGCACCAAATTCCGGAATTTGCACAGCGCCATTCTGCCTACTTAACACATCCTGTATTTAATACACATCATAGTGAAACACAAATGATGCGGTATATTAAACAATTGGAACAGAAAGATTTATCGCTCAATATCAGCATGATATCTTTAGGAAGTTGCACCATGAAATTAAATGCAGCTGCTGAAATGATGCCAGTTAGCTGGCCGGCATTTAGCCAGTTACACCCATTTGTTCCCACAAATCAGGCAGCAGGCTACCATCAGGTGATAAAAGAATTGAAAAAATATTTATGTGTTATTACTGGTTTTGCCGATTGCAGTTTGCAACCCAATAGCGGTGCACAAGGCGAGTATGCTGGCTTATTAACCATTCGAAAATTTCATGAAGCAAATAATAATAGTCATCGCAATGTAGTGCTGATACCCATTTCAGCACATGGCACCAACCCTGCCAGTGCAGTAATGGCCGGAATGAAAGTAGTTGTAGTGAAAGGAACAGCAGAAGGACATATTGATGTAAATGATTTGAAGGAAAAAGCAGAAATGCATCAACAAGAATTGGCAGGTTTAATGGTTACCTACCCTTCTACCCATGGTGTTTTTGAAGAAAGCATTAAAGAAATCTGTGCCATTATTCACGAAAATGGCGGTTTGGTTTATATGGATGGTGCCAACATGAACGCACAGGTGGGTTTAACTTCTCCTGCAGAAATTGGTGCCGATGTTTGTCATTTAAACCTACATAAAACCTTTGCAATTCCGCATGGTGGCGGCGGACCGGGTGTTGGACCTATTTGTGTAACAGCCCAACTGGCACCTTTTTTACCGGGTCATACCATTTACAGCAACAACAATAATCATGGCTCAGGCGCTGTTAGTGCTGCACCGGTTGGCTCTGCCTCTATTTTACTGATTAGCTATGCTTATATCAAAATGTTAGGTGCACATGGCGTTAAAATGGCTACCGAATATGCCATTTTAAATGCCAATTACATGAAGGCCCGATTAGAACCCTATTTTAAAATTTTATATACTGGTACCAATGGTTTTGCAGCACATGAATTTATTGTTGATTTAAGACCATATAAACAAACCGCAGGTATAGAAGCGGAAGATGTGGCCAAACGTTTAATGGATTATGGCTTTCATGCCCCCACCATGAGTTTTCCGGTACCGGGCACCATTATGATTGAACCCACTGAAAGTGAAGATAAGGCGGAATTAGATCGTTTCTGCGATGCATTAATTGCTATTCACGATGAAATTAAAGCCATTGAATCCGGCGAGTTAGATGCAGTGGATAATCCTTTAAAAAATGCACCTCATACACAATTAATGGTTGCTGCCGATGCCTGGAACCATAGTTATAGCAGGCAACAGGCAGCATTTCCTTTGTTTTATGTTACGCAAAATAAATTCTGGCCATCGGTTGCCAGAATCAATAACACGTATGGCGACAGAAATTTAATTTGTACCTGCGAGCCCATTGAGAGTTACATGGAGAAATAATCTTAGAGGTACATTCCTAAAAAAATTGTTGAGGCATTAAATTATAAATTACCTCAACAGTTTTTTTGCGATGAACAGGATTAATGTCCGCCTCTCTCACCTCTGTTATTGTTCCATCCGCCGCCACCTCTGGATGGTGCCGGTGCTGAACGTTGTACTGGTGCCGGCCGGTTGATTTGGAAATTTTGAAACCTCGTTTGTCCTCTTTGCTGCATTGCCTGCTGCCGATCTAAATTTCTAATAATTTCCTGATAATTGTTATTAACGGGTGCCCATTGTCGTTGGGGGATTCTTTGTTCCCATTTGCCTTGCTGGTTTCTATACACATTTCCCTGTCTGTCAGATAAAATATTATTTTCTCCTGCTACATTATTGGGCATATTGGGTTGAACATGTACCCCTCTTATATTTCTATCATTACCATAATTGTTATTTCGAATATTAGCTCTATCGTAATTGTAACGATCGTTTCTGACATTCACATTGCTGTTATTATATATCATTCTGTTGTTGGTAATTACATCATGCCGGTAACTGTAAATATTGTTGGTTACAAAACGATTGTTGTTAACAATTATAGGTCTTCTGGCAAAACCACCTCCACCTACATTTCTTCCATAAAAACCATAATTGCGTGGCGACCAGCAATAAGGTGGATGATAAATTCTTGGGCCCCACCAGCCGCCGGCCCATTCATTCCAGATACTGGTACCAAAGCCAATATTAAACCAGCCAAAACTATAATTAAAGCCCATACCCCATCCGTACCAGGGATTATACATCATATTAAAACCCCATGTATATGGCTTGGGGTAATAATAGTTACCCCACCAGGGCCTGTAATAATAACCGGTACCATACACAACTGTAGGCCCATACACAAATGTGTTTAAATAACCCGGGGTATAGCCCATATACACCCAATCGGGAGTAACATCATAGATATACACATATTTTAAATTGTATACCGGATAACTGGGCGGAATAATATCAATTTCAGCAGGACGTTCAGTGGCAACAGACCAGGGGCCGTTGGGTGAAGGTGCTACAAACCAAACGCCACTTTCCACAGTATAATACTGGTTACCATATCTCACAACAGAAGAGGCAGTATTAACAGCGTACTGCATATGGGTACCTTCAATGGGTTTAAATTGTGGATCACCATCATAAGTTACTTCAGCTGCAGCTTTATTTCTGTCTACTTTCGCTGTTTGGGGTATCTGTGCATCTATAATCGCCTCTTTGGCGGCATAGGTTCCGGGCACACTGGCTAAAACATTATCTTTCGGTGAACCTTCAGGAATTTTAGTAAAATCATTAGGAATATTATTTGCTTCAATGTTTTGCCAGTTTCCGTTTAAATTATTGGAAGTATACCATCTTCCAGAAATTAAAATATAATATTGCTGTGTATTAGTATCCAGAAAAATATCATTGCTGCTATTGGCTGCGTACAATAAAGCAGTATTATCAATCGGCACCATATTCGCCTGGCCATTGGTTTGAATTAATTCGGCAGGTTGGGTACTTACAATGATATCGGAGTAGCCGGTATATACATTATCATCACTTTTTTCTGCATTACTACTATAGCCTGCTTGTACATCATTGGCTGCATCTACATCACTGGCAATTTTAGATAAGTTTGCCGGAGGATTATTTGCCGGAGAGAATGGCCCCGTTGCACTTGGGGCACGATACCAATGTTTGGCACCATATAAATAAAACTGTCCATCGGTATTTCTTACAATGGTATAAGGGGTATTAACAACGGCATCTAATCCCCAATTCGGATTTTTTTTCATTTTAGGCTCACCATCTACTAACACCAATATAGAAGGTCGGTTAGCATAAATAATATGAGGCGGATTATTATCAAAATTTTGCGCCAACTTATGCTTTTCTATATTATTATCTAACTGGGTTAATAACTGATCCATAGGCAATGTAATTCCTGCCTGTGGCAATTGTGTTTCTAAAGTTGTTTTTAAGTAGGCAATACGATTTACGTCACTATCGCTGCTTAATTTTAAATTGGGCACCCGTGTATATACAAAATGCACCAATCGAGTATCTCTATCGGTTGAAATGGTTGCTACAGACCAAAAAGTTCCAAACAAAGGATCTTGACTATCTGAATTTTGTACAGATACTACTGCACGAAATTTCAAAATATCACCGGATAAAGACTCAGGTTCTGGCTGATAAACTTTAATGATTGATCCATCATTGGCAGTAATCACTTTTGGCCATTCTGTATTATCCTGCGCCATTACTGCCGAATGTAATATCAAAAAAGCAACAAAAAGTAAAGGGCTAAAAAATAGGCGTAATTTTTTCATACACTCAAATTTTAAAAAAGTAAAATTAGTTACATAATGCTGCGACAATATTACATAGACTTTAAAAAAGGCAGAACTATTAAACTATCCGGCAAAAAAATAAGATAAAATACAATAGTTTAACGTTTCTTTCTAATTCAATTCTTCAAGCTATCTAAGCAAGATTCCTGCCAAATAAAAAAGCAGACCCAACAAGATCTGCTTTTTAAAATTTCTATATAAATATTATCGGTAAATCCAGTTAAATTCATATTCTAATGGCGCTTTTATAGCAGTGCGCTCTGCCACTTTTCTAAATCGGGCAGGTAAATTCATTAAATAATCACGGGCTTTTTCAGCCTTATCGGTTAAACCCGTCATGTATTCAATACCCCATTCTTTTACAAGGGTTTCAACAATATCAGTATAATCTTTAGAAGTGTAAACACCTAACCGTTGTGCGGCATCACTGAAATGAGAAAATGTTGCACCAATTTTTTCGCCCTGTTGTCGTAAAAAATGTGCAGGCATTACAATTTTTTTACGCATCATATCTTCAAATGCTAACATCATTTCACTGGTATCTATTTCAAATATTTTTTCAATAAAACTTTTATATGCTTTTGCATGCCGGGCTTCATCGCCTGCTATAACACCACAAATTTTAGACAAGCGGTTATTACCATATTTCTTGGCCATTGTTGCAGTTCTTCTGTGCGAAATTTGTGTAGCCGTTTCCTGAAATGAGGTATATACAAAATTCAAATAAGGATCATTAGCAACGCCAATATCCATTCCATCTGCAATAAGATATTGCGTACTGATTTGCATTTGACGCATATCTACCCTGCCAGATAAATAAATAAACATATTCAGCAAATCGCCGTGCCGGTTTTCTTCTGCCGACCACATTCTGACCCACCGGCTCCAGCCGTGCGGTTCCTGATTTGCAATACCATCTACCTGCATTAACCACCCTTCATAGGTGGGCAATGCTTCTTCTGTAATAATATCACCTACCAATACCGCTAAATAATCGTACGGTAATTCTTTACACTCCTTCTGTATTTCTTTGATTTCATCAATAAAATCGGGATGATTACTTTGGGGCAAAAAATCGCCGGGCTGCCAATTTTCGTCAATTGGTTTTAAATAAGTCTCAATAATGTCATCCATTTCTTTTGACAAATGCAACATTACTTCTTTCCGGGAAGCTTTTTTAATCTCTAACAAGGTTACAATTATAATTAAGTTAACAAATAAGCACAAAGTTAAGCTACATTTATGCTCTTCAATCACACAACTTGGTTAATTTTATTTTCTGTTCAACAAAATAATGATTAAATGCTTTTTACATCAACAGTAAATGGTAGGTGCAATGCATTATTTTACTTCAAAAAACCAACACTACTACACTTATGAAATATAATTGGATTAAAATCTTAATGGCATCTTTTTTAGTCTTGCTGATTACCCTTATTCTCCACACTGTTTTTCAAAAACCCTGGCCTGCACAAAAAGCAAAAGCATTATTGCCATTACCCGACTCGGCTATTGTACACATGAGCCGGGCAGTTCAAATACCTACTATATCGCCGGAAGATACCCTGCATATCGACACCTTGCATTTCACCCAATTCAATCAATTTCTAACCAATGCTTACCCGCTCATTCATCAGCAACTGAAAAGAACCGTAGTAAATGGCTATAGTTATGTGTACCAATGGGATGGAACCGACAAAACACTAGCACCCATTATATTAATGGGCCATTATGATGTGGTACCGGTTGAACAAGCCTCGGTTACCATGTGGCAGCATCCACCATTTAGTGGCGTAGTGGCAGACAGTGCTATTTGGGGTCGCGGATCGGTAGATGATAAATCGGGTGTCGTTTCTATTTTAGAAACCGTAGAACAGTTATTAAAAGAAGGCTATCAACCTAAACGAACAGTTTTACTCTGCTTTGGACACAATGAAGAATCTACCGGAACCGGTGCAATAGCTATTGTAGATACTTTGCAAAAAAGAGGTATACGTGCAGATCTGGTTATTGATGAGGGTGGCGAAATCAGTACTGAAAAAATAAAAGATATACCTCGTCCCATTGCGTTTATTGGTGTGGCAGAAAAAGGATATGCTACTTTTCAATTAAAAGTAAGTATTCCTGGCGGGCATTCTTCCAAACCCGCCAGAGAAACAGCAATCGATGTATTATCAAGGGCTTTATACAAATTGCGCAGCACACAAATGCCTGCAACCATTACCGAACCGGTTGCTACGTTTTTAGACAGGGCAGGCGCTTCTTCTACCAATTTTTTCAATAAAGTACTACTCACCAATCAATGGTTATTTGCATGGGCAGATAAAAGAGTACTATCTGCCAGCCCTGAAAGCAATGCCATGATCAGAACAACGATTGTACCCACTATTCTGGAAAGTGGTGTAAGAGAAAATGTAATACCGACCATTGCAACTGCTATTGTAAATTCCAGAATTCTTTCGGGAGAAACAACCCATGATGTAATTCAATTTATGAAAAATACCATTCAGGATGAAAGGGTACACATTACTGTTACAGGCGATTTTAATACAGAACCTTCTGCTGCTACTGATACACATGGCCCTGCATTTTTAGCTGTACAACAGGCTATTACAGATGTGGTAGATGATGTAATACCTGTTCCATTTATTATGATAGGTGCTACAGATAGCAGAAGTTATCGAAAAATAAGTAATGGTGTGGTTAATTTTTCTGCATTGATGGATAGTAAAGGTTTTCACGGATTGAATGAACGGTTGCCCATTGCCGATTACAGAAGATATTACAATTTCTACAGAACGGTTATTGAAACCAGTGCAGGATTGGTTCATTGATTATAATGGGAGTTTTATGAAAAAAAATTTAAATAAATAATAACTGCTTTCAGTTTTATATGTTATATTAAAAAAGCTTTGTTATTTTCACCGATTAATTCTACAGCAATGATGATAGAACTTGGAAAATACAATACCCTTACCGTTAGCAGAAAAGTGGACTTTGGTTTTTATATGGATGATGGTGGAGAAGGTATTTTATTACCGAAGCGCTTTGCACCACCGGAACTAAAAATTGGAGACAGTTTAAAAGTATTTGTTTACCACGATTCAGACAACAGACTCATTGCCACCACCCAGGATCCAAAAGGAATTGTTGGCGATATTGTTTTATTAAAATGTGTAAGTGCAACAGGCGCCGGAGCTTTTTTAGATTGGGGTTTAATGAAAGATTTATTTGTTGCAAAATCGCAACAAATAATGGGAATGCGAACTGGTGATACTTATTTGGTTAAAATTTATATTGACCAGCAGAGTAATAGAATTGCAGCATCTGAAAAAATAGACC
>JABAOF010004238.1_pt2 | contig 42881 bp, 34 predicted proteins | sample 7062171 | NCBI WGS metagenome assembly JABAOF01 (sample SAMN14538628, study PRJNA623070) | marine sediment metagenome | biome: marine biome [ENVO:00000428]; feature: marine pelagic biome [ENVO:01000023]; material: deep marine sediment [ENVO:00002113] | place: India: Gulf of Khambhat ... | reverse complement strand
CAGATGGCGGAGCCCAAGTGGGTGATCGCCATGGGTGCCTGTGCATCCACCGGAGGCGTGTTCAACAATTACGCCATCATCCAGGGAGTGGATAAGCTTGTGCCGGTGGATATCTATGTTCCCGGATGTCCACCCAGGCCCGAGCAGTTGATCGAGGGTATTATGAAATTACACTCCAAGATCATGAAGGAGTCGCTGAAGCGATCAATGGATGAAACGGACTAAGCGGATGCGTCAGCGGATAAAGCGGATTTAACGGATGGACTGTTAAGGTGGCCAGTTTAATATTGACAAGATTAAAAGAGAAGTTTCTGGAGTCAATTCTCCAGAGCATTGACTTCAGAGGAGAATTGACGGTCGTGGTAAGGAAACAAGATATTGTGTCCGTTTGTACATTTTTGCGGGACGATACCGAACTCTCCTTTGATTTTCTTTCTGACCTTACCGCGGTCGATCATCTGAGTAGAAAGCCCAGATTCGACGTAATATACCATCTTTACTCATTGGATAAGAATCATCGATTGAGATTGAAAGTAGAAGTTGAGGAAGGCGCAAGCGTTCCCTCGGTCACCTCTATCTGGTGCGCGGCCAACTGGTTAGAGAGAGAAGTATTTGACATGTTCGGAATAAGATTCGACAATCATCCGGACTTGAGAAGAATACTCATGCCTGAAGACTGGATCAGTCATCCGCTCAGAAAGGACTTCCCCTTGACACGAGAAGAGGTGCAGTTCACACATAACAAGAATCGTCCTCCAAAAGTCGAAAGCTGAGGTAGAACTTGGGTCCGCAGACTTTAACCAAAATCCAAAAGGTGGGCAAGAACACCATGGTTCTGAACATGGGGCCCCAGCATCCGGCCACGCACGGAGTGCTACGGGTCATTCTGGAACTGGATGGAGAGACCATTGTCAAGGCCACTCCCGACATAGGATTCCTCCATACGGGCATTGAGAAGACCATGGAGGATAAGACCTACGCTCAAGTGATTCCTCTTACCGACAGGATGGATTATGTGGCCAATCTATCCAATAACTTGGCTTACCTTCTCTCAGTGGAAAAGCTTTTGGATATACAGGCTCCTCCCAAAGCTAAGGTTGTCAGGGTGCTCTTGACGGAGCTGACCCGTATCGCCAGCCATCTGGTGTGGGTGGGCAGCCATGCCATGGATATAGGCGTCCAGAGCATGATGATCTATGGTTTCCGGGAGAGGGAGAAGCTGCTGGACATATTCGAGCTGTGCTCCGGGCAAAGGATGATGACCTCTTATTTCAGAATCGGCGGCTTGGCGCAGGATATACCCGACGGGTTCGAAGAAAAGGTGAGGGAGGTTTTGGAAACCTTCCCCGGTCGAATAGACGATTACGAAAATCTTCTCACCAGGAATCGCATCTGGCTCAATCGAACAGTAGGAGTGGGCAAGATCTCGGCTGAAGATGCCATAGATTGCGGCGTATCAGGTCCCATCCTGAGGGCGTGCGGAGTGAAGTGGGACATCCGAAAATCCAATCCCTACTCCGGATACGATCAGTTCGAGTTTGACATCCCCACCGGAAAAAACGGCGACGTTTATGACCGTTACTTAGTCCGCATTGCGGAGATGAGACAGAGCTTGAGGATCGTCCGGCAGGCTCTGGAGAGCATCCCGGAAGGAGGCTTCGTGGCCCGGGTCCCCGGAGTTGTCCTCCCTCCCAAGGAGGAGGTTCTCCGCAACATCGAGGCTTTGATATTCCAATTCAAATTGGTGGTGGAAGGTTTCTCGGCTCCGGTGGGTGAGGTCTATCACTCCATAGAGAGCCCCAAGGGAGAAATAGGATACTACATCGTCTCCGACGGATCCAACAAACCGTATCGAGTGAGAGTCCGGCCCCCTTGCTTTGTCAATTTAAGTGCTCTTCCCAAGATGATCGAAGGAAGGCTGCTGGCCGACGTGGTGGCCGTGATCGGAAGCATCGATATAGTGCTGGGAGAAATCGACAGGTAGGAAGGTTTCAGGTTTAAGGTTGAAGGTTGACCTATATGTTGAATGAGACGGCTCAAAAGAAGATCGCGGAGTTGAAGGGCAAGTATCCTCAGAGGCGGAGCGCCATTCTTCCGGCCATGCACGTGGTGCTGGAGGAGGTGGGCTTCTACAATCGGGACATCGTCAAGCAGGTGGCAGGCCTTCTTGATCTCAGCGAGATGGAACTCAGCGAGACCCTTTCCTTCTATACCTACTTCCCCAAGGAAGGGGTGGGGAAATATCACATTCAGGTGTGCACCAACGTCTCCTGCATGCTTTCAGGGGCTGAGCAGTTGGTGAGTTACTTAGAGGAGAAGCTGAAGATAGAGGTCGGCCAAACCACCGCGGACGGCCTTTTCACGTTAACCGCGGTTGAATGCTTGGGTTCGTGCGGCACGGCTCCGGTGATGCAGATAAATCAGGCATACTACGAGAACTTGACCAGGGCCAAGGTGGATGAAATAATCGAGGAGTTGAGAAAGCAGGGAGGTACGTGAGACAGATCTCGGCTTAGTTGTGCCGGAGTGTCCCGCTTTAGCGGGACCAACAAAGCCAGTCCACCTAAAGGCGGACACTCCAGCTTTGTTTCTCTATGTCTTTGTGAGGTCAGTTAGGAAGTAATGGAAAAGATCCTGTTCAAACATATAGACGTTCCTGATCAACATAAGATCGAGACCTACATCAAAAATGGCGGCTATCAAGCTCTGCCTAAAGCTTTGAAGGAACACACCCCGGATCAGATAATTGAGATGGTCAAGACATCCGGTTTGAGAGGAAGGGGAGGGGCCGGTTTCCCCGCCGGGATGAAATGGGGCTTCGTGCCCAAAGACTCGCCCCATCCCAATTTCCTGCTCTGCAATGCTGATGAGGGGGAGCCGGGGACATTCAAAGACAGGGCTTTGATCGAGAACGATCCCCACCAGTTGATAGAGGGAATCATCATTGCCTCATACGCCATAGGAGCGCACCAGGCCTTCATCTACATTCGCGGAGAATTCTATTTTGAGGCCAAGAGACTGCAGGAGGCGATAGACGAATCCTATCGGAAAGGATATCTGGGAAAGAATGTCCTGGGATCTGGATTCGACCTGGATCTCGATATACATAGAGGAGGAGGAGCCTACGTCTGCGGAGAGGAGACATCTTTGATGGAGTCCATTGAAGGGAAAAGGGGAAACCCCAGACTCAAGCCTCCTTTCCCGGCCTCGGTAGGACTTTATAAAAACCCGACGGTGATAAACAACGTGGAAACCCTGTCAAATGTTCCTCACATCGTGTTGAACGGAGGAGAGTGGTATGCAAAGATCGGCACGCCCAAAAGCACAGGCACCAAGATATTCTCCTTATCCGGTCACGTGAAGAAGCCGGGAAATTATGAGCTGCCCATGGGCGTCACCTTGCGAGAGCTGGTCTACGAGCACGGCGGGGGAATAAAGAATGATCGCAAGCTCAAAGCGGTGATCCCTGGGGGGGTCTCCACCCCGGTTCTGACGGCCGACCTTATTGACGTGAAGATGGATTTCGATTCCCTTTACGAGGCTGGATCGCTGTTGGGTTCTGGAGCTACCATCGTGATGGACGAGACCACCTGTATGGTGAAGGTGGCCTACCGCATCTCCAAGTTCTTCGAGCACGAGTCGTGTGGAAAATGTGTTCCCTGTCGAGAGGGAACCAGATGGATCAGACAGATCATGGAGAGGATTGAAAACGGAAAGGGTAGAGAGGAAGACATAGAACCTCTGCGGGACATCTGCGCCAATATAGCCGGAAATACCGTCTGCCCTCTGGGCGATGCGGCAGTTATTCCGATCCAGAGCACCATTGAGAAATTCCGGGATGAATACGAGTATCACATAAAGCATAAGAAATGTATGGTCGATTTGGGCCAGAGATTTCTCTAGGTCCGTCAACAGATTGAACGGATTAAACGGATAGCATGGTAACTTTGACCATAGATGGAAAGCAGGTGACGGTGGAGGAGGGGACTACGATTCTCACGGCGGCGGAAAAGCTAGGCATTGAGATACCCACCTTCTGTTATCACGACAAACTGGAGCCGGTGGGTGCCTGTCGTATGTGCTTGGTAGAAGTGGAGAAGATGTGGAAGTTACAGGTGGCCTGCGCAACGCCGGTGACGGAAGGGATGGTGGTGAAAACCGACACGCCCAAGGTGAAAGCTGCCCGAAAAGGCGTCCTGGAATTTCTGCTTATCAATCACCCGTTGGACTGTCCGGTGTGTGACAAGGGCGGAGAATGTGAGCTTCAGAACCTAGTCTTCAAATACGGGTCGGACAAAAGCAGGTATGTGGAGGAAAAAAGAAGGTTTGTGGTCGACCCGAAGTCCAAATATGATGATCTTGACATCGGACCCCAAATAGTAAGAAATATGAATCGGTGCATACTGTGCAGAAAATGTGTTCGATTCATTAACGAGATCGGGCGAGAGACCGATTTAGGCACCTTCGGAAGAGCAGCCAAATCAGAAATCAACGTCCTGCCCGACATTCCGGTAGACAATCCGTATTCGGGAAACACGGTGGAGATATGTCCGGTGGGCGCTTTGACATCCAAGTCCTTTAGACACAAAACAAGAGTCTGGGAGTTGAAAGCCACGCCATCGGTTTGTCCGCTCTGCGCGGACGGATGCAATATCAACCTGTGGACCAAGGATGACCAGATCTATCGCATCACCTCAAGAAGAAACGATTTCGTGGATGAGGGTTTCTTGTGCGATAAGGGCAGGTTCGGATTCGAGTACGTGCATTCTCCCAACAGGTTGGAACATCCTCTGATAAGAGAGAACGGAAAGCTCTCGCCAACGGATTGGGACGAGGCAATCGAATTGGTGGCATCCAAATTGAAAACTATAAGGGAGCAATCCGGCGCGGATGCTCTGGCTGGGATAGGATCGCACAAACTCACCAATGAAGAGAGCTACCTTTTTCAGAAGTTCTTTAGAGTGGTGGTGGGAACTAATAACATTGATCATAGAATCCATTCAGAGCATGCCCTGCCAAATCCGGTTCTCAATAGCGGCAACCAGGTTCACGGCATGGTCAACTCAATCGCAGACATCGAAAAGGCTGGGATGATTCTCGTCCTGGGCTGTGACCTGGAGAAAGAGCATCCTATAGCGAACTTGCGAGTGATTAAGTCCGCCCGGAAAGGCAGCCTGTTGTTTGCGGCAAACCCGGAAAGCACTCGGCTAGGGCGATTCGCAAAGGACGAGCTGGTTTACAGTAAAGGCGCCGAGTCCGCCCTTCTGAATGGTTTGATGGAAGAGCTGGGAGAGAAAGGCCAGCAGCTCGACAAGTCCAACATGTCACAAAGGACAGGCCTCACTTTGGAAAGAATGGGCGATCTGGCCCAAGCTTTGGCAAAGGCCGAGAGCATAATCGTTCTCTGTGGCAAGGAAATCATCAGGCATCCTGACAGCGCGGAACTTATCGGAAAGCTGCATAGGCTGATGCATCTGACCGGACAGGAGGACACGGATGGCAGCGGCATCAATCTCCTTTGGGAGGGCTGCAATTCCCAAGGTGCCTCGGATTGCGGTGTGCTGCCGGATAGGCTTCCAGGGTACGTGGATGTGGCAGACGACAGTTGGAGAGCCAAGGTTGCACAAGTCTGGCAAACGGCGATTCCAAGCAAGCCGGGACTGAATTTCAATTCGATGCTGCAAGGAGCCAACCAAGGCAAGATCAGAGCCATGTGCGTAGCAGGTGCGGACCCGGTGAGCGACAACCCCGACAAAGCTTACGCGGAGAATGCACTGGCGAAGCTTGATTTTATGGTGGTGCAGGATATCTGCTTGAGCGAGACGGCCAGGCTGGCTGACGTGGTTCTCCCCGGAGCTTCTTTTGCTGAAAAAGAGGGCACCTTCACCAACGTGGAGAGAAGGATTCAGAAGCTGGCTAAGGCCTTCGGTCCGATAGGAAACTCGAAACCTGACTGGTACATCATCTGCATGTTGGCCCAAGTGCTGGGGCACGATTTCGATTACAATTCGCCTGCTCAAGTTTTCGAAGAACTGGCTAAGGTTTCACCCGTTCATGCAAACCTGAGGTGGCAGGATTTAGGCGAGACGGGAAAACGCTGGGAAATAACTTAAGAGTATATGCTTGCGTTTATCATCATAACCTTGGTTAAGATAGCAGTGGTTCTGGTCGTTTTTCTGCTTCTGGTGGCTTACCTCACCTGGCTGGAAAGGAAGCTTCTGGGACACTTTCACGTCAGACTTGGTCCCATGCGCGTAGGTCCTCACGGTCTGCTACAGCCCATCGCTGACGGCCTGAAACTCCTGTTCAAAGAAGACCTCATTCCGGCGAACGTAAACAAGTTTATGTATAATTTGGCTCCGGTCCTGACCTTTGTCCCTGCCTTGATAATCGTGGCGGTTATCCCGTTCGGTAAAGAGTTTACGATCTTTGGGCGGCAGATAGATCTGGTGATTTCCAACTTCAACATGGGAGTACTCTACGTGCTTGGCGTCAGCTCCCTCGGTATATATGGGATGGTTTTAGCCGGGTGGTCTTCCAATAACAAATACTCTCTTTTGGGCGGACTGAGATCGTCCGCTCAAATGATCAGCTATGAGATTTCCTTAGGTCTTTCCATAATCGGGGTTTTAATGCTCGCCGGGTCCTTAAGCTTGGTTGACGTGGTCAGTGCTCAAGATAATTTTTCTAACTGGTTCATCTTCCGTCAACCGCTTGCGTTCATCCTCTATTTAGTGTGCGCGGTGGCGGAGCTTAATCGTACTCCCTTTGATCTCACGGAGGCAGAAAGTGAACTGGTGGCGGGATACATGACCGAGTATTCGTCCATGAAGTTCGGCATGTTCTACGTGGCGGAATACGGGAACATGATCAATCTGGCTGCGCTGTCGACGACCCTATTTCTGGGAGGCTGGCATGGTCCGTTCTTACCGCCGGTTGTGTGGTTCCTGGTAAAGATGGTCGCGTTCCTGTTCCTCTACATCTGGATAAGAGCCACCTTGCCCAGATTCAGATATGATCAGCTGATGAACTTCGGATGGAAGGTTCTGCTGCCTCTGGCGCTGCTCAATATTTTCATCACGGCAGTGATAATGGTCTTGTAGAAAGGGTCGCAGGTTCGACTATGTTTAAGGTTTTGAAAACGATATTCTGGGCGATACCAAGGGGGTTGTCGGTGACTCTCAAGTACCTGCTTTCCAAGCCCACTACGGTGAGATACCCGGAGCAAAAACTGACACTTTCCCCGCGATATCGGGGACTTCATTACCTGGAGAGACACGAGGACGGATCTGAGAAGTGCGTTTGCTGCGGCCTGTGTGCCGCGGCTTGCCCCTCCGGCTGCATCTATATGGAGCCAGCGGAAAACGAGTTCGGCGAAAGATATGCCAAAGTCTACGAGATAAACGAGCTCAGATGCATCTTCTGCGGATACTGCCAGGAGGCCTGTCCCAAGGAGGCGATATTCTTGGGAAAGGAGTACGAGTTCTCCAATGACAGACGGGATAAGCTAATATACAGCAAAGACGATCTGTTGGTTGCTTATCCCAAGAAAGCCTCGACGAACCGAACGGTCAACGGATGAAACGGATTGAACGGATGAGAAGATGGAGATTCTGATCTTTTCTACACTGGCAATTGTTGCGGTGGTTTGTTCTGTTCTGGTTATCAGCCAGAGAAGCCCGATCGCAAGTGCCCTGTTCTTGATAGCCACCATGGTGAGCTTGGCCATATTGTTCTTGATGCTCAACGCCCCGTTTTTGGCAGTTATCCAGGTCATCGTGTATGCAGGAGCCATTATGGTTCTGTTCATATTCGTCATCATGCTTTTGAATCTGAGACGGGACGAATTCGGACCGGAAAAGAGAAAGGCCCAAAGGTTCTTTGCCATCCTGTTTGTGTTTCTGCTCTTGATCGGGATAGCCACGGTCATCGAACTGGGAGTGCCTGGTCTCAATCCGGTCCAGGAAACTTCTGAGGCAGAAGTACCCGCCAGCGTCGAGGCCTTAGCGCAGTTGTTGTTCACCAAATATCTCTTCCCATTTGAGCTGGCTTCGATCCTGCTTGTGGTCGCAATTGTGGGCGCCATCATAATGGCAAAGAGGAGATTGTAACCGATCGACCATCCACAAAGAAGGTAATTGAAGGAAAGACCAATGGTTTCTACTTCCTCCTATCTGATATTGAGCGCAGCGATCTTCACCGTCGGAGTATTGGGTGTTTTGGCGAGGCGCAACATCTTGATCATGTTTATGTCCATCGAGCTGATGCTGAACGCGGTCAACCTGGCCCTTGTAGCCCTGTCCAGACATTTAGGTTCCCTGGACGGGCAGGTGATTGTGTTTCTGGTCATGACCGTGGCAGCGGCAGAGGCCGCGGTGGGATTGGCCATCATCATCTGTCTTTTCAGGAACAAAAAGAGCGTGAACGTGGACGATTATAACCTGATGAAATGGTGAATGCTTTCGGCCATTAAAGGCAAAATGCCACAGACAAACTGCGAAGCGTTATGAATTACGTTTACTTAGTCCCATTATTTCCATTCATCGGTTTTGTGACAAACGGGCTTATGCGACTGTCTCAGAAGTCACCTTTCGAGGAAAAGAGTTGGGTGAAGGGTCTGGTAAGCTGGATAGGCTGCGGCTCAGTGGGCCTGTCATTTCTGACATCAGTTATCATATTCTTCCAACTTTTAGCTCTGCCGGCAGGGGAGAGGGTGGTGCAAAAAATCGCCTTCCCCTGGATTCTGTCCGGAGACTTTCATATAGACGTGGGCTTTCTGCTGGATCCTCTCTCCGCTGTCATGATCCTGGTGGTTTCCGGTGTGGGATTCATCATACACCTCTACTCCACCGGCTATATGGCAGAGGATAAAGGATATGCCCGATACTTCTCGTACCTGAATCTTTTCACCTTCTTCATGTTGATGCTGGTCTTGTCCAACAATTTTCTGTTGCTGTATTTAGGATGGGAAGGCGTAGGCCTTTGTTCCTACCTCCTGATTGGTTTCTGGTATGAGAAAAAGAGCGCCGCAGATGCGGGAAAGAAAGCTTTTATCGTGAACCGAATCGGGGACTTCGGTTTTGCCCTGGGGGTGATACTGATTTTCTGGACCTTCGGCAGTCTCAACTTCGCAGACGTGTTCGACAACGCTCCACATGTTCTGGCCGCGGGAGGGGGGCTGGTCACCGCCATGACCCTGCTTCTGTTTATGGGAGCCATCGGCAAGTCGGCTCAGATACCTCTTTACGTGTGGCTCCCGGATGCCATGGAGGGCCCCACTCCTGTGTCTGCTTTGATTCATGCAGCCACCATGGTTACCGCGGGAGTATACATGGTGGCAAGATGTCACGCTCTCTTCATTCTGGCTCCCTTCACCATGGGGGTGGTGGCTGTGATCGGCGCTGCGACCGCCATGTACGCCGCGTCCATCGGCTTGGTGCAGAATGATATCAAGAGGGTGCTGGCGTACTCCACCATCAGCCAGTTAGGCTATATGTTCTTGGCCTGCGGAGTGGGAGCCTTCGCGGTGGGGATATTTCATCTTATGACCCACGCGTTTTTTAAAGCTTTACTCTTCCTTTCCGCCGGGTCAGTCATGCATGCCCTGTCCGGCGAACTGAATATGCAGAAGATGGGCGGCTTGAAGAAATACCTGCCGGTGACCTTCTGGTGTTTTCTTGTCGGAACTTTAGCCATCTCCGGCATTCCTCTTTTCTCCGGGTTCTTCAGCAAGGATGAAATCCTGTGGAGGGCATTCTCAAGCGAACAGGGCCACGCGGTCCTCTGGTTGGTGGGAGTGTTTACCGCAGGCCTGACCGCCTTCTACATGTTCAGATTGTTCTTCATGACCTTCATGGGAAAATCCAGAATGGACCCACAGGTTGAAGCTCACGTGCATGAATCCCCGAAATCCATGACCATTCCTCTGACTGTCCTGGCGGTGCTTTCCGTCATCGGCGGCTACGTCGGTATTCCTGCGTCGCTGGGAGGGTCCAACCGGTTTGAGGGATTCTTGGCATCTGTGTTTGAGCCCGGTCATGCCGCCGCTCACGAAGTATCCCACCAGGTGCCGTCTGCAAAGTACATCCTGATGGTAATCTCCATAGCCGTGGTGCTGGTTTCCATTCTCGTGGCGTCGAGGTTCTACCTCAAGGACCTGGGGATTCCCAGGAGGCTGGCGGAAAGATACAGCTTCCCCTATCGGGTTCTGTTCAACAAATACTACGTGGACGAGCTTTATGCTGAAGTTGCGGTGAATCCGCTGCTCAACCTGGCCTTGTTCCTGTGGAAGCAATTCGACGTCCTGGTGATAGATGGCGCGGCCAATGGCATAGCTTACCTGGTCAAGGGAGTTGGCTCGGTGATAAGAAGGGCCCAGACTGGTTACTTGCGCAACTATGCTCTATCGTTGATATTCGGAGCTATGCTTATCCTGATTTACTTCGTCTTCAGGTGAGACTATGGATAGCTGGATTTTGACCATACTTACGTTCTTCCCCATGCTGGGAGTGTTGGTACTGCTTTTCGTGGAAAAGGGCAGGCATAACGCCATCCGAACAATTGCCTTCATCGCGTCTTTGTTGAATGCTTTACTCTCGCTGTACGTGTATTTCGGCTTCGCCACCGATTCGTCAGCAATGCAGTTTTCCGTCAACAAGATTTGGATTGAGACTCTGGGAATCAGCTACCATCTGGGCATCGACGGAATAAGCCTGTTTTTGGTTCTGCTGACCACGTTTCTTACGCCCCTGGCGATTCTCTCCTCCTGGTCCGCTGTCACCGACAAGGTCAAAGGCTACTTCATCTCCATGCTGTTTTTGGAAACCGGGATGATCGGGGTCTTCGTCGCTTTGGATTTGTTTTTGTTCTATGTGTTCTGGGAACTCATGCTGGTTCCCATGTATTTTCTCATAGGTATCTGGGGCGGACCGAGAAGAATATACGCCACCATAAAGTTCGTGCTCTTTACTATGACCGGCTCCCTTCTGATGCTGGTGGCGATATTGGTTCTGTATTTCATGAATCACAGCTATACCGGAGCATATACCTTCGACCTTTTCGAGATAACCAAGCTCCCTATTCCGTTGGGTGCGCAGTTCTGGCTGTTCTTTGCCTTTGCTTTGGCTTTTGCTATTAAGGTGCCCATGTTTCCGTTCCACACGTGGCTCCCGGACGCGCACGTGGAGGCTCCCACTGCCGGATCGGTCATTCTGGCCGGCGTGCTTCTTAAAATGGGAACGTACGGTTTCTTAAGATTCTGCTTACCCTTGTTCCCGAACGCATTCAAGGATTATGTTCCCTTGTTCTCAGTGTTGGCGATAATTGGCGTATTGTATGGTGCTTTAGTTTGCATAAGGCAAGAGGACGTGAAGAGTTTGGTGGCCTTCTCGTCAGTCAGCCACCTGGGCTTTGTGATGCTCGGTCTTTTTGCTCTTAACATTCAGGGGATTGAGGGCGGCATTCTTCAGATGATCAATCACGGCATCTCCACCGGAGCGCTGTTTTTGATAGTGGGGATGATATATGAGAGAAGACATACCCGTCTGATCGTCGATTTCGGAGGCGTATCCAAGAGAATGCCCGTTCTTGCAGCTTTCTTTATGATCGTTGCCCTTTCGTCCATCGGGCTTCCCGGAACCAACGGGTTTGTGGGAGAATTCACCATTCTTCTGGGCACGTTCAAGTCGAACGTGGCCTACGCTGTATTGGCGGCAGTGGGCATCATCTTGGCTGCGGTCTACATGCTGTGGATGTATCAGCGGGTGATGTTCGGAAAAGTCACAGACCCCGAAAATCAGAAGCTGAAAGATATCAACTGGCGGGAGAAGATGGTGTTGATACCTTTGATCCTTGCTATATTCTGGATCGGTGTATATCCCAAGCCTGTCTTTACCAGAATGGGGCCTTCGGTGACGGCTCTGATAGAGAATGCCAAGACCAAGTATGAGGAAAACCGGCTCTTGCAAGCGGGCTCTCAGACAGATAAGCAAAGCACGGAATTCGAGGACCTGAAGGCTGAGACCGCGAATCCTGGTTTGGAAGGCCCGGAAGGATCAGGAGAAATGTAGATGGATTGGACCTTTCCAGCGATCAATCTCAAACTTATTCTGCCGGAGATCATCCTCTGCGTCTTCGCCATCCTGATCATGCTTCTGGATCCTTTCCTCTCCAAAGGACGGAAGATGATTTCGGGCCACATCGCCTGGGTAGCCATAGTGCTGGCATTTTGGGCCAACCTCAGTCTCTGGGACCTTCAGGAGGCGACCCTCAGTGAGATGTTCCTGGTAGACAACTACGCAACCTTCTTCAAGTTCATCTTCCTGGCCGGATCATTTCTGATAATCTTCGTCTCCATGAATTATCTGAAGAGGGAAGAGATTCTGCACGGGGAGTACTTCAGTTTGATTCTGTTTTCTACTTTAGGAATGACGCTTTTGGCATCTGGCTTTGACCTGGTGATTATCTTCCTGGGTCTGGAGATCATGTCGGTTTCGCTCTATGTCTTGGCGGGATTTAAAAGAGAAGATTTGAACTCCAACGAGGCGGCGTTGAAATACTTCTTAATGGGGGCTTTTGCAACAGGATTCTTACTGTACGGCATCGTGATGATTTATGGAAGCACGGGAAGCACCAACTTAGAGCAGATCATCAAGAGCATCGCTTTTGGCGGAGGCAGTCCCAATCTGTTGATCTGGGCTGGAGCGGGATTGCTTTTGGTGGGCTTCGGATTTAAGATAGCCTCAGTTCCTTTTCACATGTGGGTGCCGGACGTGTACCAGGGGGCTCCGACTCCGGTAACTGCTTTCATCTCTGCCGGGCCGAAGGCGGCAGGATTTGCAGCGCTGTTAAGGGTATTCCTGTTCTCTTTCGTAACCATAAAGCTCGACTGGACCGTCATTGTGTGGATCATGGCAGCTTTGACAATGACGGTTGGAAACGTTATTGCCATAGCTCAATCCGACATCAAGCGCATGCTGGCATATTCGTCCATCGCGCACGCCGGCTACGTGCTGATAGCGTTGGTAGCTGGGGGAGAAAGTGGAATCTCCAGCGCACTCTTTTATCTTTTAGCGTACACCTTCATGAACATTGGGGCTTTCACCGTGGTGATTGCACTGGGAAGGAAAGGTGAGGAGAACACTGGTCTGGACGACTATTCGGGGCTTGGCACCAGATCTCCGCTTTTAGCCGTCGTCATGTCGGTCTTCATGTTTTCGTTGGCGGGATTTCCTCCCACCGCCGGATTCATGGGGAAATTCTACGTGTTCAGTGCGGCGGTGAAGTCGGGATTCGTAGGACTGGCCATAATTGGAGTTCTGAACAGCCTGGTCTCGGTTTACTACTACTTGAGAGTTGTGGTGGTCATGTTCATGCAGCCTCCGCCAGCCGAGACGCAGCGGGTTCCGGTGGCGTTTGGCGCGGGACTGGTCCTTTTAGTTTCTGTCTGGGGAGTTCTTCATTTCGGCATATTCCCCGATAGGCTGCTCAACCTGGCTCAAGCGTCTGTTTCCTCCATATTCTAGCGCAAGAACGAGAAGCCCCCTATTGCCGCATCTCTCCAGTTCCCGCGTCAAGCTAGGGGAACTCAAAAACAATTCAGTCCTTAGAGCGACTCCTCTTTTATCCAGAGGGAAGCCCGGGGAAATTCGGAAACGCTAGCTCATCCTGCCCGAGCCTAAGGATAGCTCCTGCGGATGTTCTTGTGAGCACGACGCGCGGGAGATCCCTCGGGAAGAATCGCGAGGGCAAAAAAGAAGGTCGGGTGTTACCGTCAGACACCCGACCGATGAAAGGAGTGAAAAATGAAGGCCTCACTCTTTCTTGGGTGTATACGCTGAAACCCGCGTAAGGTTTCAAAAATCTTTAGTTGTCAGCAAAAATTCACCATAAACACGAATACTGTGTGAACCGCCCCATCGCCATGACTCTTTCCATCTATCCGTTTATCAGACGCTGACTGCGGGATTCGTCGCTAACACGCATAAAGGTCGTGACTCGTATGCCAGGCCAGCAGGTATTCCCGAAGCCTCCAAACCGCCGGCGTCAGCATTTCCGGTGTTGAAGCGCCGTGGATCCTTCGCTTCCCCCGCAATGACGATTTTAGGCTTCCGATAACACGAACAGGGGATCACCAATGGGGGATGAGTTAGTACAAGCGCCAGCCTGGGTGAGAAGTGCCGGACGTACTTCTCGCTACGTGTAACCGAGAAAACAAAGATCGGGTGCTCTGCTAAGAACACCCGATTTAGGCAAAGAAAGGAGTGAAAAAATGAGCGCGCCGCTATCTTCTCTTGTTTATACGCCCAGACCCTAGGGTGGGTTCCAAAAATCTTCCGTATAATCAGAGCAACGGAGATCGCCGAACCTTCCGGAAGATCAGCGCTGGAAATTCCCGGGCCCGGAGCACTGCGGACTCTTCGCTTCGCCGGGAGTGATATGAAGAAGCGTGGTTGCCCAATTATTGGGCCCTCTTTTTTGTCGATGAATCGAGCAACAACGTCGACAAGCTCTTTGTGGATGCCATCCCAGAAAGGTATCTGGAATCTACAACAGGAAGGCCGTAGGATGCGGGTGAGGGGTCCAACCCTTGTACAATGAGACTTAATCTACGAGTCAAAGGGATTGAGCGTGATAACGGATTAAACGGATAGAACGGACGAACGAAAACTAGGTTTGCATCCGCTTAATCTGTTCCATCCGTTGACCACTCTGACGCTTTCTCTTCTTGAACTCTCTGGCCTGGTGCATGAAAGCCTCTAGGCGGGTTATTTCGTTGACGTCCTCCAGACCCTCGTAGGCCAAGTTAAGCCAGGGTACGTTGTCGAAATCCTCCCGGATTTTCTTTGAGATAGCGGTGACTACAGTTCCGGGCATGCAGGCAAAGGGCATGGTGTTGACGATTCCAGAAAGTCCGTGGTCGATGTAATCGATGGCTTTCCCAACCGAGAGTATGGCTTCGCCGCCGAAGGATTCGTGCAGATAAGGGCTGGCCAGTTCCAAAATGTGCTCAATACCGGGTTCGTGGCCCTCCAGAATTGATCCTTCCAGCCTTTTCTCCAGCCGGTATTCTTTTCCTCTCTGGATCCGGTCGGTTAACCAGCCTTTTGCGTAGTCTTTGTAGCTTCTCTTAAGGAGGCTTAGCCTTTTGTACATGTAGGTGGTATAGTTGATCCATTCGGCCATCCCCGCCACCCATGCTTCTCCTCCCAGAGCCTCAATTTTTCTAACGAGGCTATTGTTGGAAAACCTGTTGGACCTTATGTAGATCTCTCCCACCACTCCGATGATCGGCTTCCTCTTTTCTCTATCCATTTCAATTTTGCGAAACATGTGCTTCGCCCAGGTCAGAGTCTCCTCGATGTCACCTTTGGATCTGATGGTTCTGGCCAACTGTTCCAAGCACCGGCGGTGGACCCGGTCGGTCTCACCTTTTTTCTTTTCATAGGGTCTGTTCTGATGCAGAAGCTTTGCCAGAAGATCTGTTGTCACCATCCCCTTCCACGCTAATTTGCGAAAATCACCGTCGAGGTTCGAAACAGTGGAATAAGAATCCTTGGAGTCCGGGGAGACAATCGGAACGTTAGGATAACCCATCTCATCCAGTATCACGCGGTGCAGGTTATGATACTGGCCGAATCGACAAGGACCGTTGGCCTTGGGCATGAAGAAGGCGACCTTATCTGCGTCTACTTCTGGTTTCCTCAGAAACTTGAGAAGATCGCCCGTGGTCAGAATGCAGGGGTAGCATTCTTTTCCGGTGGTGAACTTCCTTCCCAGAATAAGTGTTTCCTCATCCGATTCGTCCATTACGTGAGCTTCCTGCCCACACGCTTCCAGAGCGGCTTCGAACGATAAGGCATGATCACACATATAGGGGATATACAAAGTCCTGTGATTTTCAGACACAGCGATTTTGTATTTTTGTGCAGGTGGCTTCTTGTCGTATGGAGGCCGGTATTTCTTCAGGCTGTCCAAGAAAGCTTCGCAGCGGGTGATAACACCGGCGTCTGCAGAATGCTCATCCAGCTCGATCTGAAGATAAGGTTTGCCACACACATTCTTCCTGAAGAAATGAGTGATGAAAGAATCGGGACCACACCCGAAATTGGTTACATACAACCCGAAAAGGTTTTTGTGCATTTTGAGGACTTCGGATGCCGCCAGAATCTTCTGCCCGTATTTCCAGTACATGTTAGGCAGATGGTCCCTTTTGATTTGAGGATCATGGATCAGGAAATCCATTGGAATCGCCGGGGCGCCTAAGTCCGCAAGCTTTTTGGGTAGATTCAAGCTGAGTTCAAGATCGCAGGTGTTGTAGGGTCTTCCCACAATCACCAAAGCCTTCTGATTCTCCTGCAGGTCTCGTAAGACCTCTTTCCCTTTTAAGGCTAGCCTTCGGTAAAACTCCTCCTGACAGGCTTCGGCCTTGAGCATGGCTTGAGCTATCTGTCTTTTTGTCCTCTTCAGCTCGCTTCCCAGCCTGGCGAGCGTCTTCAGAAGAATGCCCCTGTCCAGTTGGAAATATACCGGAAAGGAAATCAAGCGAGTCGAGTAATCTTCAAGATTTATGGCAGCTTTCATGACGTACGGCAGGGACTGCACATAAGGACAAGCATAATTCTCCTGATTGTGGTCATCCTCCTTTTGCATGTTAATCAAGCTGGGGATGAAAATATAGTCCACTTTTTTGTTCAGGAGATTCAAAACGTGCCCGTGTGCTACCTTAACCGGAAAACAGCTTTCGGAAAGAACCTGTTCCGCACCCTGGCGGATGATCTTTTTGTTGGTCGGGTCGGAGAGCACCACCTCAAAGCCCAGCTCCTCGAAGAAGGTGGCCCAGTACGGGAAGAATTCGTACAAGAAAAGCGATCGGGGGATTCCGATCTTTTTCCTTGTTGTGGTCTTCAAACCAACTTGAGAGGATACAAATTCCTTGTGAAGGTTGAAGAGTATTCTCTCTCTTTCTCTAAACAGATCAGGAATGCTCGGTCTTTTGGATTTTCTTTTGGTGTCGTATTTTTCGCAACGGCTTCCATAGAATAGAGGCCGTTCACCCTCGACCTTGACCTCTTTTATCTCGCAGCGGTTGGGGCAGTCAGTGCATTCGAAAGTGGAAATGGAGTATTGCTTTTCAGACAGATCGAATCCCTTAAAGCTACTTTTGCCGCCCTTATACTCTTCCATGGCCAAGATGGCAGCACCTATGGCACCGGTTACATCATGATGAGGAGGAACGGTAACCTTTTTGCCGATAACCTCCTCGAAGGCAGCCACCACCGCTTTGTTCCAAGCTACCCCACCCTGGAAGAAGATGTGGTTACCCACCCTTTTGTCACCGACGACCTTATTCAGGTAATTGTAGACTATCGAGCAGGCCAGACCCGCCACCAGGTCCTCTTTAGGAATGCCACTCTGCTGATGCGCCACAAGATCAGATTCCATGAAAACCGTACAACGCTCGCCACAGTTGACCGGGCACCTGGATTTAAGCGCTAGATCCCCGAATTCCTCCTCAATATTGATGGACAGCTTTTCCGCCTGCTCTTGCAGGAACGATCCCGTTCCGGCCGCGCATACCTTGTTCATTTCGAAATCTACAACTGCTCCATCCTGCAGGCTGACATACTTTGAATCCTGCCCTCCAATCTCAAATATGGTGTCCACCTGCGGATCGATGCTGACCGCAGCCACCGCCTGTGCGGTGATCTCGTTGTGAACCACGTCCGCGCCCACGAAATCTCCGGTCAAGTATCTCCCTGACCCTGTGGTCCCGACGCCCAGGATGTTTACCCTGTGCTTGATCTGGTCGCCCACAATCTTCAGGCCGCGCTTCACCGCCTCGATGGGGCGTCCTTCCGTCATCAGATAGATTCTGGCGATTACGTTCTTGTCCCCGTCGATGGCCACGACATTGGTTGACAGCGACCCCACGTCGACTCCCAGGAAGGCATCGATTCTCTCTCCTCCTGGTACTTTGTGACCTCTGGTAATCTCATAATACTTGTTTTCAGGAGAAGCAAAGACTAAAGGCTCTTTTCCTTTGTGTTGGCTTTTGCGGGAAGCCAAGTATTCGTTCAACTTGCTCAAACCTCGGAATGGGATATCCTGTCTCCCCGTACCCAGGACGGATAGTACCGCCCCGATGGCTCCCATCTCCTTGTAGAATTCCGGAATTACCAGCTCACCCTCGTTAAGTCCAAATACGTTCTCGAAAGCCCTTCTCATTCCCAGATTGGCGGCAACGCCGCCCTGAAAGGAGACGTCCTTATTGATCTTCTTCCCCTTGGCAATGGAGCCTTTGAAGTTCCTGGCCATGGCGAAGCAAAGTCCGGCCACGATATCATAGTCCGGAGTGGCGATCTGCTGGAGGTGGATCATATCTGATTTGGCAAAGACGCTGCACCTCCCCGCTATCCGCGGCGGATTCTTCGATCTCATTGCTAGCTCTCCAAACTCATCCTCGATGGATATCTTCAGCCGGTTGGCTTGTTGGTCCAGGAATGATCCGGTGCCAGCAGCGCAGAGGGTGTTCATGGAGAAATCTTCCAGCACCGGAGCGTTGGAAGCTTCGTCCCATCGCAGAAGAATCAGCTTGGAGTCCTCCCCTCCCATCTCTATTACGGTTCGGACATCCGGACACAAGAAGCTGGTGGCTTTGACCTGGGCGATCACTTCGTTAACGAAGCTTCCGCCCAAGATGGAATTTATCAGCTTTCCACCGGTCCCGGTGAGAGCTAAGGATTTGATTTCGAGCGGGTGGAACTGCTCAAAAAGACCTTCCAGGATCCCTTTTAAAGTGGAAAGCGGCTGACCATTTGATCTGCGGTAATAGGATAGCAGTATCTCTCGTTCGGCGGACAGCAGGACCACCTTTACGCTGACCGAGCCTACATCAATGCCCAAATATAGATTCTCTTTCATTCTTAAAGCTGGATTGAAGTTTTCAGTCCATTGAAAAATTGGATTCGGGCATTCCTATCCCTCGCCTAAAATCGGACTAAATTATACAATTGCAAGTCAAACTTGTAAAGACTTTTTTAATGCTTTTTTGGCTGCACCTAGTTTTCCAAATTTGCCCTTTCCAATTTCGAAAAATGGCTTAAATTGAAGCAAACTGTCGGGACAACTGGCTTGTGACTTGGCCGCATTCTTTGGACCGAAGGATCTTCTTAAATCTAAAGGTTCAGTACATGCCTCTAACAGCGCTTCTCTTGGTTTTAGTCTCAGCTTTTCTTCAAGCCGCTTTGAATGTGCTGATAAAGGGGAGCGGCAGGAAGGTCGCCTTTGTCGCCAGCGCAAATTTGATCAGCGTGGTGCTTTATCTTCCGTTGTTTCTCTGGGGACGAAACCTGTTAGGAGAAGAAGGCCTCCCCATCAGCTTGTGGTCATGGATTGGTGTCCTGGCATGCGGAGCGGTAGGTCTGGTCTACTACCTGTTCATAACCAAGGCTTATGACAACGGAGACCTGTCCGTGGTCTTTCCGGTAACCCGAAGCTTTGGACCTATATTCATCTTGATCTTTGCTTTGATACTTTTGAGCGAAAAGGTCTCTTATTTGGGACTGCTTGGCATCCTGGTTACAATCTTCGGCTCGTACGTGATACACCTCCCGTCTTTCAGGCTTTCTCATCTCTCACTGCCCTTCAGAGCCTTCAAAAGCAGGCCTTTTCTTTTCTCCGTGGGAGCGGGCGCATGCACCGCCACATATTCTCTGATCAACAAGAAGAACCTGGAGGCCGTTGAGCCATTCACCTTGTATTACTTGATAATTGCCTGCATGACTCTGGATCTGGTGGCCGTCCTCTTGCTGAAAAGGAAAAGCGGGCAGATCAAGGAGGAATTCAGGGAAAACCTGAAGGGTCTTCTGCTGATGGGGATTTTCGGCTTTATCAGTGCTGCTCTGTTTTTGTATGCTTTACAGATGAGCAAGGTTAGCTATCTGGGGTCTGCCAGAAACGTAAGCATTGTTTTCGGTGTGATCCTGGGGAATCTCTTTCTCCAGGAGGGATATGGAAAGATAAGACTCTTCGCCTCTCTTTTGATTCTCTTCGGGATATTTCTTATATCTGTCAGTTAGAGCGTCCGCCTCAAGTATACCCCAGGGACCTGAAATACAATTCCTCGATTTTGTCCAAAACCAAATTCAGATCATATTCCTCTTCCACCTTCTTCCGCGCATTTGCAGCTTTGCTTTGAGCAAGCTGGGGATTGATCAGATATTGTTTGATTGCATTCGCCAAGGGCGGAGCTTCTCGAGGCGGTACAAGGATGGCGCAATTGCCATTATCCAGGATTTCCGGATTCCCTCCTGAATCAGTAGCCACTATCGGGATCCGCATGGCCATGGCTTCGAGAAGGGAATTGCTGAAGTTCTCTTTGTATGAGGGCAGGACAAATACATCCAGAGCCTTCAATATTTGCGGAGTATCGGTGCGGAAGCCGGCAAGAATCACGTTTTCTTCCAGTTTGAATTCCCCTATTAACCGACGTATCTTATCACCAAATCCTGTCGTCTCTCCTTTGGTCTCCTCGCCCACCAGCAGGAATTTGCACTTCGGGAATTCCTTGACCACGTCAGAAGCAGCATACACCAGCTCTTCCTGGCCCTTTCCTTGATCCAGGCGACCAATTAAACCCACCAGCGATTCGTCGTCTCTTATCGAGAATTCCTCCCTTATCACATTCGTGTTGTATCTGTCAGGCGAAAATCTTGACAGATCCACACCATTAGGTATGACCACCATATCTTCCGAGGCGAGGGGAAGACATCTCAGAAAGGAATTCGTGGCTATGTGACTTAGAGCGATCATTTTCTCCAGTCTCTTATACAGTAACTTGTGTGCCCAGTCCTTCTTTCTGACCCGGCTGAACAGCATACGGGAGGTGGCGAAAAGCTTCACACTGGGTAGTCCCCAGAGAGCAGGGGAGAGCAGCCATAGATCGTGAGTAAAATGCGAATGCACGATCTGGACTTTATTATCTTTGACCAATCTTCGGACTTTTGACACGCTCAGAGGAGAGTAACGGCTGAGGATGCTCAGAGAGAAGTGAGGCAATCCACTCTCACGGAGGTTCCTGTGAAGCTCACTTCCCGTCTTGCAGAGGCAGAAGGATCGGTGTCCCCGCTCCATGAAATATCTGGTCATCTTCAATGATGACATCTCCAGTCCGCCCCAGCTCTCGGAAAGACAGACCTGGAGGATATTGAGGGAGGATTTTGGTGGCACTTCCTTCGTCCGTTATTGTTGCAATTGAGCAGTGCCGACGAACTCAGGACTATCTGCCAGTTGCCAGGTAGTTGAATCCCATGCTCCGCATCCTGAGTGGATCGCAGATATTCCGGGTATCGACAAGATTAGGCGAGCGCATTGAACTCTTCATCTTTTCCCAATCCAGCTCCTTGAACTGTTTCCACTCAGTCAGCACTATAAGGCAATCGCAACCCCTTGCCACATCGTAAGGATCTGCTCCGTAGTAGATGGTTGGAAACAGTTTTTTTGCTTCATTCATTGCGGCGGGATCGAATACCCTGACGCAAGCGTTTTCTTCCAGAACCTTCCGAATAACCACCACAGAGGGGGACTCTCTGATATCGTCTGTATTGGCCTTGAAGGACAGTCCCAGAATTCCGAGGGTCTTCTCCTCCAGCGCGCCCACTAATCTCTTCACTTTTGACACAACTGCCTCTTTTTGCCTTCGATTTGCCTCCATCACGCATTTGCCCAGTTTGAAATCATATCCCGACCAGGCAGCAATTTTGGTTAACGCCCAAAGGTCCTTCGGCAGACAGGACCCGCCGAATCCGGGTCCGGGAGACAGAAATTCGGGACCGATCCTTTTGTCTAGAGCCATGGCCTGGGTTACCTCTTTTATGTCCACACCCAATCTTTCGCAGATGTTGGCTATTTCGTTAACAAATGAGACCTTGGTAGCCAAGAAGCTGTTGGATGCGTATTTGATCATCTCAGCAGTCTCATTGGTACAGATTACGAAAGGGGTCCGATTCTGATAGAACGGAGAGTAGATGCGCTTTAACGTGTCCAGAGCGCGCTGAGAAAGTGTCCCCAAGATAACTCTTTGAGGATGCATGAAGTCCTTGACTGAGCAGCCTTCTCTCAGAAATTCTGGGTTGGAGACGACATCGAATTCGACTGATCGTTTCTGATTTTCCCTCACCATCATTCTCACCCGCTTGGCCGTGCCCACCGGAACGGTGCTCTTGATCACGATGACCTTGTAGTCATCCATGAAATGTGCTATGTCTTTCGCCACGACTTCCAAATTGGAGAGATCTACTTCACCATCATCCAGCGGGGGTGTGCCCACGGCGATAAAGATCACCTGGGAACGTTCCACTCCCTGCTTCAAATCATGTGTGAAGTGAAGACGACCCATTTCTGTGTTCTTTCTGACCAGATCTTCCAGGCCTGCCTCGTAAACCGGCACGGCTCCTCTCTTCAAATCCTCAATCTTACTGCGATTGTTGTCTACACATATCACTTTCATTCCACAAAATCTGACAGGCAGGCACCTGTCACCAGACCAACGTATCCCGTTCCCACCACGCAAATGCTCATAGGTTCAACCTCGTTGTCTCAAGGGCTGGGTGGTATGCCCCTTGTGCTCTCTGAACCAATTCACAAAGAGCCTGACTCCCTCTTCGATGCCAGTTTCAGTCTTATAGCCCAGCATCCTTTCGGCCTTGCTGACGTCGGCATAGGTTACATCCACGTCCCCCGGCTGGGGAGGCAAGTTTTTTATCTTTGCTTTCTTATTCAGGTTTTCCTCCAGCAGTCTGACTAAAGAGTTCAGCTCCACCGGTTCCGAATGGCCCAAATTGAATATCTCGAATCCGCATTTTTTATCTAAAGCGGACATTACACCCTGGATAATATCCGTGATGTAGGTGTAGTCTCTCCGGCTGGTCCCATCTCCGAACAGGGGGATTTCTTTTCCCTGTTCGATGAGGTCGGTGAAACGGTGGATGGCCATCTCCGGTCTTTGCCTGGGACCGTAAGCGGTAAAAAATCGGAGGCAGTTCACGTTCAGGCCATACAGGTAGTGGTAGGTAGCGCACAGAAGCTCACCCGCCTTCTTGGTGGCCGCGTACGGAGAAACCGGCAGGTCCACCCGGTCCTCCTCGCTGAACGGCACCTTCTTGCTGTTTCCGTATACCGACGAGGAAGAGGCGAAGATGAAGTTCTCCGCTCCGTATTTTCTGCTCATCTCCAAGAGATTAGCCGTTCCCTGCACATTCACCTCAGTATACAAAAGAGGGCGCTTGAGTGAATAGCGCACTCCCACACAGGCGGCTAAGTGCACCACCTTCTCGATTCGGTCTTGTTCAAAGATGGTTTCGAGCAGGCCCAAGTCACGAATGTCGCCCTGGAATAGTGCGAAGTCTCGGCTCTTTGAGCTTTCCTTGATGTTCATCCTCTTGATCTGCGGATCGTAGTAGTCGTTGAAGTTGTCCAGACATATCACCCTTTGGCCTGAGGACAATAACTTCTCTACCACGTGTGAACCAATGAATCCGGCCCCGCCGGTTACCAGTATAGACATGATTCCTTAGGTTCGTTACGATGTCGGTCTCGACGGAATAGAGCGCGACTCTGTTCCGCACAACCCACAGTATGAGATTGGCTATTTAAAGTACAATCACCCTCTTTGTCAAGGACTTTCGTTCTCGGCACAAGTTTTTCTGTGTTGACACAAGATGGTCCTGAACTAAGCAATAGCTCATATGAGCCTAAGCTGCGAGTCGGAGACCAATGTTTCAATGACTCGACACCGGAATATCGGATTTCAACCTGCACAATTTCCTTTTCACCTCGTACAAATATTGTGCGGAAGTGGAGAACAGGGAGAAGCTCGGCTGATGATCCGTATTTGCCAAGTATTTAATATACAGCCGGTTGTGGCGAACACTTAACCTTGTAGATCAAGCGGTGAGACTCGGCATGAGGGTTGCATACAAGAAGCCGGTGGTGCAGGAAAGTCAGGATAAGGAGAAGATAAAATGAAAAAGAGCTTTTTAATATTGATCCTGGGAATCGGTTTGGTCTTGGTCTTCGCTGGTTGTGAGGATGAAGTGTACATAGTTCGACCGGACTATACGCCGCCTTCGGTGCCCAAGGGACTTTACAGCGTGACGGCGGATGAGGCGGTTCATCTCTACTGGTGTGAGAACGATGAGAGCGATTTCAAAGAGTACCGTATATATAGAAGGGTGGACGGAGACGAGTATTACTATCGAATTGCCACTACCACGGTAGCTAAATACGTAGATCGGGCGGTGAAAAACGGGGTGACCTATGTTTATGCCGTGACCGCGAGGGACAGGTACGGCAACGAGAGTGATTTTTCAGAAACAGCTTTTGACACGCCGAGGCCGGAGGGCTTTAACTGGGTAATGTACGATCGTTTCTACAAACCCTCGCTTTCAGGTTTCGACTTCTCTGAGGAGGAGGTTCTCGACTGGCGGGACTCCGATGCGGATATCTACCTTGAATACGACGATTATCTGGAAGCTTTCTTCCTGTGTGTGGCGAACGATCAGACGGATATTCAGGATTTCGGTTACACCGATCACTTGGACGATGTAGACTACTCGCCTTTAGACGGGTGGTCTAAAGTGGGGTGGGTGGAGGCGATAGATGGGCACTGCTACATAATCTGGACCTGGAATGATCATTACGCCAAATTTAGGGTTGAGGAAATCTTTGGTGATGTCAAGATATATTTTGACTGGGCGTACCAGATCGATCCGGCTAATCGGGAGCTAGCTCCCAGACCACCTCACGGAGAAGATTACTTGAGGGTGGCTGCGAGAGAGCTGGCAGGGGCACAAAAATGAGGACGAAACCAAGAAGGCAGATGTATAGGATATCAACTCAAAACAGGAGCGATCAAGATGTTGAAAATTAGCAAGTTAGGTGTGGTCTTGTTAGTGGCCGGTCTCAGTGTTACGACGGCCTTGTTCTGGGGACAGTCAAGCTTTGCCAGTGTGGGCGAAGGCATGGTCCGCGATTATGATGATTCCTATGGAGTAAGCCACCGTGTGATGTCCCGTCCGTACCTGGACATTGAAGTGTGGGTGGACAAAGGTGATGGAGCTACCTACTACCCCGGCGATGATATTAAGGTGTACTTCCGGGCATCGCGGGACTGCTACGTGGTGGTTTACGATATCGACACCAGGGGATACGTCCACCTTCTCTACCCAGTTGATCGACGAGATGACCCTTACGTAGAGGGTGGGAGAGTTTATAGAATACCGGACAGGTTCGATGACTACGAACTGACCGTCAACGGCCCGGATGGAGTGGAATACATCCAGGCGGTGGCAAGTTTCGAACCCTTAGATCTTCCGAACTTCCCCGGTGAATATTCATATGAGGGTGAGATATATGCATACCAGCTGGAAGGAGAAGACCCTTTTGAATTCATGGCGGAAGTCAACGCCGAGATCGCCCCGTACGATTATGCATCGGATGTCTGCATTTTCAGCGTGGAGTATGCGCACCCCAGGTGGTATTACTGGCCGCGGGTAGTCTACGTGGATCGTCCGGTGGACCTACTCTGGGGAGGCGTCTACTTTGATTATCCCTGGGGCGTGGAAGTATGGATTGATGGAGTATTCTACGGTATCACGCCCATCACCATTCCGGCGCTGGTTGTGGGAAGACATTACGTGAGCTTCTGGTATCACGGATGCTGGATATGGAGAGATTGGTTCCACGTAAGAAGCCACTACGTCGTAACCATTTGGCCTGACTGCCACGACCGCTACCGGTACGTGCATGAAAGATATGTGGAGAAAAGCTATCGGGCAGAAAAAGCCAAAAGAAGAAGAGGAGTTGGGAAAACCGGTGGGTTGGTAAAACCTGTGAGAATGGTGGAGAAGGGCGGACTGGCTAAAGCCGAGGTCGACCGCATCAAGAACGACAGGGAAATCAGAAGGGAAGGAGCGGCAAAGAGAAGTAGACTGAAAGATCGCCTCACTCCCTCGCGCATTTCCGAGAAGCAACAACCAAGGAAAATAGAAAAGGTAGTCAGGAGTCAAAGTCGAAGGTCGTCGCCTTCGGAAAGGCCCGCGACTTTTGACAAAGGAAAAGCTAAGGCAAGGAAGATCACGTCCAAGGGCCGGAGTCCCGAAAGGATAAGATCCGATCGCAAGCTTACCCGTCCGAAGCAGCCTTCCAAAGTGACGCCCCGGATCCGAGAAGACGACAGGTCAAAAGCGAAGGCCAGTACGATGAAAATAGGAAAGCCAAGAAGAGCAGTGGCAAAACCATCAGGTGTAAGGACAACCCAGGCGAAGAGACCAACCCACAGCAAACCGGACAAGAGAAGAAGATAAAGTCCTTTCGCCTGACGGCGGCATCGGGCTTGGATTCTACGAGGGAAGAACGTGAAGGCCCATGAGACAAATCTGTTGACAGACAGGCAAGGGATGTTATATTAGAAATAGTTATTCTAAGATCGATTCTTATGACTTAAGGCTTTCGATGGAAGGCGATATGCAAGACATTTACTTCTGACAAGAGGTGAGGGAGATGAAGAAAAGACTTATCATTCTTGTATGCATTTTGACCCTGTTGGCTTTTGTTTCTTCGGCCTCCGCCATAAATCGGGCGCCCAAGAAGAGTGCCGAAAGCAAGGATGAGCCGACTGAGCTCAAAGAGAAAACCAAGGATAGGGCGAAGACAAAGCCTAAATCGAGAGCTTCCTCCTTGTCTGAGAAGGTCGTCCGCAGCGGTCCAAGCAAGCAGCGGATAGTACCCAAAGAATCTAAGGATCCGAGACGAGGCTCTGAGAGCAAAGGGAGCAAGGAGAAGTATGACTACTTCATGGATAAAAACAACAATGGCATCGACGACCGGTTGGAAAAGGACGTAAAGAAAAAAAGGGTCCCAAAGCAAGAGATGACCGAGAAGAAAACCTCTGTTCCGTCGGAAAAAACGCCGGCCAAGATCAAACCCGTGGAGAGGACACCGCAGAAGGTGAAGGATACGGAGGTAAAGCAGAAGAAGGCACAGCCAAAGCGAAGAGAGATTGAGAGGAAGGGCCAAAGTAAGAGAAGATAGCTCACGATTTCTCACGCGTTTTTAAAGACTCCGTTCGGTTTTCACCGGAAGCCAGCGCCCAGTTCGGTCTGGGTGCTGGCTTTTTAATCTACGTGGCCGCTTCATCGGTTGGCAATGCGTTCCAATCGATCCCTTGGCTTACAACTACCACTTGCCAGCCTTTGACAATCTCAAAATGGAAATGGGAAGGCTAAAGCGCTTTTCCGTCTCTGGCGGTCAGAGACCTGCAAGCACCTGCCTTGGACACTCCGTCTGAATCCGAGGTCCTCCCATCGTGTTGTTCGGGCCGGGGCCTCGAAGAAATTGAAAAACGCACAGGAAATCCAGACCGGAACAAGGACGGGGCACTCTGCTTAGAGGAAAAAATGGAACGGATCTTTTGTCGCTAAGGTTAAGAAGTATGGGTTTGCTCCCGATTACTACTTTATGGATGAGAGTGTATAGATGCAGCGAGAGGTTTGCGACCAACTGATTTGATCCTCGGGTCCGTTTTATGACCACCAAGTTTCAGGCCAAAGAGGCGGGGCTTACCGGCAATCTGCAGACGGTTCCCGTTTCCGATCTGCTGCAGCTGATCAGCGCGGCTGCGAAAACGGGCATGCTTTCCATTTCGCAGGAAAGCAAGAAAAGACAGATATACTTCGTGAAGGGAAATATCACCTGTGCCACTGCCTCGGGAACCGAAGATGAGCTTTTGGGGAACCTATTGTTGGCTCAGAAGAGGATTCCGAAAGCCGAGTTAGAACGGGCTCTAAGCCTTCAGAAGCTCACTCACAAAAGATTGGGCAGCCTGCTCCAAGAGATGGGCTTGATAAACAGAGAAGAATTGACAAAGTTTTTACGCTTCCAAGTGGAGGAGATAGTCTACAATCTGTTTGGCTGGAGTTCCGGCGCGTTTACCTTTTACGAAGGTGAGTCGCCGCCTGCAGAACTGGTCACCACCCAGCTCAACACTATGAACGTCATCATGGAGGGCACCAGAAGAATCGATGAGTGGATCCAAATCCAGCAGGCTCTTCCCTCGGACGATGTGAAGGTTCAAACCATCAAGAATCCTAAGATAAAGTCAAATACCTTGACCATGAGCGTAGCGGAACTGCAGGTGCTGCCCCTGATAGACGGAGAGAAGAACGTTTCCGAGCTTATACAGACCAGCCCTGTGAGCGAATTCCACACGCGCAAAGCACTGTATAACTTGATCAGTTCAGGGTTGGTTGAGGCCGGCGAGAAAAAGAAGACGACCAAACACAAGATCAGTGATGATAAGCTTCTTTTGTACGTGATAATCAAACTATACTCTCAGTCATATCAAACGCTGGAAAGAATGGCCTCCCGAAAATTAGGGCAGGGAGCGAAGAGGATTTTAAAGAGATGTTTTGACGCTCAAAAATCCCTGCACCCTTTCCTAACTAAACTGGAAAGCTCTAAAGACTTCTTGGATTTCAGTCACCTGGAAAGCTCGGCGGGTAAGGTGACACAACCTATCCGATTTCACAAGCTGATGAACGCACTGAACGGTCTGCTTCTGGAATTTCTGAGGGCAGTATCCACAAGTTTGGGGAGAAACATAAGCAGACAGATCATATCCCAGATCAAGAAGGAAGCGGCCCAGGTCGTGGCCGAGCAAAGAGGAATCTCAAAAGAGTATGAGTTGGAGGAGGAGATTCTGAAGACTCTGAAAGAGAGTCAGCTGACTGCTTAGCAAAACTACACAAGTTCTCGAGGGTAAAGATGGTTAAAAGACTCAGCTTTGTCGTTATCTTGGGACTCATATTTTTTGCCGCAGGAGTCTGTTGCGCTCAGGAAGAGACTGAGGCTTTGCGGGCAACAGTTAGTGGTTCAGGCTCTTCATCGCCTGTTCCGGCGCTTCTGGACGTCTTACTTCTGGCGGGGGCGTTCGCCTGTTTTGTGATTTCCGTGAGGGTTAAGTCATTCTTGAGGGATGGGGAGCTGGCTTCGGGATGGACTCTTTTTTCGCTTTCTTTTGTGCTTCTCTTCGTGTCTCAGGTTCTGAGTTTATCCTTAAGTGCTGGGTTTCTGCAGGTCTCTCCCAGCATAATCTCATCCCTGCGTGTTTTGTTCATCCTTCTTCTGGCTTCCGGTATCCATTTCATGAAGAAGGTTCTGAGTTGATAGGACACGGTTAAGCTCGTCGGCTTTATGAACTTTCGTATACCCTCCAAATCCAGAAGGTGAGAGCACTTAGCCCCATTTTTTAATCCACTAAAGTTAAGTAAACGAATATGCTTGTCGATAAGTTTAGTAGTCGGATCTAGAGGGCTTTTCACGCTTCTTTCAGACGCCCCATTCTGGCAGATTCCTCTGCCGGGGATGGATTGTTGTTGTGTGACTGCCGGCCGGGGCGGTGTAATTGAAGCCGAGAGGAATTATGCAACCCGGTTCGCAAGTGGACGAGAGAATCTCTAAGTGTGAAGAGATTCTGTCTCGTAATCCTAAGTCTGTGATTTTCGCGGCTCTGTCGGATGCCTACCGCAAGAAGGGAGATTTGGCCAGGGCGTTCCATATTTGCGGCCAAGGATTGAAATCTCATCCCGACTATGGCCCGGGGCATCTGGTGATGGCGAAAATCAACATGGAAAGAGGGATGTACTCGGAGGCAGAAAGGGAACTGGCCCTGGCGGTCCGGGCAGATGGGAAGACGAGAGCCACGGAGCTTCTTTTAGCTCAGATTTTAACAAAGAGGGGTCAAATAAAAGGGGCCAAGAAGATCTTGGAAAAGCTCAGAACCAGTGATCCAGCAAATGAGCTGATCGGTGAGCTGCTGGAGAGCATAAGGCAAAAAGAGAAATCAGACAAGCCCAGCCGTGCCATGGCAGCGGTGGATGAACGATGGCATATCGAGAAGGTCGCGGACCTTGAAGATGGCGTACACTGTTTGAAATCCTTGCCCGGGGTAATAGGAGCTCTGGTGATAGGAGAGGACGGATCAGTAATGGAGAGCAAGGTCAAACCTGAACTAGATCCAGAGGTGCTGGCCGCAATCGCCAACAGCATCACCGGATGTGTCAAGAACGGGATATCCGACGTGGGGTTTGGGGAATATGCCGACATCTTGGTGGAAACTGGAAATCTCCAGCTGTGGATTACAGGTTTGAAGGAGACGTCTCTACTGTTATGTTGTGACCCCGAAACCAATATGGGGGCCTTGAGAATAAAAGTGACTGAACTTGTGGGACATATCTGGGGAAATGATGCATAAAAAAGGGGAGTAAAGTGGCTAAGGATTACAGTAAGGAGCTGAGGGGAATCCTTCTGGTCTCACTTTTCATCGTGGTGGTACCGTTGGTATTCTTTCCTAAGGATTTCGGGTTAAAATTAGGATCTTCACTCGTTCTGCCCTTCGCCCTGGAGCTGGGGTGGTATCTGCTGGTTCTATTCATTATGTTTTCGGAAACAACAGCTGCGAGGGTATTGCTGTTTGCTTTGTTGACACTGGCTTACCGTATCGGCCTGGGGATTGGATTTGGCATCCTTCTTCTGGTTATGTTCTCCCTGCCTTTATCCTCCGCCTTAGGCTTAGGTATCTACCGGTATGCGCCAGCTTTTTTGCTTCAGGCCTTGATGTCGCCATTCGCGCTCAAGTCGCTTTTTCAAGTTCTCACCCAAAGAGTAAAGAGAACACAGGAAATTCAAGTACCGGAAACGTCGGATGCAAAGTTTGCCCAGAAGACCGCCCGGCCGGCTCTGTCCGATGCTCCGCCTGAATTGGATAAAGAGTCGGATGGGGCGAAAACAGTTTCTTCCGAAAAGGAGAGCAGGGTGATAGGAGAAAACAAATTGGAACACATCTTACACTATCTAAGAGAATATGCCGGAGTCAAAGCCGCCGTTCTGCTCGATCATGAGGGTCTGGTGATAGCTGAGGATTCTCGCGATTTTGATCCGGAAACTGTCGCCTGTTTCGGTCGATGCTTGAAGGAAATGAACGACCAAATGCTTCACAGGATAGGGCAAAAGACTGCGGAACGGATTGGAATTCATACAACAGATATGTGGATATGCTTAAACCAGGTAGGAAACTTGACGTTGCTGGTACTGTCGGATCGCCGCACGGACGAACTTCTTTCAGTTCGAATATCGCAGTCCACCGGAATGATAAGAAAACTTCTCAGCGAGAGATACCAGCCAGGAGTGTTAAAAGCCGTGGAGGTATGACATGTACAAGATATTGGAGGAATTGAACAAGACTACCGGGATCAACGGAAGCATGGTAGTGGGTCAGGACGGAATCGTGATTGCCGCGGATTTGAATTCCCAACTTCAGGACGAGGCGGTTGGTGCCTTGGCCGCTTCCATCGTTGGCACGGTTAAGAAATCAATGGAACGCCTTTCTAATGAAGACCTGAAGCAGATAACCGTGGAGGCCGATAAGGGTAAGTTTTTCTTTGCTGATGTGGGCATAGGCATCTTGGCGGTCACCACGGATCCCCAGGTGAACGTAGGATTGGTTCGTCTCGAGATCAAGAACGCGGCAGAAAAGATAAAACAGATACCCAAGTCCGTCTGAAGCTCACCCAAGCCGCCAAAGGGAGATAGAAGATGGCATCCATAAACTATGCGTCCAAGGAGATCTCCTGCAAGATAGTCTTCTACGGTCCCGGCCTCTCCGGAAAGACAACCAATCTCCAATATGTTCACAAAAAGATTCCGCCTCAGACCAGGGGCGAACTGATCTCTCTGGCCACCGATCAGGATAGGACACTCTATTTTGATTTTCTTCCGGTGGACATCGGGAAGGTACACGGGTTTTCCACCAAGTTTCAACTTTACACCGTGCCCGGTCAGGTGTACTACAACGCTACCCGGAAACTGGTGCTAAGGGGAGTGGACGGTCTGGTATTTGTGGCGGACTCTCAGAAAAGCAAAATGGATGAGAACATAGAGAGCTTTCAGAACCTGGTGGAGAATCTATCAGAGTACGGATATAAAATAGACAGAATTCCTGTAGTATTTCAGTATAACAAAAGGGACCTTCCCAACATCAGTCCTGTGGTGGAATTGGAGAAGACGTTGAACCCCAAAGGCTTGCCCCATTTCGAAGCCATCGCTACCAGGGGAATAGGCGTGTTCGATAGTCTGAAATGCATTAGTAAATTGGTCCTGGATCAAGCCAAGCGCAAGCAACTTTTCCCTGAAAGGGAGATGGCTGGGCAAGAAGCCGAAAAAGTGTCGGCCGATGGTGAGCTCTCGCAGACGCCGGAAAAAGAGCCGATTGCAGCAAAGGTGACCTCCACACCTACGGCAACTGAAGTTTCAGGCCAACGGCCAGTTGCCACCTTAGCTAAGAAGGAAGTGGAGCCCTCCCCGAAGCAGATAATTCCAGAGCCACTAAAAGCTCAGCAGGAAAGAGTCCCGGAGGTCGGGCCGGACGCGGGCGAGTTCGCCGAAGAGGACGAGAAGATGGAAAGGACCTTGGCCAAAGACAGCTCCACCATAATAAGCTGGTCTGCCGGCAAGACGGCCAAGCCGGGAGGATTCTTTTTGTGGCGTTGGTTGAGCAAACTTTTCAAATAGACAGAGTGGAGGTGTGAAATTGAGACAGGAGGACCTTGTAATCTACGAGGAGCAAATCGAGAAGATAGAAAAAGCTCTGATGAAGTTGATCAAGGGCGCACAAGCCAAGTGTGTTCTCCTGGTGGATAAAGATGGGCATCTGATCACTCGACACGGTTTCACTCAGTCTTTGGATACCACTGCCTTGGCGGCGCTTCTGGCGGGAAGTTTCGCTTCCACCCGAGAGATCGCCCGTCTTGTTGGAGAGCCGGAATTTTCAGTTCTTTTCCACCAAGGCAAAAAGGATCATATCCACATAACCCTGGTGGGCGAAAGGACCATTCTGGCGGTCATCTTTGATGATCGGACAACCATCGGTATGGTTCGGCTGTATGCCAAGGAGGCCTCGGAGAATCTGAAGAGAATCCTGTACCTCACCCAGCATCAGAAGCCCCGAGGCGAACCGGAAAAAGAAGCAGATGCAGATTCAGAGTTCTCCACCTCTTTGGAAAGCAGGCTGGATGATATCTTCTCCGATAAGCCCGAGAAAGAGGATATCCCAACGGGATGAGCGTGCTCAAAGTCCGGGAGACATGTGGTCGGGCTGTGCTGAAAGTGGCCAATCTCTCCAAGAAATTCTGAGGGCTGGAACGTCATTGGATGTGAGACCCTAAGTGAGCCTTTGATTATCAGCTAAGTTATGTCACGTGAACTGGGACAAATGCTAGTTAAGGCGGGCAAGATATCCGAGGAACAGCTTGCCCAGGCCTTAGAGTCACAGAAACAGAGCAAAGAGAAATTAGGCGATGCTCTCATAAGAACGGGTGCGCTCTCCGGTGAGGAGGAGCTCTCAGAGTTTATCGGGAGACAGCTAAATATCGGCGCTTTGAGGCTTTCCGACATTGAGCTCAACCCTGAGGTGGTCAAGATGATTCCCCCGGACATCGCCCGAAAGTTTAATGTCATCGCCATCAGCAAGCTGGGCAAGACATTGATAGTGGCCATTTCCGACCCCAACAACATCTATGTTCTGGACGCCATAAAGTTCATCTCCGGGCACTCGGTCCAGCCGGTCATAAGTCCAGAGAAAGCCATTCAGAAGGCCATTGATGCCTACTATCAAGACACCGGAGGATTGGACCAGATTCTTAAGGGACTGAAAGAAGAGGATCTGCAGGTCATCGAGGAGAACGAAGACATTCCTACCGAACAGGATCTAAGGTCCCAGGTGCAGGACAAGCCTTTAGTCAAGTTGGTGGACTCTATCATCGCGGACGCTATTCGAAGAGGATGTTCGGACATCCATATCGAAAGTTATGAGAAGCGAATAAGAGTCAGATACAGATTGGATGGTCGTTTGCAGGAAATGTCTCCCTTGCCCTTTAAATATCGTGCGGCCCTGGTTTCCCGGGTAAAGATAATGGCTGACTTAGACATCTCCGAAAGAAGACTACCCCAGGACGGCAGGATTAAGGTGAAGTTCGGCGAGAGGGCGGTGGATCTAAGGGTATCCGTGTTGCCCACCATATTCGGTGAGAAGGTGGTAATGCGCATTCTGGATCCCAGAAGCGTTAACGTGAATCTGACCAGACTGGGATTCTCGGAAAACTCACTCAGGCAGTTCCAAAAAGCCATTCACTTTCCCTACGGCATGATACTTGTGACCGGACCCACCGGGAGTGGTAAAACTACCACTCTCTATTCAGCTTTGAAGCAGATTAACCACACGGACATCAATATAACGACCGCCGAGGACCCGGTGGAATTCAATTTTGACGGCATAAATCAGGTGGCGGTGAAAAGTGAGATAGGGTTAAGCTTTGCCGCGTCCTTACGATCGTTTTTGAGACAGGACCCGGACGTGATCATGGTGGGAGAGATCAGAGATGGCGAGACTGCAGAGATCGCGGTGAGAGCCGCACTAACCGGACATCTGGTGTTCTCCACGCTGCACACCAACGATGCTCCCAGTACCATCGATCGGCTGATCGATATGGGCATTCCCAATTATCTGGTGGCCTCCTGCGTCAGGTTGGTCATGGCTCAAAGAATGGTGCGCAAGATCTGTCCCAGCTGCAAGCGCGTGGCTCAAGTTCCCAAAGCCACTTTTGAGATGTTAGGATTCGGCGATGAGCAGATAAAAGATCTGAAGGTTTATGAAGGCAAGGGTTGCTCCGAATGCAATGATACCGGCTATTCCGGGAGAACCGGGATTTTTGAGGTGATGCCGATAAGTCCTGAGATCGAGAAGATGATCGTTTCCAACGCCTCCAGCGCAGAGATAAGAGAACAGGCCATATCCGAGGGCATGCTGACTTTGAGAATTGCCGCACTGGAAAAGCTGAAGCAGGGCACCACCACTGTGGGAGAGGTCTTAGCGGTGACTTCCTAGGCAGTCAGTAGGAATAGGCGAAGCCAAGGGGAACAGGAGGTCAGGTTTAAGAATCGGTATGCCGGGTCGATAATATATATGAAAGTGGCCCTCCTTTGGCTTTGAAAAGGAAAAGTGGGGATAAAAGATGGTTACTTTACGAGAACTTCTGGAACTGATGGCAAAAAAGAACGCTTCAGATCTTCATCTTACCGTGGGCTCGCCACCCCAGCTCAGAATAGACGGAAAGCTGGTCAAGACTGATTACGACATCTTGACGGCAGATGAAACCAAGAAGTTGGCCTACAGCGTGATGACTGAAAAGCAACGGCAGACATTCGAGGAAAAAAGCGAGCTGGATCTTTCCTTCGGAATTGAAAACTTGAGCAGATTCAGATGCAACATCTTCATGCAGAGGGGCAATGTGGCGGCAGCTTTAAGACAGATTCCTTTTCGCATTCCGAGTTTTGAGGAGTTGGGCATACCCAAGGTAGTCTCGGAGTTGGCCGACCTGCCCAGGGGTTTAGTCTTGGTGACCGGGCCGACTGGAAGCGGAAAATCTACCACCTTGGCCGCCTTGATCAACAAGATAAATCTGGAAAGGTATTGCCACATTCTCACGGTGGAGGATCCCATTGAATACCTTCATCGACACAATTGTTCCCTGATTAACCAGAGGGAGGTTTATGCCGACACCGCCTCTTTTGGCAAGGCTTTGAAATACGCCTTGAGAGAGGATCCCGACGTGGTGCTGGTGGGAGAGATGAGAGATTTGGAGACCATGGAGGCGACCCTGAACATCTCCGAAACCGGACATCTGGCATTCGCCACCCTGCACACCAACTCCTGCGCTGAATCGATAAACAGAATCATCGACGTTTTTCCCACCAATCAGCAGGAGCAGGTCCGGGTGACCGTCTCTTTTGTTTTGCAGGCGGTGATAAGCCAGCAGCTGATTCCCAGGATAGGAGGAGGAAGGGTGTTGGCTCTGGAGATTATGATCTGCACACCGGCCATCAGAGCTTTGATCAGGGATGACAAGATTCATCAGATCTACAGTCTTATGCAGGCAGGGCAGAAGTTTGGCATGAGGACCATGAATCAAGGTTTAGCTGAGCTCTACATCAAGCATAAGATAACCTTGGGGGACGCTCTGGGAAGAAGCTCAAACATCCAGGAGCTAAATGAGATTTTGGCCAGAAAATCTGATGCCAGCCGGCAGCGGTCGGCCATTGGCGCTTAGCTGGAAGAGGCGAGGCTATACAGAGACATGACTTGCAGTGGAGGGTAGCTAAAGGAGCGCCGATGTATGGTTGAAGGCACCGGATCGGGCTCTGGTTAAGGTATTCAGGCTTTGGCGGTAACGTTTTCTGAGGGAAGGAGGACAAATTGCCAGTTTTCACCTATAAGGGAAGGACGTCGGCGGGAACTCAGGTTCAGGGTGAGCTGAGGGCAAAAAACCGAGCTGAATTGGAGAGGGTCTTGAGGAACAGGAAAATCCTGGTTTCTCACATCTCCACCAAGCCTTCCCAGGTAAGCATAAGAATTGGGTCCGGAATAAAGAAGGTGCACATCTCCAGGTTCACCCGGCAATTCGCCACCATGATCGGGGCCGGACTCCCCATGGTGCAGTGTCTGGAGATATTATCCCAGCAAATGGAATCAGCACAACTGAGGAAGATCATCAGCGATGTAAAGGAGAGCGTGCAGTCCGGAACCACTCTGGCCGAAGCTTTGTCCCGGCATAAGAAAGTCTTCGATGATCTTTATGTCAACATGGTGGACGCAGGTGAGATCGGAGGCGCTCTGGACGTCATTCTGGTACGCCTGGCCACATATCGGGAAAAGGCCGATGCCCTGGCCCGCAAGGTTAAAGGGGCGCTAATCTATCCGGCGGTGGTGATGACTGTGGCCATAGCGGTGACCTTTATCATGCTGACTTACATAGTTCCCATCTTCGCCAAAATGTTTCATGGTCTGGGTGCGGAGCTACCCGGTCCTACCAGATTCGTCCTCTCTTTGAGCGGCTTTCTCAGAGGTAACATACTGACCGGGTTGGTGTTGCTAATCCTGGTGATAGTCGGATACAGATTCTATTCCAAGACTGATCGGGGCAAATACAATATTGACGCCCTGAAGCTGAAAATCCCGCTTATCGGAGACCTGATCAGGAAAAGCTCCATCTCAAGGTTTTCGCGGACCCTGGGAACCCTGATCTCATCCGGTGTTCCCATCCTGGATGCTCTGGAGATAACCGCTCGCGCTTCTGGCAACCGGGTGATACATGATGCCATAAAGAGGTCGGTTCTGTCCATCGCAGAAGGAGAGACAATAACGCAACCTCTGAGACAGTGCGGGGTCTTCCCTCCCATGGTTACTCAGATGATTTCCGTCGGAGAAAAGACCGGCGGCCTGGATGACATGCTTTCCAAGATCGCTGACTTTTATGACGAAGAGGTGGATGCTGCGGTGGCGGCGTTAACCTCCATCATCGAGCCGGTGATAATTGTGTTCATGGGAATTGTGGTCGGAGGAATCCTGATAGCCATGTATCTCCCAATGTTCGAGATCATTGGCAAGATCCAGTAAATACAACCTGACTGCGCTGAGCAAGTCAAAAATACATCTAACCTAACCTTGCACCACTGCGGCTCTTAGCGGTGGTGTAAGTTTTTAAGCATTTTTAGGTTTCAAATCCTGAACAGTTTCTTATTACGTCCGGAAAGCGAATCCGAATGAACAGAAGAACGTGGTTTCATTTTTTGAGAAAGCTCAACGCCGGACTTGAGCAGACATTTTTCGGAAGGGACCGAAACGGCAAGCAAATACAGAGGTATGCGAGCAAGTCAGAGGTCTCCCTCTCCAGAATCCCCTGGTTTCTGATATCCCGCCTTTCCATATTTGTCCTCTTACTGATAATTGTGGTTCTGTTTTTCCAGATGCCGGATTCTCTGGTCCTTGCCTTCACCACCTACTCCTTCATAACCCTGGCTCTTCTTCTGCTCATTGCGTTTGATCTGAAGCAAACTTATCATCTGCTGTTCAGTGCCGTAGTTGTTTTGCAGCTGATTCTGGAGATCATAGTCGAAACCGGGTTGGTACATCACACCGGAGGCATGGGCAGTCCCTTTGCCGTCCTTTTTGTTTTGACTATACTATCCGCAAGTCTGGCTTACGGCTTAGTCGGAAGCGTGTGTATGGCCGGCTTGTCCAGCCTGGCATACGCCTCTGTCCTGTGGGTTGAGGAAGGTTTGGAACTATCTTTTAAAGGCCTCCTTTACGCTAGTGATGCTTCATTCTATGAAGCATTTCTCTACATCTGCACCTTCTTTTTGGTGGCTTTCATAAGTGGCTATCTGACGCAAAGATTGAAAGCAAAGGGCCAGGAGCTGTGGACTGCTTCCCTGGAATTGGACAAAATAAAGGCGGATACAGACGAGATACTAAGACACCTGAAAAGCGGCCTCATTACGATCGACGCCTGGGGCAGGATTGTTTATTTCAACCGGGCAGCAGAGGAGATATTGGGATATTCCGAAAGCGAGGTAAAAGGGAGAGACTGCCGGGAGGTATTCCGGCAAAGGATGCCTCAGCTGGCAGAAAAAATAATTCAGGTGATAAAGCTCAACGAGGAACATGCCAGGGGTCTGCTTTATATCGAGGACAAAAACGGGCGAAAGATTCCCATAGGCATAAGCACTTCCATTCTGGGGGACACGGAAACGGGCGTGAGAGGTGTGATCGCCATATTCCAGGATATAAGCGAGGCCATGAAGCTGGAGGAGAGAATCCGGGTGGCCGACAAGCTGGCTGCAGTTGGCGAACTCTCTGCCGGAATCGCCCACGAGATACGAAATCCTTTGGCCTCTATCTCAGGATCGGTGGAAGTTTTGAAGGAGGAGCTTGCCCTGTCCCGGGAGAATCGAAATCTTCTGGACCTGGTAATCAAAGAGACAGACAGGCTGAATCGGATTGTGACTGATTTTCTGACTTATGCCCGCATCGGCCCCTCGTTGTTAGGCAAAGTGGAGTTGCTGCATCTCCTGGATGACGTCATAGAGATTGCGAGGAAGCATCCTTGCTATAAGGAAAGTGTCTCCTTTCACAAGATCTTCTCAACGCAGGTGCGATACGTGGTGGGCGAAGAAAATCAGATAAAACAGATATTCTTGAACCTGCTGGTGAATGCGCTGGAGGCCATGGAGGGCAGGTGGGGTAAGATAGTGATAAGTGATAGAAGCTTGAGTCAACTGGATAAATTCTATTTTCGGGACGAGGAGCCGGAGGAATCCGAGTGGGTGCCCATTGCGATTGTAGATGAAGGAAAAGGAATGACAGAAGAGCAAAAACAGAAGATTTTCTCCCCGTTTTATTCTGGCAAAAAAAATGGCACCGGCCTGGGGCTGGCCATAGTACAGAGGCTGGTGAACAACTTAGGCGGAAAGATAGAATTCCGCAGCCAGGAGGGTAAAGGCTCGGCTTTTGTGGTATATCTGCAGAAGTACACGAAACAGAAGGTTAAGCTCTTTCAGACAGCACCCACCGGGAATCTGGCAAACCTCGACGTTTCCACTTCGGAATTTCACCTAACCTAAAGGCCAATCTATCTGGATTTCCGCGGGCGTGGGCCAAGTTAATTTGCGCCTTTCCCGCGAACTTTTCCCACATTTCGCTTGCAAGCAGCAGAAATCACGTTACATTAGAGTAAAGAATAAGTAAAACAAAGTGTGCCTTTTCAAACTCCTTTATGGCGATTTCTCGTGAACGAGCGGAGAAGGTGAAACATGTAATAGTTGCTGCGGGTGTGAGGTCATACCCGGCAAAGGTGGCCGGGACCTGACAGAACAGAAAGAAAAGTTTCGTAGGTCAGGTGCCCTGAGCACCTGACAAATAAAGGTGACAGGAGCACGGGGTCGCTGGACCACAAGCTGACTTTTGTCGTTAGGAGGCTGCAACATTGTCAACCAAAAAAAAGAAACTCAAAGCAAAGAGCATTGTAAGCCGACTGACAGGCATTTCTACTCCAGTCGGTGGGATTTCCTGGACACCACCAGTTGATGAACGGGACAAAGCAAAACGGTTGGTGACTTTTCTTGAAGATCGACGCGCTCTTTACCATCCTTATAATATGGAAGTAGCTGACTATGTTGTCGAGTCTATCCTTGAAATACGCGAGCGGCTCACATCAGATCTCGAACATGTGAACGAATCTTCTGTCTTAGGAGAGAGTCTTATCGCAATGCGTGCAGCTTGTCGGAAATTCCTGGACAAGGTACAAAGACCACCGAGAAAAAGATATTGGTTGGGACCCGACTTCATCTACGGCCTTGGTGAACTAAGAGCATTATTCGGCATTCATGTTGCAAGATAGGCATGTGCATACGATCTAGAACTTGAGAAAGATTTGGCCTCAATTCTTCCTGCAGAACCTGAGCTAGATAAGAGGAAGGGAAGGAGAACTAAAGCAAAGTGAATTCTCCCAACAACCCACTCGAAAGGGAAGCGGCAAAAAGGCGCCGCGCCCCTTAGCTTTGCGTTATGCGGACGAAGAGTTTCGTCGGTTAGATGCCCTGCGGTCCTGACAAATGAAAGTGTCAGGAGCACGGGGCTCCTGACCTACTAGGTGGCTCTCTTACCACAAGCAGCAAATTCACCATATTATGGTGAGTCTCGAACCACAACTTTAATGGTGAAAAGGATACCTCCCCCGTTATGGGAGGCAAACATATGAAACATGCACACAAACTCCCCTTGTGGGAGACGAATAATCCTTTTCCTTCGACCCTGTGTCTCAGGACGAAGTGCAGGACCGAAGGGCAGGGTGAACTCTCTTGAAGCACCGCACAACGGTTGAAAAAAATTCAAAACGAACACCAGTAAGGTCAGTAAGGTCAGAAATACCAGAGAAGTGCCAGGAGCCCGGAGCTCCTGAGCTACTACCTAATCTCCCGCCATTGTCCGCTCCCGGACGTGTTCCTTCCTCTCCCCTGGGGGAGAGAATTAACTTGAGGGGGACATACCAGTCATTGCGAGCGCAGCGAAGCAATCTCCCTGGCACATCAACCGACGCTTTGAGATTGCCTCGTCGTCCCCGACAAAGGCGGCGTACTCCTCGCAATGACACTCACACGCCCGTCATTGCGAGCGTAGCGAAGCAATCTCCCTGGTACATCAACCGACGCCTTGAGATTGCCTCGTCGCCCCCGCCAAATGCGGGGGACTTCTCGCAATGACGCTTACATACCCGTCACTGCGAGCGCAGCGAAGCAATCTGCTTGGTACATCAACCGACGCCTTGAGATTGCCTCGTCGCCCCCGCCAAAGGCGGGGTACTCCTCGCAATCACACTTACACACCCGTCATTGCGAGCGATAGCATAGCAATCTCCCTGGTACGTCAACCGAGGCTTTGAGATTGCTTCGTCGTCCCCGCCAAAGGCCGGGCACTCCTCGCAATGACATCAGAGGTTTCTTGCACAGACGCAATGTTCTCTGTCCTTGAGCAAAAGGGCCAGGTTGAAGACCCCGCCACAGGGGCAACAGGAGGGAACTGTAGTTGCTCGATTTATCGAGCTCAATAAACGCCCAATGAATTGGGCAACTACGTTTCTTGAGCGCTCGAAAAAGAAGGGTGGAGCTAAAGCTCCACCCCTACAATTTCTAGCTTACAGGCTGAAAGCCTATTTTAGTCCTGCTCACTAAGTCGGATTGCTTTATAAAGACGGCACCTGTTTTCTGCGCGAAGCCTTGCTGCCAGAGCGCGTGCTACGTCAATCCCCTCTTCTTTTGATTTCAGCCTTCGTTTGGCCCGCTGCAGAGCTTTGGCCGCTCTCTCGTAATCTATGTCATCTACAGATTCGACTGAATGCGCCAGAATGGTAACATGATTCTTGAAGACCTCCATGAAGCCACCGCCGATGGCGAAGATCAGCTCTTGGTTTTTCTCATCTCTCACCGCTAGCTTTCCGGGAACCAGGACGGTGATCAAAGGGGCGTGATCGGTCAGAACCCCCAGGTATCCTTCCGAGCCAGGCGCGATGATGGAGACCACCTCTTGTTCGAAGAATACTTTTTCCGGTGTCACGATACTTAAGAGATACATGTTAAAGACATTATATTGAATATCCGGGGCGAATCAACTCTTACCCCGGTTCAGTGTCCGTTTGTCAGAAGCCACGTTTTTTCAGTTCTTCCGCTTTCTCATAAACTTCTTCAATTCCGCCCAGCATATAGAAAGCCTGCTCCGGGATCTGATCCATGTCGCCGCTTATGATCTTCCTGAAGCCTTTTATGGTATCCTCCAACCTCACGTACCTGCCGTGCGTGCCGGTAAAAGCCTCTGCCACAAAGAACGGCTGTGACAAAAACTTCTGTATCCGGCGCGCCCTTCCGACCAGTGTCTTGTCTTCTTCCGAAAGCTCGTCCATCCCAAGTATGGCGATGATATCCTGAAGATCTTTGTATCTCTGCAGAATTCTCTGGACTTCTCTGGCGGTCTGGTAGTGTTCCTGCCCCAGTATCCGCGGGTCCAGGACTCGAGAAGTGGAGGCTAAGGGATCAACCGCGGGATAGATTCCCAGCTCCACAATCTGTCGGGAGAGTACGGTAGTGGCGTCCAAGTGAGAAAAGGTGGTGGCAGGAGCAGGGTCGGTGAGATCATCCGCCGGAACGAAGATAGCCTGCACCGAGGTTATGGACCCGGCTTTGGTGGAGGTGATCCTTTCCTCCAGCTCTCCCAACTCAGTGCCCAGCGTAGGCTGATAACCCACCGCAGACGGCATTCTGCCCAAAAGGGCGGAGACTTCAGATCCGGCCTGTACGAACCTGAATATGTTGTCTATGAAAAGAAGCACGTCCTGATGGTCCTCGTCCCGGAAATACTCTGCCATGGCAAGGCCTGAGAGGCC
>JABAOF010010384.1_pt1 | contig 42982 bp, 41 predicted proteins | sample 7062171 | NCBI WGS metagenome assembly JABAOF01 (sample SAMN14538628, study PRJNA623070) | marine sediment metagenome | biome: marine biome [ENVO:00000428]; feature: marine pelagic biome [ENVO:01000023]; material: deep marine sediment [ENVO:00002113] | place: India: Gulf of Khambhat ... | reverse complement strand
GCAGTACAACGTCCGATACGTCGACGGACCGCCGACTGCCCGCTCGTATCCGTCACGGCCTCCGGGATATCCGACGACGGACCTCACCCTCACGATCGATCATCGGGGTTACCGAAACCTAACGCAGCTTGAGCAGTACGATATCGTGGTCGTTGGGGATTCTATGGCAGAAGGCGCCTATATCTCCGACGACGAGCCCTGGCCGGTGCTCCTGGGGCGGAGGCTGAACCGGTCTGTCTATAACCTCGGAATTGGTGGAGGGGAGCCGACCTATTATTTAAACGCCTTTCAGGCCTTCGGTCTTTGGCTCAACCCCAAGACCGCGATCTTCATGGTATACGAAGGGAACGACCTGAGGGGTGTGAGACCGCGTGGGGGATTGGCCGATCGAATCGAGAACACGATTAGAAAATCGCCGGTCGCCCTGGCTCTGAAAGACACCTTCATCCGCTACCTCGGCCCCATCAATGCTGACGCTCCCATTCCGGGCGCTGACATTTTGTCCTGGATGCCTGTGGCGGTGCCGNNTAATGCCAATGCCCCCGTTGCTGGTGCCGGGGAGCTGTCCTGGATGCCTGTGGCGGTGCCGCCTGGTCCTGGGGCGAAGTATTACGCCTTTAAGCCCAGCATGCTGATGCGGTTGTACTGGACGGAGTTGGCATTCCGGCAATCCTCTGGCTGGACCAGCACCGTGGAAATCTTTCGGAGGATCAAGGCGATGTGCGCCCGGGAAGGAATTCGGCTCATCTTCGTGTATGCGCCGACGAAAGTCCGTGTCGTGATGCCAATTGTCAAGGATCGAGTGACCCCCGAACAGCTCCATGCCTTCGCGTCCTTCAAAAGGGAGAACCTACCGCCGCCGGAAAAATTCGCGAGTGAGCTCTATGCTCGCCTGGATACCAAGGAGACGGTTTTGCGGAAGTTCTTTCGGGAGGAGGGCATCGAATTTATCAGCACCACCGAAATCCTTCGGAAGGCGATGGCCGAGGGTCGGCAGGTCTATTTCACCTACGACCAGCATTGGACGGCGGTGGNNTGCGAAGGAAGTGTCTCGGTATCTCGTCGAACGTAAAACCTCTCCTCTTCACTGAGCCGTCGAGATTCTCAATCTCACTTATTCTTGAAGGCACTCGATAGGACACATTGAGGTGCAACGAGGTCCACGTATAGCGTTTAGAGTGGATGTCCGANNAGGGCATGGCGGGGGTATGACGTCGCTTGATGTCGGGATCCTTGTCATCTACGGTGTGACTGTCACGGGCATTGGTGTCTTGTTTCATCGCCGGGCAGCGACCGTGGAAGGGTTCACTCTGGCCGGCAGACGACTCCCCGGCTGGGTGGTGGCATTATCGATCTTCGGGACGTATCTCTCTTCGATCTCATTTCTGGCGCTGCCCGGGAAGGCCTATGCCAGCGACTGGGGGGTGCTGGCGTTTTCGCTGTCCCTGCCGCTGGCGGCATGGGTGGCGGCGCATTGGTTTGCCCCACTGTACCGCAGCACCACCGATGTGTCAGCCTACGCGTACCTGGAACGCCGGTTTGGGCTGTGGGCCAGGCTGTATGCGGCGGCGTTTTACCTACTGACCCAGCTCGCCCGCATGGGGACGATTCTGTTCCTCGTGGCCTTGGCGCTGGAACGGCTAACTGGGTGGGACATTGCTGCGATCATTATCGTGACCGGGGTCCTGGTCACGGTGTACACGGTGGTCGGAGGCATCGAGGCAGTCATCTGGACTGATGCATTGCAAACCGTGGTCCTGACGACCGGGGCGATTGTTTGCGCAATCCTGCTGCTGTTTGGTCTGCCGGAAGGACCATCTCAACTTTTCGCGATTGCCGCTGAGCACAAGAAATTCTCTTTGGGGTCGTTCGACCTCGCCTTTACCGGACCAACCTTCTGGGTGGTCCTGATCTACGGAATCGTGATCAACCTACAGAACTTCGGTATCGATCAGTCGTATATTCAGCGGTACCAGACCGCCCATTCCCTCCCGGCAGCTCGCACGTCGATCTGGATCGGGAGCCTGATGTACGTGCCAGTCGGAGCCGTGTTTCTGTTTATCGGGACGGCGTTATTTTCTTTCTACACGGTGCAGCCGGCGTTGTTGCCGGCAGCCTTACAGGCTGAGGGGATGGCTGACCGGATCTTTCCGCATTTCATTGTTTCGGAGCTCCCATCCGGCTTCACGGGCCTGCTGATCGCGGCCCTGTTTGCCGCCGCCATGAGTTCGCTCGATACCTCCTTGAATTCGTCGGCCACGATCCTGATGAGCGACGTATATCGCCGCCTGGTGCGGCCGGATGCAGGGGAGCCCCAGCAGCTCCGTTTTCTCCGGATGGTGACAATCGTGTTGGGCACCCTGGGGACGACCACGGCGCTGCTCATGATCACGATCAGGAGTGCCCTGGATGTCTGGTGGAGTCTCGCAGGGATTTTTTCGGGCGGGATGCTGGGTCTGTTCCTCTTGGGGGCATTGTCACGCCGGACCGGCTCGATTCAAGCAGGCATCGGCATGGTCCTGGGAATTTTGGTGATCGTGTGGGCAGTATTTTCGAAGAAACTGGGTCTGCCGTTTGCGAACCCCTTCCATTCTCTTATGACCACGGTCTTGGGAACATTGACCATCTTTTTGGTAGGTATATTCCTCTCGCGCCATCGGCCCCGACGCGAAAACACGGTAGGGCCGGCACAGACCATCTACGATCTGTGAATTGTGTATTCTTAATTCCCACCTCCTTGCTGCTTCTGCATGCTTTTCATCATTTCTTCCATCTGCTTGCGCATTTGTTCCATCTGCTCTTGGGTCATGCCGGGGGGTGGGCCTTGGGGCATTTCGCCCCTGCCTCGCATACCCGGAGGGGGCCAGCCGGGCATCTGAGGCGTGGCCATCCGCTGGTAGCCGGGTGGGACCTCGAACAGTCGTGGATCCTGCTTTCCAATCTTGATATTCGTGTAGTCGATCCGGACGCGCCTGCCCTTTGAGGTGCCCTCCATCCGAGCGGGGACGTCATCGTTGGTCGCCCAGAGATAGCCCTCGAACCGGTGGCCTTTTTTATTTACACCTTCGATCTTGTACTTCGTCGTTGACATTCCGTTGACCGTCTCCGAGCCGATCTTGGTGATCTTGACGTTCCCTTCTCGCATCATGCGCTCGGGGTTCTGCTCCTCATCATCCCCGCTACGGCTCTCCCAGTACATTCTCTGTTCCGGCATCACGTGCCAGGTCACACCTTGGTCCCGGCGCCAGATGATGATGGTCTTACGACCGAATCCTACGGTCTCGCGCCGTTCCTTGCCGTTCGAAAAATAGACTTTCCCTGTCAAAATGATTGGCCTCCCATCCGGGTCCTTGTCCATGTCCATCCTCACGTCGGCCGAGTAGCCAACCTTGGGAAACGGGAACTGTGCCGCTCGGGCAGGGGACAATAGCATCAGGGAGAGCAGTATCGCCGCTGAGACGCCGGTGAACGTGGAAATCTTCATCGTGTCCTCCCAGTTTAATTAGAAAGAATCAGAAGCAATAGAATCAAATATATACGATCATACGTTTATACTTTACTTTAATATAAATCGTCTCGAATCGAGGAGGATTTTTGTGGTCCCACCTTGAGGAAGCCGGTGCAATGGGTATCAGTGAAAGGGGGGAGATGTCAAGGGCTTTCGTGAAACCCTGGAACGAGGAAGATTATGGTCCTGAGTCAACAGGTCCGCTGGGCGCGGGCGCACTGATCCCGGCACACCGCGGGGAAGTCTCGCGAGCATGCCTGACTGCATATGCACCACCGTGTGTGGAATTTCAGGTTCGTATGTGGGCGAACCAATCTTCCGGGAAGAGAAAAGGATATGAAGGGATTTCGTCGGGCTCCGGGAACGGGGAAGGTTGTCGCTCTTCCCCGTCAAGGTCGCCCCCCGGCTCCGCCGCGTCAAATGCCTTCTTCAAATCCGGGTAGCAGGTTGGGCAGAAGGTGGCCTCGGCGACCTTGCGACGAGAATTCCTCTGAAGAACCCAACGCTCGACGAGAATTCCACAATTTCCGCAGCGGCGTTTTTCTGAAGCCTTGACCCACACCATGTCACCCTCCACTCAAAAGGACGGCTAATCGTTAGCCATCAGGAAGCAACGTGCTTCTTGAAGTAAGTATCTTGTCGGATCGGCTGAGGATGACTCTGGATCAGTGCTGTCCTGCCATCCGCAGATTTAACTGTGTAGTTCCCTGGAGGAAGGAGGATGCCAAAACCCCCGAATTCATCCGTTGTCACAGGTCGACCATTCACGGTGAACTTCAACCGGGGTTGAACTTTCCCTTCTCCATTGTAAACACGCCCATATACCAGACCGGCATCAACCGGAAATGGAAAGCAGAATGAAAAAGCCATCGGGAGCACCATACTTATCCACGGTCCCCCAATGTGCTTGCACTGAGGGCCGGACATCTCGGTACCTCCTTGCTTGATTACCCGCACTGGAGCTCTCTCTTGAAGCAGTCAGTCCCGTCATGCAACATCACTCACCAAATCAGCAGTGGCGAATATCTTCTGTAACTCGGGGGAGCAGATCGGGCAGAAGGTGGCCTCGGCGAGGTGTCCTCCGTCAAACTTTCGTAGAACCCACCGCTCAAAGACTACTCCGCACTTTTCACAATGACGCTCGTTTAGGGTCTTTTCCCACATCATGTCATCCTCCTTTTAGAATGACCGGCCTCGTACACAAGCATAAGGAAATTTCTTCTGGCTAATCTGCCTCCCGTGAGAGTCTTTCATTCTTGGTCACCTTGTCTGGCCCCTGGTTGTGTCCACGAAACTCATGGACGATTTCCAGAATCCGGGCGAGCCCCGCGGCCTTGGGGTTACCCAGATTGATGTCCCGGGCCCTCTTCAAACCTTCGGTTGGCTTGTACCAGGCAATTTCCAAGAGCTCCCCCTTCAGGTTGTAGGTCTCCGAGTAATCCACCGGACGTCGGAATCTCGGATCGCTATAGAGAAACACCACCAATTGGTTGTCCACGTTGAGCAGCCGCTGAAAAACGAAGCGCTCTTTGGCGGGGATATCGGTTGGGACAAGGACCTGATCTCCTCGGAGGTTGACCATGGTTTTTTGGTCCGCTGCGTGAAGGGCAGTTCCGCTCACGGTGAGCGTGAAGAATAGCATGGCCAGGAGGAACTCGGGCAAGCCTGTCCGGCGTCCAAGTTTCATCGTTCGCTCCTTCCAAAACAAAAAACGCCTCACAGAGGATCCATCTCCTCCTTGAGGCGTCATGGCCTTTGTCACGGGGCCCGTCCTTGGGGCCCCCGAGTTATTGTCCTATTTTGAGTCTAAATGGTGACCGAAGCCTTCCCCCCTTGTCAAGCACTTTATTAAGACCCCGGGGACGCGAAAGATTACCGTCTCTTGCGCCGAATGTGGTGGCTGTTCAAGAGGAGTTCGACGGATGCCGGAGCCACATCGTTCCTGGCGGGAATCGCTTGCCTGATGGAGTTGAGAAGGGATAAACTAATACAATATGAAACGGCGGACGCTGACCATCCACGATCATCGGCGGGAGCTTGATCAGAACCGCTACGTGTACGCCGTCCTCAGCCGTCGTTCCGGCGGCGTCTCCATCGGGATCAACCTGAATCCCGACAAGGTCTGTAATTTCGATTGCATCTATTGTCAGGTGGACCGGACGACCCCCGGGCGATTCCAGAGGGTGGACCTCAAAATTCTCGAAGAGGAGCTGAGGGACATTCTCAGCCGGGCCAAGAGTGGCGAGCTGTTTGACCAGCCCCCCTTTTTTGGTATCCCCGAGTCGCTGCGTCAGGTCAAGGATATTTCCTTCAGCGGGGATGGCGAGCCAACGACCTACCCACGGTTCAAGGAGACAGTGGAGCTTGCCATTCACTTGAAGGAAGAGGTCGGGCTTGACCACCTGAAGATCGTGATCATCACGAATGCGACCATGTTTCATCGGCCAAAGGTCAAAGAGACGTTAGCGTTATTAGATCACCACAACGGGGAGATCTGGGCGAAGCTCGATGCAGGCACCGAGGAGTATTATCACCTGGTGGATGTGACCACTATTCCTTTCCAGCAGGTCCTCGATAACATCCTCGACGCAGCCCGGCGTCGCCCGGTGGTAATCCAGAGTCTCTTTATGAGGGTTCACGATGTGGGGCCGGATGAAAAAGAGGTTGCAGCTTTCTGCGATCGTCTTCGCGAACTTTTGGACAAAGGCGGAAAGATCAGCCTCGTTCAAGTCTATACCGTGGCCCGCCGGCCTGCCCAACCCTATGTGACTCCGCTTTCCGATGCCGAGGTGGACACCATTGCCGAGGCGGTCCGCCGCATTCCCCTTCCCGTTGCATCCTTTTATAGTGACCAGGAAGTGTAAAGCTTCCCGATCACCCACGACGCCAGGTGTTCCCAATTTCGAATTTCGAAATTCGAATTTCTGTGAACAGTGAACTGTGAATAGGCTGCGCACTGAGCGACGAAAGGAGCGACAGGGTTGGTTTACGAGGAGCGCGTTGACGAACGAGCCTCGAGCAAGCCGGCTTGCTCCAAGGCCTGTCCGATCTCGAGGCGCTCTTCGTCGGTCGGCGGCATAAGGGGTGGGCGAGGCCATCCTCCCTCGTATCCCAGCATGTCCATCGCTGCCTTCAGCCCGCCAATTCCGAAGCGGGTGGTGACAGCCTCCATCGCCGGCAGGAGCTTCAGGTGCTGCTCCTGCGCCTCGTGCATCTTTCCGTCATGGAAAAGTGAGTAAATCGTGAGACAGGCCTCCGGCGCGCAGTTGGCGATCGCGAGGATGCCGCCCCGTGCACCGAGTGAGAGCGCAGGGAGAAAGACCGGGGCTGAGCCGACGAAGAGCTGAAAATCCGGGGGAGACTGCCGAAGATACTGCGCGAAGACGGTCATATTGCCCGCGCTGTCCTTCATCCCCGCAATATTTCCATGCTCCGCCAGGCGGGCAACCGTGGGTGGATCGAGGACCACTCCCGTAAATTGCGGCACGTTGTACAGAAATACGGGGACGGGGGAGGCATCTGCCACCCGCCGATAATGCTCGATGAGGGCTCGCGGCCGCATCTGCGGCTTGTAATAGGCGGGGGTCACGACCATGACGCTATCCGCCCCGATGGCCGCAGCCCGTCGAGTCAGGGCAATGGTGGCTTCTGTCGCCTCGCACCCGGTGCCGGCGATCATCACCTTCTCGGTGGGAATGTGCTCGCGAGCGACCTCGAGCACTCGGATCTTTTCCTCGGTGGAGAGATACACAAACTCCGAGTTGCTTCCCAGGATGAGGTATCCCGCAAGGGCGGTCCGATTCCACTGCGTGATATTGGCGACCAGGGCTTGATACGATACCTCGCCCGTCTGGGTAAAGGGAGTGACCACTGGCGGGATAACGCTGCACATCTGTTGCATTTCCTTACCTCCAGGATTCACCATACCGGTAAATCCGCACAATAAAGGAAAGTCATCTTACATATTATGTCATTGGTTGCACCTTATCAAGGCTCGACACCAGACTGCATTTTCCCCATGGTACTTGGCAACAGTTTTGGCCAGAGATCCCCTTCCATCTCCTTCGGTCCATAGGCGCAGTTTCGAACCGAAACCATTGCCTGCCGGAGGTTTCGACGCTCTTCCCAGGCTATGAAATCGGTGGAGCTTGACAGTCCTGGGACCGTAACCAATAATTTAATCAGATAGAGAGATCAAGGCGGGGCGACCATAGCTTTACCATCTCTGCGGGCGTGAATATTTGAGGGCTTGGCTCTCTTGAGGAACTCCAGTCATGAATCCGGGGTGAGTACAACCCGCGTTTTGTATAATCGTCGGTACATCAGACGATGGAGACGCCCTCTCGGCCGCCACAGGGTCCGGGAGGGCGTTTTGCTTTTGGCGAAGCGGGCATCGCACGATGAGCGCTCAAACGGGCCGATCGTGACGTTCACATTTGCTTCCCCCGGTCCAGGGTTTGGGGTCGGCCTTTGAAGACCCGGTTAGGATTGCTGACATCAAAGGGCGTATCGACGGGGCAGCAGCTGGTAGAGCAGGGAGGCGGAGCGGATGAAGATCACCGAGGTACGAGCACGTGTTCTTGCTGCGAAGCCGTCAAGACCGGTCGAGTTCGGTATCGGGGTGTACGAGACGTTTATTTGTGTGCTCGTTGAGGTGCATACGAGTACAGGCCTAGTGGGCTACGGGGAAGCCATTGCGCGCCGCGGGGGGGCAATGACCAAGGCAGCCGTGGAGTCTCTCCTTGCGCCTGTCCTGATCGGTAAGGACCCTGGCAATGTCGGGGGACTATGGCAGCTTTCTCTCGACCAGCTCAGACGATGGGGCCACTCCAGAGGGGTGGTCATGGAGGCGATCAGCGGCGTTGACATCGCGCTGTGGGACGTGGTCAGCAAAGCGCAGGGGAAACCTATATGGCAGGTTCTGCACGGCGTCGGACGTCCGGCCATACCATGTTACGCCTCATCGGTATATATCAATGAGATTGACGTCATGTGCAAACAGGCTCGGCAACAGGTTGAAAGGGGATTTCGCGCGGTAAAGATCAAAATCGGCCGATCGGCGCAAGGCGGCGGCATTCAAGCAGATGTCGAGGCAGTGAAACAAATACGGGACGCGGTCGGCGCCGATGTTGAGCTGATGGTAGATGCAAATGGTGCCTATGATGCCGGGACCGCTGTCCGCGTTGCTCGTGGGCTTGAGCCATACTCCATCTCCTGGTTTGAAGAGCCCGTACCCCCTGATGATCTGGACGGTTACGCTCGGGTCCATGCGATGAGCGCTATTCCCGTCGCCAGCGGTGAGACGGAGTTTTCTGTTTTTGGCTTCCGGGATATGCTGACTCGAAGGGCTGTGGACGTGGTCCAGCCCGAAACCGCCCGGTGTGGTGGCATTACTGGAGCGTGTCAGGTCGCGACGATGGCGTTTGCCCATAATGTGGGGTTCGCGCCGCACACCGGCTTTTCGGGAGGAGTGTCCCATCTGGCCGCTGTTCATGTTGCAGTAGCGTCCCCCGTGTTGACTACGTTCGAGTACATGTTTATCGATAACCCGCTGGTCGACATTTTCGAAGGGGGGTTCCTGCGGCCTACTGACGGGATGCTTCCGATACCGGAGGAACCCGGGCTCGGACTCCAGCTGGATTTGCGGGCGATTGAGCGAGTTACCGTTCCCTGAGCGGGTCGGGCATGGTTCGCGACCCAGAAACCCATTCGGCAGCAGGAGGGACTATGATCCTCGAGAATCGAGCGAAACGAACTCTCAAGGAAGGTGGGGTGGTCATAGGGACGATGGTTGCGCAGATACGGAATCCCGCTGTCGCCCTCGTGCTGAAGGCGGCGGGCTTTGACTTTTTCTTCATTGATCGTGAGCATGGCAGTTTCAGCATCGAGACGATGGCCGACCTGATCCTTGCCGCCCGGGGCGTGGAGCTCCCCACCATCGTGCGCGTCCCATCCAGCGAAACCCAGACCCTGGCCCACCCCTTAGACCTCGGTGCATCCGGCATTCTCTGTCCCCACACCGAGACCCGAGAGGATGTTGAGCAAATCATCCGAGCGACGAAATTCCATCCGATTGGCGAGCGGGGGATGTCGCTTCGGAACGTCCATACTGGGTTTGAGAAGGGGAAGGGGGAAGAGATCGTGAGGCGGCTTAACGAGGAGACACTGATCGTCCTCCAGGTCGAGACGGCCAAGGGTGTCGATAACCTGGAGGCCCTTGTCGACGTGGATGGCGTTGATGCCGTCTTCGTCGGCCCCAACGACCTCTCCCAGACCTTGGGCATTCCGGGCCAGATCCACCATCCGGAGGTAATCAAACGGATCGAACGAGTCATCGAGGTTTGCAACAAGGCGAAGTTAGCGCCGGGGCTGCACACCTATGATCCCGAATCGGCCAAGCGGTGGCTGAAGTCAGGGATTAGGCTCTTAGGCTATGGAGGGCCCTTTGCCTTCATCATGGAGAGCGGGGCTCGAATCACATCCGAGCTCAAGAGCTTTTTGGGGGGTTCAGCATCGTGATGGGCTCCTCTGCTCACCGGCTTTCTTAGCCTCCGTCACCCTCGATTTCTTGTCGGGCAGGTGAGGACAGACGGGGGCTGGCGATCCGCGGAGTATGATGGGCCGGTCAGGCCTTCAGCAAGGAGAGGAACTCGAGATGGAGAGACGAGTCAGGCCCGGTCCCCTGCGGGATTTCTGTTCGGGAATTCTCGAGCAATTAGGCGTTCCCCACGGTGATGCGGACATCGTCGCCGACTCTCTGGTGGAGGCAGACCTCCGGGGTCTGGAGTCGCATGGTGTTATGCGCATGGGGATCTATGTGGAGCGATTGGAGCTGGGCTTGGCTAACGCAACCCCCAAGGTGGCGGTATTGGAAGAGACGCCTGCCTCTGTACTGCTCGACGGCGACCACGGTCTGGGGGCGGTGGTGGGCGTTCAGGCCATGGACCTGTGCCTGCGCAAGGCGGAGACGGCGGGCGTTGCTATGGCCGGTGTGCGGAACAGCACCCACTTCGGTGCAGCTGCCTACTATGCGATGCAGGCGCTGCCGCGCAACATGATCGGAATCGCCGTCACGAACGCCCCTGCCACCATGCCGCCGTGGGGCGGAAGGCGTCCTTACCTCGGGACCAATCCCGTGGCGGTGGCCGTTCCAGCCGGGCAGGAACTACCGGTAGTCCTGGACATGGCGACCAGCGTGGTGGCCCGTGGGAAGATCATCCTGGCGGAGAAACTGGGGCAGAGCATCCCCCTGGGCTGGGCGGTTGATCCTGCAGGCAAGCCGACCACGGACGCCTGCCGAGCGCTGGAAGGTGCAGTCCTCCCCGTCGGCGGGCCCAAAGGATACGGGATCTCCCTCATCGTGGACGTCCTGGCGGGCGTCCTGATGGGGGCCCCGTTTGGACCACATATCGGAAATCTCTACGGAAATCGGACCGAACCGCAACGCCTGGGCCATGCCTTTGGGGTCATCAATGTGGCTGCCTTTGCCGGCGTGGAGCGCTTCAAAGCCGAGATGGACCAGTTGATCCAGGAGGTGAAGATCCAGCCCCGCGCGGAAGGCGTGGAGCGCATCTATCTGCCCGGCGAGATCGAGTTCGAGGCTGCCCGAGAGCGAGGGCAACGGGGCATACCCCTTCCGGAGGAGGTGTGGCAAATGCTTGTCGACTTGGGCCGGAAGTGGGGGGTTCCCTGGGAGTCGGTGGGATTGGCCGAAGAAGCGGAAAGGGGGTGAGAGAAGGCATGTATTCATGTATTGAGGTGGATCACTGGTGAACGGCAACTTCTATTGGAGGAGGAAGCAAGCAATGATACGCTGGATGATGTGGGCGGCACTGGTGCTGGGCCTGTGCGTCGGCCGGCTCGTCCCCGCCCAGGCCGCCTTTCCCGAAAAGCCGATCAACCTTACCGTAGCGTACAAGCCCGGTGGCAGCACAGATGCCGCAGCTCGGCTCCTCGGAGTCTATTTAGAAAAGTACCTGGGGCAGTCCATCGTGGTGGTCAACAAACCGGGTGCGGGCGGCCAGATCGGGTTCACAGCCCTGGCCGAGGCTCCCCACGACGGCTACACCATCGGGTTTATTAACATCCCCGCGATCCACATCGTCCAGGCAGTGCGGGAAGGTGTGCGTTACAACGTGGTCAAGAGCTTCGTGCCGATCGGGTGCAACATCGCGGACCCGAACACCCTGCTGGTCCGGGAGGATAGCCCGTTCAAGACCCTCCGCCAATTGCTGGACCATGCCAAGAAGAACCCTGGTAAGCTCGTCGCGGTGGCGGATGGGCCGCAGAGCGACGATCAACTCGCACTGCTGAAGCTGAGCCGGGCCATGGGCGTCAAATTCAGCTTCGTCCCTTACCATGGCGGGGCCCCGGCGGCAGCTGCCCTCCTGGGTGGGCACGGTGACCTACTGATCGCGAACGCCTTCGAGGTGATCAAGCAGAAGGGGAAGATGCGGGCGCTGGCGCAGTTTTGGCCCGAGCGCTACCCGCTGATCTCCCATGTTCCCACCGTGAAGGAAGAGACGGGCGTCGAAATCGTGGGATCCTCCACCCGGGGTGTAGCCGCGCCGGCTGGGGTGTCAGCAGAGCGGCTGGCCGTCCTCCGCGAGGCCTTCCGGAAGGCGGCCCATGACCCCGAGTTCAAGGCTAAGGCAGAGAAGGCTGGGCTAACGCTTACCTGGATGGACGCCAAGACGTTCGGCAAGTTCATTGCCGATGTTAACACCGACGTCGGCAAATACACCGCGGAGTTCCGGAAGAAGTAAGGTGGGGCGCAGGGGCCGCTCGCCCCGTAGGGGAGCGGCCCCGCCTAGCCTAACGAAGGCGAGATCGTGCGTCAGCTCGACCGTTGGACTGGTGCTCTCGTCGTCCTGATCTGCGCNNCTGACCTACCCGGCCGGGGCCGCCAGGTTTCCGCAGCTGGTGATCCTATTCACGGCGGCCTTAGCCGGAACGCTCTGCATTCAGAGTGTTATCTCACCGTATCCGCCGCGGATGCTCGATCGTACTGCCCTTCGGGCAGCGACGCCTCGGGTGCTCTTCATGATCGGGGCCTCCGCCGCCTATATCTTCTTACTTGACGCAATCGGCTATTTTCCCGCCACGCTGGTCTACGCGATTGCGGCCATGCGGGGGCTGGGACTCCGGCGCTGGCCGATCATTCTGCTCTCGTCTGGACTCTTTCTAATTGTCGTGACCGTTATCTTCCTCTGGTGGCTCAAGATCCCACTTCCAGAGGGGAGACTCTTCTGAGGATGCGGCGATGCCGGTGAAGGCCTGGGAAGGCTTCTTGGTCGTGCTGCAGTGGCACAACCTGCTCTTCCTCCTTTTCGGGGTGGTGGGGGGAATCATCGTTGGCGCGCTTCCCGGCTTGACCGCCACGTTGGGCGTGGCGCTTCTCATCCCGTTAACCTTTGGGATGGATCCCTCAACGGGCCTCATCATGCTGGGCGGGATCTACTGCGGTGCCTTCTACGGCGGGTCCATCTCGGCGATTCTGATCCGCACTCCAGGGACGCCGGCTGCGGCGGCCACGGTGTTTGACGGCTATCAGATGACGCTCAAGGGGGAGGCAGGAAAAGCGCTCGGCGGCGCGGTCGTTTCCTCGTTCACGGGGGGGATGATCAGTGCGGCAATCCTGTTGCTCTTGGCTCCCCCCCTTGCCGAGTTCTCCCTCAAGTTCGGTCCGCCCGAATATTTTTGGCTCGCAGTCTTCGGCCTGACCATTATCGCCTCACTGAGTGGCCACTCCCTGGTCAAAGGCCTGATCTCCGGCGGGATCGGCCTCATCTTGAGCACTATCGGCATGCACCCTCTTTCGGGATTCCTCCGCTTCACCTTTGGTCAGACCGCACTCTACGACGGCATCCCCATCATCATTGCCCTCATCGGGCTTTTTTCCTTCTCCCAAGTGTTGGTTCTGGCCGAGACTCGAGGCGAGGCTCCCCAGGTGACCGAAGAGTTAGTCAAGAGCGTGGCGCCCACCCGAAGAGAGCTCCGGGAGATAAGCCCGACCCTCCTGCGCTCATCCATTATCGGTACCATCGTGGGAATGATCCCTGGGGCAGGTGGGGACATCGCAAGTTTCATGGGTTATAACGAGGCCAAGCGCTTTTCCAAGCATCCGGAGAGGTTTGGGAAGGGGACGTTAGAGGGGGTCGTGGCGTCAGAGGCGGCGAATAACGGCGTGACCGGCGGCTCCCTCATCCCGCTGCTTACCTTGGGTATTCCCGGGAATTCGGTGACCGCTGTCTTCTTGGGGGGGATCCTGATCCACGGGATGCGACCCGGGGCCGAGCTGTTCACCGAACATGCGCGGGTGACCTATTCGCTGATTATGAGCCTGTTTCTGGCCAACACCATGTTCCTCGTCATTGGCCTGCTGGGAGCCCGATATTTCATCAGAGTGACCAAGGTCCCCCGCGGGATGCTCGCGCCCATTATCTTGGCCCTGTCCGTCGTGGGCTCGTACGCCATCCGCAATAGTGTCGCCGACGTATGGCTGATGTTGGGCGTGGGCCTGCTCGGATATTTCATGCGTAAGTTGGAATTTCCTCTGGCGCCCATCTGTCTGGCCATCATTCTCGGGCCGTTGGCCGAGTCTTCGTTGGCCAGGGCCTTGGTCATGGCCCGAGCCGGCGAGATACCGATCCTCCTCATGTTCCTTACCCGCCCCCTTACGCTGGTGTTGATCGCCTTAACCCTCCTCTCCCTGCTCCCTCCCCTCATCCGCCACTGGAAAGGGGCCGAGATGGCTGCCGAGGTGATCGAGTGACTGCGGGCTTGGGCCACCCTCCATCGCTTTCCGGTCCGTCATGCACTCAGGGTTCATTGCGTCAAGCGAGGACCTCGGGGTTAAAGACGCAGCTCGGTCTTTCCCCTTTGAGGACTTTCACAACCTCGGTGGCCACGATGATGGCCATGTTCCGCATCGCCCCGTGGGTCGCTCCTGCCATATGTGGGGAGAGAACCACGTTGTCGAGCTGGAAGAGGGGACTGCCTGGCTCGGGGGGCTCCGGCTCGAAGACGTCGAGGCCGGCGCCCGCGAGCCTGCTACTCCTAAGTGCATCGTAGAGGGCCTTTTCATCGATGAGCGCGCCTCTGGCCGTGTTGATGAGGATGGCCCCCCGTTTCATGAGTTGAAGCTCCCGCGTCCCGATGAGGTGTCTCGTTTCCGGTGAAAGGGGCACGTGAAGAGAGACGATATCCGATCGTGTCAGGAGGTCGTTAAAGCCAGTAGCCTTTGCTCCCCGCCTCTCGATCTCATCGGGAGCGAGGTACGCGTCATAGGCGAGCAACTCCATTCCAAACGCCCTCGCCAACTGAGCCACCCTCGATCCGATTCTTCCCAGCCCTACGAGTCCCAGCGTCCTGCCTTTGAGGTCAGTCAGCCTCGCCTTTCGAAGATCATGCCATCTTCCTCGCCTCATGGCATGATCCGACACGACAAGCCGCTTGGTAACAGCCAACATCAGGCCGATCGTATGCTCGGCCACCGCATCATGATTGGCACCCGGGGTATAGAGGACGGGGAGTTTCAACCTGGTGGCGGTCTGGACATCGACGTTGTCAACGCCGACGCCGTGCCGCGCTACGCACTTGAGCTTCGGACACGCCTCCATCACCCTCTCAGTGATGGCGCCGTTGTACCGGATGATGATGGCCTCAGAGTCCTTTCCCGCGGTGATCATGTCTTCCTCTGAAGAGCCCGGCGACAGGATCACTTGAGCCGTTTCCTGGAGGATGGCTATACCGTCTTGATGCATCTCCTCGATAAGCAACACTTTCATGGAATATCCCCTCCGATGAGGAACGGATCGGCCAAGTGGCCGAGCCCCCCTTTCAGGTTTGGACACAAGAGCTATCAGGCAGTCTAAGCGTGTGAACATGAGAGACGGGACCAACAACTTGTTCACGATCCAGATCATTTTAAGATACGCCGCATATCATGCGGGAACCGGAGAAGCAGTGGTTGACAGAAGTAGGGAGAATCGGCAATATAAGTATATGGCGGGACATCGGGATTGCCTACACTACAATGAACCTGGACCCCGCCGCAAGTTTGTCCTTCCTGTACGGGACCCTCGCGGGTTATTCGTGAAGGTACGCTCAAATGGTCAAAATCGAATCCGTGTCTGCGTGCACGGTGACCGTACCCCTGTATAGGCCGACATCCTTCGCAACACGACGCGTCACCGCACGGGACTACACCCTCGTCAAGGTCCGGGGCGATGATGGCGTGGAGGGCATTGGCTTTTGCTACGCTGGCCATACAGGGGGCACCATCGTGACCGCAGCGGTCCGGGACTTGCTCGCTCCGGTGCTCATCGGCCAAGATCCGTATCGAGTCGAGGGCTTGTGGGAGACAATGTATCTCGAGTCGTTGCTCCATGGTCGCGCCGGTGCCGTCATGCGCGCCATCAGCGGCGTCGATATCGCACTCTGGGACCGCAACGCGCGTTCGGCGAACTTACCCCTTTACCAATACCTTGGCGCGTTCCGGATCGATACTGTACCGGCGTATGCCAGCGGCGGATATTACATCGACGGCAAGACGCCGGAGATGTTGGGCGAAGAAGTGGCGCGCTATGTGGATATGGGATTCCAGGCCGTGAAGATAAAAATCGGACGTCTTGGTCCATCCGATGAGGAAGAACGTGTCGCTGCAGCGCGTGCAGCTGTCGGTCCCAACGTTCTGCTCATGCTGGATGCCAATAATGCCTGGTCGGATGTGCCGACGGCACTGCGATACATGGAACGATTTAAAGGCTACGACCCCTATTGGATCGAGGAACCGTTTAGCCCTGATGATATCGAAAATCACGCCCGCCTCGCGGAGCGTACCTCGGTTTTGGTTGCCACCGGAGAGATTGAAGCCGGGCGATGGCGCTTCAAAGCACTGCTGGAGAAAGGCGCTGCGGCAGTGTTGCAGCCCGATGCTGCCGTGTGTGGCGGCATCACGGAGTTCCGGCGCATTGCGGCGGGTGCGGACAGCTACGGGGTCACGCTTTGCCCCCACTGGTTTGACGATCTCCATGTGCATCTGGTGGCGGCGACGCCAAATGCCCGCTTCGTTGAGTACTTTCCTGACGATCAGGTATTCAATTTTCGTCGGCTGATTGACCGACGATTGGAAGTTCATGAGGGCAGGCTGGTTTTGCCGAGCCTGCCAGGTCTTGGGTTTACCTTCGACGAGAAGCTTGTTGCAAAGCTGGCACGGGATGGGTGGATGTGAGTTACGCAGAAAGGAGGGCAGACCAATGAAGATCACCCGCATCGACGCCACCAGCCATCGTGTTCCGGCCAAGGTGCCCCTCCTTCAAGAGCCGGTTATGCGCGAGATCGTTTTTGTCCGGGTGGAAACGGATCTCGGCGTGACCGGGTACGGCCTGACCGGACCCATTCAGCGGTTCGCCGTCCGGGAACTCATCAATAAGGAGATTGCCCCCCTTCTCATTGGGAAGGACCCACTCGCGACGGAGCGTCACTGGCACGACCTGTTCTACCGACTGAATCCCCGAGCGCAGACCGGTGCCTGGTCCTCAGCCGTAAGCGCGGTCGATATCGCCCTGTGGGATGTGAAGGGGAAGCACCTCAACCAACCGGTGTGGCGACTGCTGGGTGGGCACAGCGCAACGGTACCGGCTTACATCACCTATGGGCTCCCGGAGTATAGCCGTGAGCAGTTGGTGGACGTGGCGAAGAGTTTCGTCGCGCAGGGACACGACAAGCTGAAGATGGTGGTGGGCATCAACGGCGCCCAGGATCCGGCGGCGGACGCCGCCCGCGTCAGGGCTGTGCGGGAGGCGGTGGGGGACAAGGTGGAGTTGATGGTGGACGCGAACTACCTCTTTTCCTTTGCCCACGCTCTCGAGCTGTGCAAACGGATCGAACCGTACGGGATCACGTGGTTCGAGGAGCCCGTGTATGGCAACGACGCTCGGCTGCTGGCCAACCTGCGGCGGCAGACAAGCATTCCGATCGCTGCCGGCCAGAACGAGGGTTTCAAATGGCGGCACCGGGAGCTATTGGTCCACGAGGCGGTGGACATCATCCAGCCGAATGTCGTGTACGTCGGTGGCTACACTGAGGGGGTGAAGGTAGCAGCCATGGCCCAGGCGTACAACCTGCCAATCGCCAACGGGGGGGGCTGGCCCCACCACAACATGCACCTGATGGCGGGGGTGGCCAATGGCTGGCGGGTGGAGTTTCACGTGCCGATGTGGGTCACAGGGGAGATGATCTATCGCGACCCACCGAAGCCTTCCCGCGGGACGGTCACACTCCCCGAGACACCTGGTCTGGGGCTCGAGCCAAGGGAGGACGCCCTGAAGGAGACCCAAGAGCCCTGATACGGATTGTGTGCCTCGCGCGGGTCTAACCTGCGGCGCCATCTTGCGTTCGGCAATTCCTGAATGGGGGGGCCAGCTAGGGGTGCTGGGCTGCTCGTGGCAACCCAACCAGCCCGGGGAACGATCGGCGGCAGCGGGCCAGAAGGGGGGTGAGAAAGGGGCGGAGTAGCAGGGTCGGTCACGAGCCGAAAGGTCAGGAAAGAAAACCGTAACAGCAGGTGAAGGAGCTAACCGGGCCGGAGTAAAGACCTTGCCCCAGGGGACGAACGTCAAAGATCGAAGAGGGGGGCTGGAAATGAATTCATCCTTAAAAGCAAAGATCTGTACGTGGTCCTGCCGGACGCTTTTGTTTGCCTTGGCCGGAGCCCTCGCAGTAGCTCTGCTCGTATCCCCGGGCATGGCCCAGGAAAAATTTCCATCGCAGGCGATCGAGGTGGTGACCCACGCCGGACCCGGTGGCGGCACTGACATCACTACCCGGATGATGATGCTCCGGGGCCGCCGGCAGCTTAAAGTCGACATGGTCGTCGTGAACAGGCGCGGCGGGGCAGGGGCGGTTGCCATGAACTACATCGCAGGCCGGCCCCGCGACGGCTATACCATCATGACGATCACGCCGACCCATCTGCTGACCATTGCGCGCGGAAAGTCCCCACTGAAGATTGACGATCTGGTTGGCATCGCGCGAGCGACGGACGATCCGCAGATTATCATGGTCCGGGCGGACAGCCCTTACAAGACTATCGACGATTTCCTCAAGGCATCAAAGAAGAAGTCCCACAAGTGGGGCATCACCCAGATCGGCGGCATTGATCACATCACCAGCTTTACCTTCGCGAAGAAGACGGGAATTAAGCTGGACGTTGTCCCCTTCAAGGGCGGCGGCGATATCGTGATCAACCTGATGGGCGGCAATGTCGATGTTGGGCTGTTGAACCTCAGCGAGGCCGAGGCTCAGGTAAGTGCCGGTGAAATTCGTCCACTGATGGTTCTCGCCAAGAAGCGGATGAAGCCGCTACCCGACGTCCCGACCTCGGTCGAAAGGGGAATCGACGCCGTCTTCTCCACGGTCCGCGGGTTCGTGGCCCTGAAGGGCGTTCCGGAGGATCGACTCCAGGTACTGGAGAAAAACGTCCTTAAGGCGATGGAACACAAAGTGTATCAGGGCTACCTCCAAGGCGCCGGTCTTACTCCGGAGAGCGTCGTCGGTCGTAAGGAGTGGGAGGCGCAGTTTCAGCAGCTCTACAAGGACGGGATCGAGTCCTTGCGCGAACTGGGAATGTTGAAGTAGGGGGGCCTACAGGCGGCGGGCTGCTCGGCATCAACACCTATGTCGGATCAGAGACAAGTGGTAACGGGAGGCGGGACGAGGGGGACCGTGGAGCCGCCCCCCAAGTCCCGGATTCCGGCAGACTACATTGTTGGTGCCGTGATCCTCCTCGTGTGCGCCATCTTGTACGGGATCACGCTGACCTTTGAAACTGTTCCGCCGAGTCTCTCACAGAATGTCCCTCCGGAGCGTTTCCCGCAGCTCATCCTGGGTGTGATCGCCGCGCTCACCGTGGTGATGATGTTCCAGGCTCGAAAAAGACCTGCAAAGAAGCGCAAGTTCGTGCCCAGGACCGCGGTTTACACCGGGACGATTCTCATTCTTTTCATGGTCGTTCACGCATGGCTTGGAACATTGGTCACGATGTCACTTTTCTTGCTCGCATTACCCATTCTGTGGGGCGAACGTCGGTATCCATTCGTTCTGATCTACGCCGTGCTGTTTCCGACCGCTGTGTACGGCCTGTTCGTTAAGATCTTGCAGGTTCGTTTCTACTGGGGAATTTTCGAGGCATTCATCCGTTAGCGTCGTGCCGTGGAAGCATTTCTCTTCGGAGTCTCCTTAATCACAGATCCGTATCTGCTCGCGGTCGTTTTTTTTGGCACCGTTGCCGGGGTCCTGGTCGGTGCCCTGCCGGGATTAAGTTCGACGATGGCAACGGCGCTGCTGCTGCCGTTCACCATTGCCATGGAGCCGATCCCGGCCATCGCGATGCTGGCGTCATTATACTGCGCCGGCACCTACGGCGGCTCAATTACGGCGATCCTCATTAATGCCCCAGGCGCTCCGCCGGCGGCAGCCACTGCCTTCGATGGGTATCCGATGGCAGTACGGGGTGAAGCCGGACGAGCCCTCGGCATGGCTGCGGTGAGCAGCACCATCGGCGGCATCTTCAGCGTCATCGTGCTGATCATTGCAGCCCCGCTGCTGGCCCGCCTCGCCTATGACTTTGGTCCTCCGGAGTATTTCGCGCTGGCGGTGTTTGCACTCTCCATGCTTGCTTCGATCAGTGGCGAGTCGGCGGTGAAGAACCTCATTGGAGGCGCCTTTGGGGTGCTCTTGGCCACGGTTGGAATCGACTTCACCACCGGTGTGGAGCGCTTCACCTTCGGGGTTCCGGAATTGACCGAGGGAATCCATTTCATACCTGTGCTGATCGGCATTTTCGCTGTCAGCGAGCTTCTGATCCAGGCGTCTTCGCTCGATATCGTCTTTGAGCGTGTGGCCTTCACCGCCATCAAACTGCCCACCAAGGCAGACTTCAAAAAGGTCTGGCCGACCATCGCCAGGTCATGCGGAATTGGAACCTTTATCGGGATCCTGCCGGCGGAGGGGGGAACGGTCGCCGCCCTGATCGGGTACAGTGAGGCCAGACGCTGGTCCAAGAACAAAGACGAATTTGGCAAGGGCGCGATCGAGGGCATCGCCGGTCCTGAGACCGCCAACAACGCGGCGACGGGAGGCGCGATGGTCCCGACCCTGGCCCTGGGTATTCCGGGAAGCGCCACGACGGCCGTCATCCTCGGCGCACTCCTCTTGCATGGTCTTCGGCCCGGACCGCATCTGTTCAATCGACAGCCGCATTTCCTGTACGCCATCTTTGCGGCCATGCTGACCGCGAATCTGATATTTCTCGTCCTGGGTCTGCTCGGGGCGAAGCTGTTTGCGCGGGTCACGCTCATCCCCCGGACCTTTCTGTGGCCAGCTGTGTTTGCCCTCGCGGTCGTCGGGTCCTACTCGTTAAATCAGTCCTTCCTCGACGTGTGGATCATGCTGGGCTTGGGGTTTATCGGCTTCGTGTTTCGCCGGTACGGCTTTACGCCTGCGCCCCTGATCATCGGGCTCATTCTGGGCGAACTGCTAGAAAGCTCCTTGAAACAGTCGTTGATCATCTTTGATCAGTCCTGGCTTGGCTTTTTCAAGCGGCCGATTGCCCTCGTGCTTTTCTTGTTTACTGCGGTCAGCCTTTCGTGGCCGATGATTGGAAAAGGGGTGGCTTGGGCCATGAGACAGCGTACGGTCGGGGCGGGATCACTCGAGAAGTAGCCCTCGAACGCGCGAATGTTCGCGGATCGCCCGAGGAAACGAGCATGCCTGTTACAGCATAGGCCTACAGCAAACAGGGGGGAATCAGCAGATGAACGCGAATCAGGTTGGGACAGCGGCACAGTCTTTGACTGCCTATGTGGCTGATTTCATCGCATCAACACGGTATTCGGATATTCCCGAAGAGCTCTTTCCCCTTGGCAAGAAGTCCATCCTCGACGGGCTGGGCTTGGCCCTCGCGGGTTCCGTGGCCGAGAGCGGAACGCTGGTCCGGCGCCACCTTCAAGATCTCGGGTGTACCAGCGGCGTCGCCACCGTCATTGGATCTGGCCTGCGCGTGCCTGTAAGATTCGCCGCCTTCGCTAACGGTACGGCCATCCATGCGGATGATTATGACGACACTCAGTTGGCAGTGGGCAAGGACCGCGTCTACGGCCTGCTCACGCACCCCACCGCGCCGGTGCTGCCCGCCGTCCTGGCGGTGGGAGAGCGCGACCGACGATCCGGCAGGGACTTGATGACGGCCTACCATGTGGGCGTCGAAGTCGAATGCAAGATTTCCGAAGCGATAAGCCCACGACACTATCAACATGGGTTCCATTCGACCGCGACCTGCGGAACCTTCGGCGCTGCAGCGGCGCTGGCGAACCTGTTCGGCTTTTCTACGGAAATGGTCCGCATTGCCCTCGGGATTGCAGGCAGCCAGTCGGCGGGTCTGCGTGAAAATTTCGGCACCATGATGAAGCCCTTCCATGCCGGTCGCGCCTCGGAGAGTGGCGTGGTTGCCGCCGAGCTGGCGCGACTCGGCTTCACGGCGGCGCCAAACATTCTGGAAGCGCCTCGAGGGTTTTTTCGGGCGGCGGGCGGCGGCTACGACGAGGGCTCGATACAGGGAAAACTTGGCAGACCCTGGACGTTCCTGGACCCGGGTGTATCGATCAAGCCTCACCCCTCGGGATCCCTTACGCACCCGGGGATGACCAAGATGCTCGAGCTAATTCACGAGCACGACATCAGAGCCGATCAGGTACAGCGGGTAAAAATCGGCACGAACCAGAATATGCCTAATGCCCTCATCCACCACCGGCCCAGGACCGAGCTGGAGGCGAAGTTCAGCATGGAATTCTGCATGGCAATCTTGCTGCTCGAAGGCAAGGCTGGCCTGCCCGAGTTCACGGATACAGTAGTCAACCGGACGGACGTTCAGGCAATGATCGGAAAAGTCGAGTTTGGTGTGCACCCTGAGGCTGAGGCCGCGGGTTATGACAAGATGACTACGATCATTGAGATTGCCCTCAAAGACGGTCGTACTATCGCTGGCCGTGCCGATTTCGGCAAGGGGAGCCCAGCGAACCCTATGAGCTACGACGAGGTCGCGGACAAGTTTCGCGGGTGCGCCGCATTCAGCCGATGGCCGTCCGACAAGGCGGAGCAGGTGGTCGACCTGGTGAGGAAGATTGAATATCTCAAAGACGTAGGAGAACTGACTGCCTTGCTCTCGGATTAGCTCACCTCTTCCTTGTATCCTCTGTTGACCTTCCGAGGTCTTCGTAGACTTTTATAGCAGGTCCGCACCATGCGTTCAGGAGTAATAATTTGCCTTTTCCTACCGTCCCCCGCTGCTTCTTTTCTCTCACCGCGGGAAGACATAGATAGATCCCCAGGGAGGGACTCGAGAAGGACCTCTTGATGATGACCCGAACGCGAGAAGTCGTGTCCTGGGACGGACGAACAGGGTATCGTAGTCCCCCTCTGGGGCGACGAACAGTAGTGTTCCGGGCGGGAGGAAGGGGAAGCACAGGATGCAGATTCGCGTTGCCCACTCTTGCGTTTGTAGGGGTTCTTCTTTACAATAACGCCAATTGAAAGGGGAAGGTGTTTGGGTGAAGCCCACGGGACTGTCCCGGGGCGCAGAACCCGAGGAGGAGATGTCGGATGCATGAAAGTCCGAAAACCTCGGCAGTAGTGACCTGTCCTTGTTGTGAGGCTCGCCTGACCGTTGACCTGACGCTCGGGGTGGTCCTTCATCACGAACCACCACCTAAGCCAAGCAACGTCACCGATCTGAAAGAGGCGGTGGAGGCCCTGAAGACGGAAACGGCCCAACGGGATGCTCGGTTTAAGGAGCGCATGCAGGCGGAGAAAGACAAGGGGAAGGTCTTAGATCGGAAGTTTCAAGAACTGCTGAAAAAGGCCAAGGATACGCCTGAAACGCCACCACCACCGAAGGATATTGACCTTGACTGAGAGGCTTGCTCTATCCGCAATCACACGGCGGCGCTTTCTGCTGGGCGCGGCGACGGCTTTCGTCATGGCAGGGTGTGGCCGTTTCGGTCGCATACTCACTGGGCCCGAGTTACCGCCGAATGCGGCAGACCGCTACGTGTGGCCGGAGCCACCCGATCCGAGGAGGTGGCCTGGGCATGGGCTCACCGTGGCATGGATCGGGCATGCCACGTTCCTCCTCCGCCTGAACGGGACCACGATTTTAACCGATCCCGCGTTCTTTAACCGGATCGGTCTCCGCCCCATGGGGCTGTTGACCCTTGGACCGCCGCGATTAGCTGCGCCTGCGTTACCGCTTCAGGATCTGCCTCCGTTAGATCTGCTCATGTTGTCCCACGCTCACATGGACCACATCGATAGGCCTTCCCTGTACCGGCTTCCATCGAAGCCACCCGTGATCCTGGCGTCCGACACCACCGAATTTGTGGCGGATCTTGGATTGGGTGAGTTACAGGAACTTCACTGGAATGAGACCGCTGAGGTCGATGGGGTCCGGATCGAGGCCATCCACGTGAAGCACTACGGGCGCCGATACCCCTGGGACCGCGATCGAGGCTATAACGGCTATCTCCTTTCCAAGGACGGAGTAAACGTGCTCTTTGCCGGAGATACCGCATACACCGACCGCGTTACCCGAGCACTGAAGGGCCGCCGGGTGGATGTGGCGATCCTTGGAATCGGCGCCTACAACCCATGGATCAAAGCTCATACGAGTCCTGAACAGGCTTGGCAGTTGTTCCGTGACATTGGCGCGAGATATTTGATCCCGATGCACTGGCGGACTTTTCAGGTGTCAGATGAGCCGGTCTTCGAACCGATCACGCGCCTGAAAAGAGTCGCCGGCCCCGCCACTGATTGCATCGTCCTCGACTCTATCGGACAAACCTGGATCCTTCCCACCTAACCCCCTGATCCTTGCTCCCTTCATCCTCTTTTTAGTTTCGCATCGCGAGGACGCGAGCCTTGAACTTGGAGTCCTGCTCGACCCGAAAAACCTCACCGCATTTGCTGCACCGACCAGACCAGGAGCCGTCCGATTCCTGGCTCAGGATGACCACGCCACAAAACTGCTTGTGGGGGACCTTGTGTACCGTGATGGCAATGAAGGGCTTTTCCATTTTCTTCACCCCAAGGGGATGCGCTCTTGGACGGCCTGGTAATACCTGGTCAGAGAGCGGTTGGAGCTAATCAGGGTCAGCGAGCGGAGGAGCGTCCTGTAGACCTCGGCCCGTGAAATCTTGACGACGGTCGCCGGGTCGAGAAGGTTTTCAGATTGCGCCACGAGGGCGAGGGTTTTCAGACCGATGAGGAGAGGCCAGGCGCAGGCAAGCCGCATTCGGATCTCTCGCCTGGGGATGGCCAGCGTGTAACTCCATCCTTCCCAGTAATGGCTCAGGGTGACCTTGAGGAGGTCTTGAAGGAGGGGTTTCACACGAGCAATGGCTTCGGGATCGAGAAGGGCCGCCGCCGTGAGGCCGAGCCTCTCAAGGTCCTCCTGCGGCAGATAGCATCGTCCCAGCCGAAGGTCCCTGCTCAGGTCTCGAAGGATGTTGGTCATCTGCAGTCCCTTCCCGAACCGGACCCCGCGTTCTTTCATCTCAGCTACATCCCACCCTCGGAGGGCAGGGCGATGGGCCATATGAATCTCGGTCCAGAATTCGCCAACGCATCCCGCGACGAGATAAGTATACCGGTCGAGGTCGTCGCGGATTTTCAAGGGAATGGGGTAGCCTTCCCCTTCTACCGGGAAAGTGGTGAGGTCCATCTGCATTCCTTGGGTGATGGTCAGGATGAGATCCTGGATGCGTTTCTGGTCTACAGGGTCCAGCGCATGATAGATTGCAAAACACTCCTCGAGTCGAGCCAAGAGATCTCGCTCCTCGGGGATTTTTTGGGGACCGGTGAGCGCCTCTTTGATCTCCCAGAGACGATTCGATCCGTTCCCCCGGAGTTCGCCCTGGAACAGTTCCAAGTATTCGAGGCGCTTGTCCCGGCTGATGAGTCTCGTGTCGGCGATGGTGTCGGCGGCTCGGGCAAAGAGGTAGGCGAGACCCACCGGTTGCCTGACGTCTCTTGGTAGGATATTCAGGCTCAGAAAGAACGTCCGGCTCACCCGCTTGAGGATGTCGCCGAAAAGATCAGAATTCCATTTCCCCATAGCCGCTTAACCAGCCACTCTTAATCTTGAGCTTTAACGACTGAACCATGAACGCTGAACTATGAACCCCGAACCAAATCACTGCGGCGGTATAAACACCTCGTTCACGTTACTCCGAGAACCGCCCGGACTTGGACCTCCGCCAATCACATAGATGTGCCCCTCCCAAGAGACGGCCCCCAGTCCGTGGCGTGCCGTGGGCATCGGCTTGAGGGTTACCCATCGGTCTGTTTTTGGATCGTAGGCCTCGGTATTCTCAAAAGTCTGGTCGGGGTTCTCCCCGCCAAACACGTATAACCGGTCTCCCACCACTGCGGCAGCGATGCCGCCTCGGGCGGTGGGCATCGGAGCCCTCGTGATCCATCGGTTCGCTTTGGGGTCGTAGACTTCATTGACTGCCACGTTGCGGCTCATGGCGCCCCGCCGTCCTCCAATGGCGTACAGGAGACCGTTCACGACGGCGACAGCCAGATGGTCCCGAGGGGTTGGCATCGAAGGGAGCGATTGCCAGGTGTCGGTGGTCGGATCATAGACCTCAAGCGTTCGCAGGACCTCCCTGCCCATCTTTCCCCCAACCGCATAGATCTTTCCTCCGAGCACCCCCACCGCCAGGGCACCGCGAGCCGTCGGCATCGGGGCTTTTCTCCGCCAGCGGTCCTCTGCGGGATCGTATTCCCACACGGTGTTCATCGCCTTCCAGGGCCAAATCCTTTTATACCCGCCGACGAGGTACAGTTTGCCGTTTATCGCTGCGACAGCCGTATGGTGGAGCGGCTGGAGTAGTGAGGCCCTCTTTTCCCACTGATCGGTCGCAGGGTCATAGGCCTCGACAGCACTGGAGACCCCTCCGAGGAAGAAATAGCCGAAGCCGCCAATCACATAGATTTTGCCGTTCAGTTCCGCCGCGGTGACCTCAGTCCGTTTGCTCGGCATGGGAGTCGCGGTCTTCCACGCTCCAAGAGAGGCGGCGAGAGTCATCGGCGGAAGACTGAGGAGGAGAGAGATCAGGACGGTGAATGATCTCCTGCTGCCCAATCTTTTTCGTTGTTTTAGATCTCCTGCCATCAACGTCATGTCGGCAGTTTCCCTCTCATGCAGAAGGATACCGGGAAGGGAGTCTTTGGGCAAGTCCTCGGCTGTTGCCTTCTCACCTGTGCTCCCGTACAATACCCCGGATTGGACGAGTCACTTCTTATCCGAGAAGCGGAGGAGGCCGTGCATGCGACAACATTAAGCGCCGCCGGAGTGGTCTGGGATCTAAGCGATCTCTTCGCTTCCCACGACGACCCTCGCATCGGAGCGGCACTGGAAAGTGTGCGGGAGCGAGCCGAGGCCTTCGCCCAACGGTATCGGGGAACGATCCACATCCCGGGAGGACCGATGGCCTCACATCTCCTCGAGGCGCTTCAGGTGCTTGAGAGTATCGAGGACGCGATGAGCCGCGTGGCGACGTATGCCAATCTGCTCTATGCCTCGGATAGCCTCCGACCGGAGTACCAAGACCTGCAACAGCGGATCGAGCAGTGGCTGACCGGCGTGCGGAATTACCTCCTCTTCTTCGATCTCGAATGGCTCGATCTTGAGGAGTCAGCGGCGACCCGGTTGATTGCTGATCCCCTCCTGGCAGGATACCGCCACTACCTCGCTCACGGATGGCGGTACCGACCTCATAAGCTGAGCGAGCCCGAGGAACGGATCGTCAATGAAAAGGATAACACAGGCCGGCGGGCCTTCGGGCGCCTCTTTACCGAGCTCGTTTCCTCCCTCAGTTTTCCGATCGAGCGAGATGGCACGGTCCAAGAGCTGACGATGTCCGAACTGCTGTCCTTGCTGCATCGCCCCGACCGAAGCCTGCGCGCGCGGGCAATGGAGACGCTCTTTGAAGTCCTGGCACGGAACGAACTCGTCCTCACCCTGACCTACGACGCTTTGATTCAGGATCACCTGACAATGGACCGGCTCCGGCGCTTTCCGGACCCGATGGCGGAACGCCACCTCTCGAACGAGATCGATCACCAGGCGGTCGAGCAGATGATGGAGGTCACCGAGGCGAACTATCAGATCGCCCAAGACTACTTTCGCCTGAAGGCAAAGCTTTTGGGCTTGGACCGGATCGCCCTCTTTGACCAGTATGCTCCAGTCGATGGAGAGCTCCCCCCCTGTACTTTCGAGGAGGCCCGATCCGTCATCCTGGAGTCGTTTGGAGCCCTTTCGCCTCGGTTCAGCGAGATCGCACGAGATTTTTTCACCCGGGGCTGGATCGACGCCGAAGTTCGAAAGGGAAAACGCGGCGGGGCCTTTTGCGCTTCTCCCTCGCCCGCGGTGCACCCCTACATCCTGTGCAACTACACCGACACGTTGCGAGATGTGATGACGGTCGCCCATGAGCTCGGTCACGGACTCCACGGTGTCCTAGCCAGCAAACAGACTCCGTTCAATTATGATCCTCCCCTCATCACCTGTGAGACCGCCTCGGTCTTCGCGGAATTTCTCGTTTTCGATCAGATGCTTGCGAGAAGCCGGGACCCGCGGGTGCAACTGGCTCTCCTCTGCGGGAAAATCGAGGATGCGTGCGCAACCGTCTTCAGGCAGAACGTCTTGACTCGATTCGAGCAGGCCGTGTTTGCAGCCCGGGGCCGGGCGCGCCTGACGTCCGAAACGCTCACGGAGGCCTGGCTGGCGTCTAATGGGCGATACTACGGTGATGCCGTTGAGATAACTCCGGGGTACCGCCTCGGCTGGTCCTACATTCCGCACTTCATTCACACTCGTTTTTACTGCTACAGCTATGTCTTCGGACAGTTGCTCGTCCTCTCTTTGTACCGGATGTACAAGGAGGAAGGCCCGTCCTTCATTCCAAGATACGTGGAGTTCCTCGAAGCGGGGGACTCGGACACTCCCGAGGTACTCCTAAGGCCTCTTGGCGTGGATTTCCGTGACCGCAGGTTCTGGCAAAAGGGGTTCGATGAGATTAGGGGCCTCGTGGACCAGGCCAAAACGTTAGCCGACATCGGATGACCCAAGGGTGGTTCACATTTCACAGTTGACAGTTCACAGAATTTATCCTGAGCACTTAGCCCTTGGACCGTGAACTACCGACTCTGAACCGTGAACGGTGAACCGTGAACGAGTCAATGATGCTGGTGGATGCCCACGCTCACATGAGTGATGCAGCCTTTCAGGCCGATCGTGAGGTGGTGCTTCATGCGGCAGCCGAGGTGGGAGTGGAGGGGATTGTAACGGTCAGCGAGAATCTGGAGGACGCACACAAGGTTCTGGAGCTTGCCGAAAGATTTCCCCTCCTAAAACCCTGTGCAGGGCTGTATCCTGCAGTCCTGGATCTGGAGTTGGCGGAGGCCATGGTGGCCTTTATCCGGAAGCATGGGGACCGTTTGGTGGGAATCGGTGAGGTGGGACTCGATCATTGGGTCGTCAAGGAAGCAAAGGAGTGGCAGATCCAGGAACGGACCCTTGCCAAGTTTGTCGCCTTATCTAAGGAATTGGATCTTCCCCTAAATGTTCACTCGCGTTCTGCCGGGAGGCACACGGTCCGATTTCTACGAGAGCAAGGTGCGGGGAAAGTGCTGCTGCATGCCTTTGATGGGAAGGCCTCGGCTGCGCTGGAGGGGATCGAGGCAGGGTATTACTTTTCGATCCCCCCCTCGGTGATTCGGTCCCAGCAGAAACAGAAGCTGCTCCGCCACCTTCCGCTCGATCGTCTCCTCCTTGAGACCGACTCGCCCGTCCTCGGGCCCGACGCGGCGGCTCGAAACGAGCCAAAGAACGTCGTGCTCTCTTGTCAGGCTATTGCGTCGGCGAAAGCAATGTCGGTAGAGGAAGTGGCTCGGATCACGACTGAAAATGCCTGCCGGCTCTTTCCGAAGGCATTTCCGTCCTCCGGCTAGAATCGGTTTCCAAACAGTGTCACGTTGCAGGAAGCGATCTTGGCATTTGTGGCCTTGTTCGTCCCGGTCGACACCCTGGGAGTCCTGCTTCTCTCGCTCAGTCGCACGCCGGATTTGCCGGTCGAGGAGCGCAAGCGGCTTCCCTGGCAGTCCATGTTGACAGCAGCCGGGGCGGGGATTGGGTTTCTGCTTGCGTTCGCTGGGAATATGGTGCTGGTCTTTCTGGTCCTCGGGTACTCCGTGGTAGGGGGGCAGGTCCTCGGTGAGGGCGGATCCCGAACTATGGGCAAGGTCGCCAGGCTCTTCGTGGTCGCTTTCGGCGTGAGCGTGGTGCGGCGGGGGTTGCCAGGGTTCCTCGGGAACGAATCGCGTTCAGAATAAAGGAGCAGGCGGAGGTATCATTGAGCGGGGAGGCAGGCGAATGAATGCCCCTTGACACGAGCGAGAAAGCTGTTACCGTATCGGGCGATTGGCTTCGATTGGAGTGCCCCTCACTGGCTCTGGACCAAAGGAGGACGTATGGCAACCGCGTTAGACAAGAGCATCGTCTCCCGACTGAAAACCAGTCTCCAGGCGACCCCGGCGTTGAGTCAAGAGACGGTGGACCAGTTTGTGAAACTGTTGGATGAGCTACAGCAGCCTCGCGTGAGCGAAGGGGAGGCCGAACAACGGCTTCGGAAATGGCTTGGATCGATTCCGGCCCATGGGGCGACGGTGCTGCAATCGGTGATCATCGGGTCGGTCTATCTGCGAATCGTTTCTGAAGATTCCTGGATCTACAAGGTCTTCAGCGCCCTCCCGACAACCGCCCAGGATAAAAAATAAGTAGACAGGACGATCAGCACGTTCCTGCCGAGTGGTATCCCCGCCGGGGTGGATCCTTGCGACCGGCATCCCTATTGCTGACCACGCCTTTTGCCACCGAGGCCGATGCTGATAAGATAGAAGTGTTAGAGGGTGAGTTGTGCATTCGGGAGGGCTGAGGATGGGACAGCGGGGAAAGTGGGCAGTCTTTCCGGCGGGCGGGGAGCCGCCGCCGGCCGCACTCGTGCTGGCGAGGGAGTTGGAGGAACATGGCGGACATGTTCTGGCGATCTACACCGAGCCGGTCGGGGATCGGTGGCAGCTTTTCAGTCTATTGCCCCTGGAGCGGGTAGAGCCAACACCGTATCAACGCGATCTCTCTAAACCTCATGTCAAACGCCTGCACGAGGTGATCAAGAAGCTTGATCGCTTTATCGATCCGATCGTCGCAGTCGCGCAGGCCCCAGGAACGTACTGGACCCCCAACGGCCACCACCGCCTGGCCGCCCTGCAGAAGCTCAAGGCGAAATGGGTCCCTGCCATTCTGATTCCGGAACCGAAGGTTGCCTTTCAGATCCTGGCCCTCAACACCGAGAAGGCCCACAACCTCCGGGAGAAGTCGCTGGAGGTGATTCGGATGTATCGAGCCCTACAAGCCCAGGAGGGAGGTCGGTCAGAGGAGGCCTTTGGGTTTCAGTTTGAGGAGGCCTACTACATTACCCTCGGACTCCTGTACGAGGGACGTCCCCGCTTCGCCGGAGGGGCCTTTTCTCCCATCCTCCGGCGGGTGGACCGGTTTCTCCGGTCCCCTCTTTCCAAGGCCTATGAAGAGCGGGAGCGGCGGGCAGAGCAGGTCGAGGGCGTTGATACGGTCCTGAGCGACGTGGTTGCGCGGATCAAAAAACGAGGCATCAACCACCCGTATGTCAAAAACTTTATCCTCGCTAGATGCAATCCCTTGACGCGGGCCCGAAAGAGTATCCCCAGTTTTCAGGAGACCTTTGAGAAGCTCCACCGGTCGTTAGAACGTTTTGATGTGGATAAGATCCGGATGGAGGACATTGCCCGCGCTGCTGTGATGTCGGCGGGATAAAGGCTCGGACGGGGATGTGCCACGGTGCTTCCTCCGGGTGGGGAACAGGCTGAGCGACAGACACGAAAGAAAGTGAGGGGCTCGTATCCTTGACGAACATGATCAACCGTGCCATATATGAGGCGGACAGCCCCCGGTCAACTCTCGGGATTGACCATGGAGGCGAAGCCGATGCCTAAACAAGTAGACGGCAAGGTGGCCAAGTTGCTGACCCACCTTTCTCCCCGAAAAAAAATTCTCATTCTGCCGCACGACAACCCGGATCCTGATTCGCTGGCGAGCGCGGCGTCTCTCCGTTCTTTGATCGCGCACAAGCTGAAGAAGACGCCGATCATTGGCTTGAGCGGTATCGTTGGTCGATCAGAGAACCGGGCGCTCGTGTTGGCGTTGGAGATTCCTCTCGTTCCCGTAGACCAGCTCTTTCCGAATTTTGACGGGATGGTAATCCTGGTAGACACCCAACCCGGCCGAGCCAACAACGCGCTCCCCTCTGACGTCCGTCCGATTGCGGTGATCGACCACCATCCGGATTGGGGGCATAATGGCTCGGTGCCGTTTGTGGATCTGCGCGAGAACTACGGGGCCACCTCGACGATTCTGGTCGAATACTTCCAGGAGGCCGAGGTGCCGCTCAATCCCCGGGTGGCCACAGCGCTCTTTTTTGGGATCTCGTCAGAGACGCAGCATCTGGGTCGGGAAACCAAACCAGCGGATATCCTCGCGAGCCAGTTCCTGTACCCGTATGTGAACAAGCGGCTTCTGAGCCAGATCGAAAAGCCGCCGCTTTCCCGTGACTATTTCCGGTTGATTGGCCAGGTCGTCCACAGCGCGATGCTGTACGGTGATACCGTGGTGGCCATCCTGGAGGCCATTCCTTACCCGGACGCGGTGGCGGAGATCGCCGACTTTCTCCTCCGGGTGCAGGATGCGAAGTGGTCGGTGTGCCTGGCGCCCCACGGGGATTTGCTTTACGTCTCCCTGCGCGCTCGCGATCCCGAGGCCGCCGCCGGTCTCCTGCTGGCCTCGATCCTTCCTTCGGGGATGGCTGGGGGGCATGGGATGGTCGCCGGAGGGAGAGTCAAAACGTCAAAGCGCACGTGGAAAGATCAGGCGGGCGAGATTGTGAAGGACCTCCTGCGAGCGCTGGGCAAGGAAAGAGCTCGCCCTCAGCCCCTCTGCTGAACCACTGCTAACCTTGCTTCTCGGGCTTCGGCGGCTTCTTGCGGATGCGTAAGTCAATCCTGGAGGGGTTGACCCCGGCGAGTCCCACGCCAACAGGGAGCTTGATATTCTTATCGGAGATGTAGTAACGTTTCACCCCGGCGCTGGCCTCTTTGAGATCAATAGCGACCCGAAGCTGGCTGGGATCGAGAAAGTTGAGCATCTCGCGGGTACCTCGCACACGGACGTAAACCTCATGAACTTCCTTGTCCTCGATGGTCAGGTTTTGCGGGACATTGAGATAGACCACCGGGATCGAAATGCCCACCTCCGCATTCTTTTGTCCCACCAGGACAAATAAAAGGAGACTAACCCCTACTAGCGATGCCAGCTTGGGACGCCAGTTATGGATGAGAAGCGTCCTGAGAGACCAGCGGCGCTTGGTCGGTTCCCTACGCGCCCCGAGCCGCTCGGTGAGCCAGGCCAGCAACTCGGCGGGTGAATCGACGACCGTGATCATGCCCTTCTCAGCGACCGAGACTCTCCCCCGTTCCTCGGAGATGACCACCACGATGGCATCGGACTGCTCGGAAATCCCCACCGCGGCCCGGTGTCGGGTGCCATAGAAGTAGGAGAGGCGTTGGTTGTCGGAAAGGGGGAGCACGCAGCCGCCCCGATAGGCGCGTCCCTTTCGGATGTACAACGCGCCGTCATGGAGAGGCCCCGGGGAGATGAACATGGTTTCCATCAGCTCCGGACTGATATGGGCGTCCATCACGGCCCCCGGACTTTTCAGCAGGGGTTCAACAAAATCATGCCGTTCGAAGACGAAAAGAGCACCACAGCGCTTGGCGGCGAGGGAAAAGGCGGCCTCGGCCATGGTGGCGAGGCTTTCTTCCGGCAGCTGCGCCTGACTCGCCCAGCGCAGCAGTGTCCTCAAAGGGACCTTGGGGTTGACCTGTTCGAGCATCTGACGGATCTCGCCTTGAAAGATGACGATGACGAGGATCAGCGCGGCGGCCCAGATGCCCCCTAAGACCCAGGATGTCAACGACAGCCCGGCGGCCTGCGCGACCAGATAGCCGAGTCCCAAAACGACAATCCCCGCCAGGATCCGCATCGCCCTCGTGCCATGAAGGCGGATGTAGACTTGATACACGATGAAGGTCATGAGGGCGACGTCAATGGAATGGCGCCAGGGGAAATCCAACAGGAAATTCCCTACCGGCCGGAGGAAGTTTACAATCGGTTCCATGATTGCTGTGCTCGTTTCACGTTTAGAAAACCTCAAAAAATTCGAACCGGGTCGCTGTGAATTCTAGAGGAATCATACGGGTCATTCAGCTGTATGTCAACAAAGACAAATGCAATTTCTGAGCCGAATTCGCGTATTTGGCAAAATCGGTCGGAGGGTGCAGAAGATTCTTGCCGCCGAGAGGAGATCGTCCCATGCCGGAGCTGCCAGATGTCGAGCATATGCTACGACGCCTGACTCGTAGAGTCGTTTCCAAGCGGATCCAGGGCGTCGCCATTATCGACACGGACTTTGTCGGTTTCAGCGAGCAAGGGGCACGCTCCCACATCAAGGACGCCATCATCATCGATGCCCAGCGCCGGGGCAAGTTCCTGCTCCTTTTCCTTGATTCTGGCTATGCCCTCGTCTTTCACATGGGGATGACCGGTGAGCTCTATCTCGCTGCTGCGGACGATGCGCTGGAGACGCGGGACCGGCTTTGTCTCGGTCTCGAAGGTGGACGGGAGATCCGATATCGCACGGTGCGCAAACTCGGTCGGATCAAACTGATGAAGGGCCGAGACCCTGCTTCAATCAGCATCCTGGTTCAGTTGGGTGTGGAACCTTTGTCCCCTGCCTGCAGCCGGGGCTTCGTCCGGGGGCTTTTTGCCGCCAGCCGCGGAGCGGTGAAATCTCTGCTGATGGCTCAGGATAAGATCGCGGGAATCGGTAATATCTATGCCGATGAGATTCTATTCCGCGCCGGAATGCATCCTCTTACCCGAGCTGATAGGGTATCGGCGAGGCAGGTCGCGCGCATCCATGGAGCGATGCGGCGGGTGCTTCAGGTCGCGGCGAGGGATCTGGACACCCTTCAGCGCAAGCGATCCTGGCTCATCAATCACCGCGCGAGAGGCGATTCTTGTCCCCGATGCCAGGGCACCATCCGCCGCATCCTCATCCACGGGCGGAGCAGCTACTTCTGCCCGCGCTGCCAGAAGAGATGAGTGCTCGAAGATGAGTTATTACTGGTAGAAATTGCGGGGCCAGGCGTGGGCTCTCAAGCTCTCGAGCTCTTCCGGGGTGAGCGCTGGAGCGTCTGGGACGGCACAGTTGGCCTCGACATGGAGTGGCCGACGCATCCCAGGAATGACCGTCGAGACCGCTGGGGGGCTCAAGCAAAACTTGAGAGCTAGCTTGGGCAGCGTTTCGACCCCATCGCGCAGAAAGGCTTTGAGCTCATCCACCCGGGTGCACGTTTCCTTTAGGCGCTCGCCCCGAAAGTAGTACCCCTGAAATGTGTCGGGGTCGAGGGGCATGTTCGGGTGGAGCTTTCCGGTCAATCCGCCTTCGTCGAGGGGGACGCGGGCGATGACTCCCACATCCCCTTGCTGGCAGAGGGGAAAGAGTTCCTGCTCGGGAGACTGATCGAAGATGTTGTAAATGACCTGGACGGTATCCACGATCCCCGAACGGACGGCCTCGAGGCCCGTCTCGGGTGCATGATCGATCAGAGAGACCCCAAAGAACCGGATCTTTCCCTCTTGCTTGAGTTGCTCTATGGTTTTTCGCCACTCGCTTTCCTGAACCCACTCATCGCGCCAGATGTGAAGTTGTTGGAGATCGATGCAATCGGTATGGAGGTTGCGAAGGCTTTTTTCGGTGTGTTCGATGATCCAGGCGCTGGGGAAGGCCTCTTTCGCCCGTGTGCCGAGCTTGGGAGGCCAGTCATGGGTCTTGAGGGGAACTTTGGTGGCCACGGGGACCCGCTCACGATATTCCTGAAAGGCCTTGGCGATCAGCCGCTCGCTGTGGCCGTCGCCATAGCCGTGGGCGGTATCGATGAAGCTGACCCCTAGCTCGAGCGCCCGGAGCAGGGCCCGGACGGAGAGCGGGTCGTCAGTCCCTCCCCACCATCCCTTCCCGATGCCCCATGCGCCGAAGCCGATCTCGGAGACCTCGAGATTCGTCCGGCCCAATCTGCGGTATTTCATGTCCGCCCCCTTCCTCCTACCGGGGTGCGAGGAGCCGTACAAGCCCTATTATAGGTGGACCTCGTACCGTACAAAAGGAATGTTACGGTTGCAAGCGGGCCAAGAGTCAGGTCTGAGAGGGTTCTAGCGGGACCAGGGTGAGGGTCGTAACCTCTGCGGAGGAGAGGTCGGCAACGCAGATTCGGTGATTGTTGGTGTCGGCGATGTAAATCCGGTCTTCGACTGCACTCAGGCCTCCGGGTTCGGAGAACTCGGCGTCCCGCCCGTCGCGCTGGCCTGGCCGACCGGTGCCAAAGAGGGTTTTGACCGCCCGCATCGTGGGGTAGAGGACCTTAATCTTATGGTTATACGTATCGGCCACGTAGATCTGTCCCCCGGCGCAGGAAATCCCTAGTGGGTGCTGGAGCCGAACTTCCTCTCCGATCCCGTCATGATCCCCAAAAATAAAAAGTCCCTGGCCAACGAGCGTTCTGAGCCAACCTGGGTGGTTGAGATCGATGGATCGAATAGCGCTCACCTCGCTGTCGGCGACGTAGAGTACCTGGCCGTCGGTACAGATCCCGCTGGGTTGGGCCAGGGTACCATCCAGGCGGGGTCCGTCGAGGATCTGTTCCAGGCCGGTGCCCGCGAAAAGCGCGAGCTGCGCTTTGGTGAGGTCCATCACCCAGACCTGATGGCAACCTGCCATGGCGATGTACAGTCTGTCGCCCACCAGGCAGATGTCCCACGGGGAATTCAGCGACATCTGACGAGCCCGCCCCCACTGCCGGATGGCGGCCCCCTGCCGGCCATCGCCGGCGATCGTCTTAACCGTCCGAGACCGTAGATCGACACGGCGGATCAAGTGGTTTTCTGTGTCGGCGACATAGACAAGGTTTCCAGCCAAGGCGATTCCCTGGGGTGAGCGAAATGTAGTCTGGTCAAAGGGTCCGTCGGTGGCCCCGGGCTTGCTTGTGCCTGCAACATCGAGGATCTTCCCGCTGAGCTCGCAGACGACGATGCGATGATGGCCGGTGTCAGCGATGAAGAGCCGATTCCCGCCAACATCGGCGAGGACCTTTCCCGGGAAGGCGAGAGGAAGGCCGGGCATCTGCTCTCGTTTGAAGTCCACCGGGCCTTCTTGGAGGGTTCCCTTTTCCCGGTGTTCCTGGATCAGACCAGTAATGCTCCGGCGAAGGTGATTGCTGTGCCCCTCGCCAGCGACCATCTCCGCGATATATCCCTCGGGATCAATCAGGATGAGGGTGGGCCACGCATGAACAGCATAGCTCCGCCAGATGATGAACTGGTCGTCGTTCACGACGGGATGCGCCAGATTGTGGCGAAGGATGGCGTGCCGCACATTCTCTGCGTCTCGCTCGTTCGGGAACTTGGCGGAATGGACTCCAATGACGACCAGTTCGGTGGGGAAAGTTTTCTCCAGAGCCTCCAGCTCCGGTAGCACGTGCATGCAGTTGATTCAGCAGTACGTCCAGAAGTCCAGGAGAACCACTTTCCCCCGAAGCTCTTTCAAGGTCAGGGGCCGGTCGGTGTTGAGCCACTCGAGGCCCAGGGGAAACTCGGGTGCCCGGACTGTGTGTCGTGGAACGCCACTACGCATCACAGTGCTCCATATTTACAGATAATTAGAATATATTTATTCATGTATAACTTGACATATATCAATCGACATTCTTTATGTGGACGACAATGATACTCCTTGGCATGTCATGTGGGGGGGAGAGACCAGATGTCCGAGTCGCTGGCCGTGGGTTGTCTACTTTTCTTGAAGGAAACTGTCGATCGCGTGACGGAAGACTCGTGGCGGATGGGCCCCGCTGATTAGGGTTCCCTGGATGGTGTCGTCCGATCCCGATTTGCCGATGAAAAAGCCGGGCGTCCCTCGGATGCCGGCCTTCACCCCATCGTCGAGATCCTTCTGGACCTTGGCAGCGTACTTGCTCTTCGCCAGGCACGCATCGAAAGCTCCGGCGTCCAAATTGAGTCGACGGGCATAGGTCTTGAGGTTATCCACCTGGAGCGCCTGCTGGTTCTCGAAGAGCAGGTCGTGCATCTCCCAGTACTTGTCCTGGTCCCCGGCACAGCGGGCCGCTTCGGCTGCTTTACGGGCCTGAGGATGGATCCGATCAAGGGGAAAGTCCCGGAAGACATAGCGAACCTTCCCGGTCTCGATGTATTCCGTCTTGAGCGTCGGGAGTGTGCTCTGGAAGAACCTCTTACAAAAGGGGCATTGGTAATCGGAGAATTCGACCAAGGTGACTGGTGCATCCTTCTTTCCCATCATGGGATTTCCGGCAATGCTCACATCGGCCACGACGCGTTGAGGTTGGGTCGGTTGGCCGGTGGCTCGCGAGATGAATTGGCGAATGCGCTCCAGCTCTTCTTTGACATCCGCAAGCTCGGTTCGCATGCGTTCCACATCGCTTTTCAGGCTAGCAATATCGGTCTCGGATCCCGATTCTGACTGACACCCCAGGCCGAGCGTGGTGATCAGAACCAGGGACGCCATAATGCACACAGCACGGCGCATCGATTTCATCCGCTTCCCCCTTGTTCCTATCCCCATATCGCTCAAGAAAGCAAAAGACCTTCCCGGGGCGTGAATTTCATCTAAAAACCCACTATCGCCCACAGGATAAATCATGTCAAGCATCAAAAAAGTAGACATTTCCAGGGACAGGATACATCATTAGGTTTTGCCGTGGGGCAGGGCAGCGTTAAGGTAGCGGGACGGGGGAGGAAATCGTCATGGCAGCAGCAAATGCACAATCTGATTTCAATCCGTCGAAGGCCGAAGCATTGGCCGAACGATTCCCGGCCGCTCTGAACAACGGTGCCCTATGCTTGATGGACTCTATCGGTCATCCTGTTAGATGGCCTGAGTAGTGTCTGACGCAATTGCAATCCACGAATCTCATTGGGGGGAGGGGCCACCCCTAGGGGTAGTATTTTTTCTTTGCTCCCCATCCTAGATGTGGTAGTAATACCCCCAAGAGGGTAATGGGGCCCGATGTCCGACCACCAAAAACGGGAGGAGGAGTGAATGGCGAAGAAGAGGGCGAAACCGAAGAAGAAGGCGAAGGCGAAGAAGAAAAAGACCAAGGCGACCAAGTCGAAAAAGGCGTTCGGAGGCTATTCGATCAGCTTCAAAGGGCGCAAGGAGACGCTTGAGTCGGTCTTTGGGACTGCGCCCATCGGACCCGCCGTCATGACGAAGAAGCTCTGGGCGCTCGTCAAGCGGAAGAAACTCGGCAAGCGCCGCTAAGGCGCCCACGGCTGTCCCATCGCTCTGTGGCGGCCCGCTTCCGGCGGGCCGCCGTTTTTCGCGTCCATGTCGATCCGAGAATTATAAGGTCTCTGTTAGGCAGTTCAGCGAGAATTTCCTGGAGTAAAGTGCTGCACTGCCCCCCGCTAAAAAAGCTCGCGCCAGAAGCATGTGCCTCATCGTGACCGCCTCACGCATCCGTCCGAAGTTCAGGGGCGGGCCTCGAGAATCAAGTTGAACGGTGTCTCAGCGGCCCGGCGGAACCTGTTAAAGCCTGCTTTTCCGAAGACGTTTGCGAGGCGCGCTTCGCCAGCCTGCGCGCCGAGCGCGAGCGTGACGTCCGCCGCCTCCCAGGCCTTCTCGAAGCGCCTGCGAACGCTCGACGCCTCGTCGTCCCGGCCCTGCGCCTCGAGCGCCTGTGCGAGACCGTACAGCGCGAAGCCGTTGTCTCGGTTCTTGGCCAGATCCTGCCAGTAGACCACCTCGGCCTCGAGAGGACGGCCCGCGCGGAGTAGCGCCGTGCCGAGGTAGTGCCGGGGTGGCGTGAACCAGGCCGGAGGCTCGCTGTAGCGCAGGCTGTCCTCGAGTCGCACCGCCCGCTCGAGGTGGGCGAGCGCCAGGTTGACCTCGCCGTCCCTCAAGCGCAGCTCGCCGGCCAGCACCTCCCGCGCTATAGTGAGGAGGGTGCCGGCGTTGCTAAAGCCGATCAAATTTTCGGGCGTGGTCGGGTCCTCCACGATCTGCTCCAGGACGGCCAGCTCCTGTCGCGCTGGCGTGATCCGGTCCGTGTGTGCGTAAGCCATGCCCCGCGCGAAGTGCCACATGCCGGTCCAGAACCGCGTGTTCTCGGGCGGCTGAGGCTCAGCCAGGATTGCGTCCCACATACCGAAACGGAGCATGACGTCGAGGGGCATGCTGAGGAACGTCTGGTACAGCGCCCAGTCGTTGCCGTGCAAGTCTTTGGGCACTCGGGAGGCCACCTTGCGCGCTGCCACCAGCGCCTCGCCGCTCCGGCCCTGCATAGTCGCCGCCCAGGCCAAGAAGTGCACGTTGTGGGGGTAGTAATTCAGGGGGTAGATCCCCTGGGCACGGCACTGGGTGATGTAGCCCTCGTCGGCCTTCGCGGCGTTGGCGTTGGCCTCGAACGACTCGGCGTAGCGGCCGAGCTGCATATAAATGTGGGAGGGCATGTGCACGAGATGTCCCGCGCCAGGCGCGAGGCCGCGCAGCAGATCCGCGGCGCGCTCACCCCGCTCGGGCTGCACGGGCTCGACGGCGTGAATGTAGTAGTGCAGCGCGCCCGCGTGGTGAGGATTCCGGGCAATCACGGACTCCAGCACCTCCAGGACCGTTTCGGTGCTCTCGTGCTTCGGGCGACCGTCCTTGGCCCAGTAGTCCCATGGTGTGAGGTTCATCAGCGACGCCGCGTACAGCGTCGCGGCATCGTCGTCCTCGGGATACTTAGTGTGCAGCGCGGCCATGGCCTCGGCGTAGGCCTTATCCAGTGGTCCGCGGTCGGCCTTCGGATCGTTCGTGTAGCGCCTGGCAAGGGTGTCGATGTAGTCTCGCTCCTTCTGGGAAACCTTGTCCTTGCGTGTGACGGCCATCTGGATCGCTTCGTACGCCTGCCCGACGACGTCGGATCGCATGGGCAGGTTGAGATTGGGGCCGAGGACGAGTGCCCAGCCCCAGTAGGCCATGGCGCAATCGGGATCGAGCCGCGCGGCCTCCTTGAAGGCGCGCAGCGCCTCCTTGTGGTTGAAGCCGAACGTCAGCTTAAGTCCCTGGTCGAAGAAGCGCTGGACCCGCTCGGACTTCGTCGTCACCTCGTGGTGATGATCGCCCAGTCCCTCGAGCAGCGGGGCAATCTGCCCCGGCGCCAGACGAGGGTCCTCCGCGAGGGCCCGCGGGTCGTGCCTCTCGTCCTGGTGTGCCTCGACCCGTCCGGCGGGCGCTAAGGCCAGCGCAGCGAGCAGCAACAGAGTGCCGATCGAGGATTTTTCCAGCGTCATCACGAGATTGTTCCGCTTCCGTTCGTTGATGGTCATGACGTCACCCTCCTTTCGGTTACTCACATCGGTTCTTCACGATCTCGACGCCCAGACGATAGCGGTTGCGCGAGCCCGATGTAAGAGCTAGAATCGCCACAATCGGTTCATTTATGCCAAAGGAGACTGAAATGACCAAAGGGGGGCGGCGCATCCACGTGAGTCTGGTGGCGATTCCCGACTCCATGGCCTCGCCGCTGAGCGGCCTCTACGACGTGCTGAACTGCTTTGAGCTGGTCGGCACCTTCGACGACGCGGTGCCCGATGAGAACCCCTTCCAGACGGAGATTGTGGCGCCCGTTCATGCGCACACGCGGACGGCAAGCGGGCTGCCGGTCCCCGCCCATCGCACGGTGGACGAACTCGACCGCACGGATATCATCATCATCCCTTCAATGATGGTCGAGGGGGGTGAGTGGATTCCCGGCCGTTACCCAGCGGTCGTGAAGTGGCTCAATGATATGCATGCCCGGGGAGCGATGTTGTGTTCAGCCTGTTCCGGGGTCCTGCTGCTTGCCGAGACAGGCCTCCTCGACGGCCGCGAAGCCACGATCCACTGGGCCTACGCCCGGACCTTCAGCCGAAACTTCCCGAAGGTCCGCCTGCGCCTTGAGAAGGTGCTTGTCGCCACAGGCGACCGCCAGCAGTTCGTCATGTCGGGCGCGTCGGCGTCGTGGCACGACCTAGTGCTCTACCTCGTCGCCCGGCATGTCGGGCCCGCGGCGGCGCAAGCGATCGCCAAGTTCATGCTCCTGCAGTGGCATGTGGACGGCCAAGGACCCTACGTGGTGTTCGAGGCACCGACCGATCACGGAGATGCGGCTGTTCTGGACGCCCAGAAATGGTTAGGCGACCATTTCGCTGTTGCGGCTCCGGTCGAGGAGATGGTAAAGCGGTCTGGTCTGGCCGAGCGAAGCTTCAAGCGTCGCTTCACGAAAGCCACGGGGTATTCCCCGATTGGATACGTGCAGCACCTCCGCGTCGAGGCCGCGAAGCGTCGGCTGGAGAGAACCGACACGCCGATTGACGAGATCAGCTGGAACGTCGGCTACGAGGATCCGGCGTTTTTCCGGCGTCTGTTCAAGCGGACCACGCGGATCACCCCAGGCGCCTACCGGCGTAAATTCCGGCTGCCAGATTTCGCCCGGACGGGAAGCCGGGCTTAGACTAAACGGTAGACCACGTAATTGTTGGCCCGAGCCCCAAAGAGCCTATAGGAAGAATTGGCTTTGCAACGAATATCTATCTGGGCGATTGGAGGATGACTCAATGAAGTACCATGAAATCGCCATTTCACGGAGACATTTCTTGAGAGCCACATGTGTGATGTCAGCCATCATGGCACTGCGGCCGCATGGATTGTTGGCTGCAAGAGCTCCTGTGATCAAGCGCGCCATCCCATCTTCCGGCGAGCGGCTTTCGATCATCGGCTTGGGGACGTACCAGACGTTCAGTCATGATGTCAACAAGCAACAACTAGGCGAGGTCATGCAGGCCTTCTTCGATCATGACGGCCAATTGATCGATTCGTCCCCGATGTACGGCCCGGCCGAGGGCTTGGTGGGCGAATTGCTCAAAACCACGAAGAACACCGAGGGATTGTTCGTCGCGACGAAAGTCTGGACGTACGGGAAAGAATCCGGCATCGAACAAATGCAACGATCAATGACACGCATGGGCGTCAAGGTAATCGACCTCATGCAGATCCATAATCTCCTCCATTGGAAGATCCATATTCACACGTTACGGGAGTGGAAAGCACAGGGGAAGATACGCTATCTGGGGATCACCACCTCGCA
>JABAOF010013044.1_pt2 | contig 43079 bp, 26 predicted proteins | sample 7062171 | NCBI WGS metagenome assembly JABAOF01 (sample SAMN14538628, study PRJNA623070) | marine sediment metagenome | biome: marine biome [ENVO:00000428]; feature: marine pelagic biome [ENVO:01000023]; material: deep marine sediment [ENVO:00002113] | place: India: Gulf of Khambhat ... | reverse complement strand
AACGTTCTATTTCCACTACGGGAGTCATACCAACCGGCTTTTGCTTAAGTCTTCTGAGGCCCGTATTTGGTACAGCTTCCATGCGGCCGACCAGAATTGCGAGGAAAAACCTCTGTTCGTCTTTTTCAACGGAGGACCAGGAAGCGCCACCCACTCCGGTTTGATGAGCATGTACACCTCTAGATATACCCTGGATAATCAGATAGACAGCGGTGGAGGCGACTTTTTCATACCAAATCCCTATTCCTGGACTCAGCTCGGAAATCTTCTCCACATCGATGCGAGGCAGGCCGGATTTTCTTACAACCTGATGAATCAAGTCCAGGACTTCGGCGCCAGGCTCCGGGAATTCAACTCGCAGAATTTCAATCCTTTTTTTGATGGCGCTGATTTTATCCGCGTTATCTTACGTTTTCTCGCCGACCATCCAGAGCTCCAGAAAAATCCTGTGGTCATCGTCGGCGAAAGCTACGGCGGGATTCGGTCGATAAACATGCTGCATATTCTACTCAATTACACCGACTACGGTGACGGCAGTGAGATGTACCAGGATCAGGCTTTAGTCTCTGAGATTCAGGCCCACTTCAACACCGTTTTTCCCGAGCACCAAAACCAGATTGTTCCTCCGGAAGTCATCACCAGACAATTCGGACATCAGATTCTCATTCAACCAGCTATCTCCTATGGGTATCAAACTCAGTTTACAGATGAGATGCTGCTCCAGCCGGGCGGACTCATCGATCACTACGAACAGGAAACGGGCGTGACCTACGATCCCGATGTTCACTATGGACCTATGTATTTCATCAGAGATGTGGCTGGACGTGATGTCTACATTCATTCAAAGCCTCGGGATTGGTTGAATGGATTCTTCAGTAATGCGGCCAGACTGCTGCGCTTCACTCAAAACCTCACGTTAGTGACAGGGATGGATGTGACCACGATCGACGAGCTCTACGCCTCGGCTCGATCAAATGCATACCGGGTCTTTGATCCGGAGTATGATCGCACTCTACTGCCAGGCAATCCGACACCGATGATACAGCTCCATTTTCTAGAACCAGCCCGTCAGGAAGCTGAGGACATAATGGAAGAACCGGGCGACATGGATGCAATTTTCGGGACTCTCCAGCCGTGGGACCGGTACTACTTATCCACAAACTTCCATGCGAACTGGGCCTTCCATGTTTTTAACATAGCGAAAGTCAGAGGGTACGAGGTGGACTTGTATAATGCCCGGTTCGGAAGGATGTTCCTGAAGAATGTCGCCCATGTGAACACCTTTATCACCTATGCTCCTCTAGATCTCGTCGTGTATCCTGATGCGATCCCGCCCAGTCTGGCCATGGAGGAAGATATCCTGGAATCTGTGCAGCATGTGATGCAACCGTTAAACGGTGAAGAGCGGCCAGGACACATCATCCTGAATTACCGACCTTCTGCCTTCCCGGACATCTCGAACATCGGGACAAAGATCATCCGGTTTCCGCTGTATGAAGTGAGCTGTCATGCTGTTTCGCTGACACAGCCAGAGGACCTGATCACCGACGTGAGCAGCTGGCTGAGAGAAAATGGGATCGATGTGGATTGGCGATAGGGGGATATGATGAAGGCAATGTATACAAAAAAACATACGAAAACCAAAATCAGGTTATTGATGATTCTATTCGCGTTATTCTTCATAGCTACAAATCCATTTAGCACATGGGCAAAAAATAGCAATCAGAACAAAGGTTGGTCCCATGAGGATTCCGCACAACAAATTAACAAGAATGATTCAATGGCCTGGTATGAAAAGTTTCAGATAGAATTTTATGGGGGCTTTACAACCTTAAACCCCTCTGATTTGAACCTATTTGTAGATTATGACAACAGACTTCAGGAATTCAATTATGATTCCTTGCTTAATTACTTACAGACCAGTGGTCAGATCCTTTCCTGGAGCAAAGTTCGGGAAGAAGACAGACGAAAAATAAAGAACGCCTTCCCCCTGGGAGGCAGGTTGAAATACCACATCAAGGATGCCTTGGCCATCTCAATCGGTTTCAGGTACTTTGCAAGAACACAGGAGACGGAATTTGACTTCGAGTACAAGAGGAATGAAATTGAAGGTGATCAATACACGGAAAATCTGACGTATTTTCCTTATTCACTTTCAGTTAATGCCTATGTTCCCCAAGTCGGAATACACCTGATGAAAAAAATCAAAGGAGCTTTGATGTTAGAGGGCTTTTTAGCTGGAGGGCCGCTGTTTACCGAATGCCATTACTTTTCTAACTGGAGCTACGAGTGGTTTATCAGGGAAGCTGATAATTTTGAGTATCTTGTATTTCAAAGCTCCGGAGCTCTCGAAGAAAAAGGGACGGGGACCGGGATCGCAATCGATCTGGGAGGACGGATTCATTATGGGTTGATTAAAAATATGGGTATCTTCCTGGAAGCCGGTTATGCCTACCAGGTCGTCAAGAATGTTTCCGGTCCAGGCAGTGAACTCAACGGAGCATCCAGCGAAACATGGGATGGACGATGGGCCATCAAACAAGAACAGATCCGTGCGCCTTGGGGAGAACTCGAGGCCGAACTTCCTGCTGGCTATTGGCCGGATGGTTCGAACGAGGGGAGTGTGAGAAATTTCAAGCTCGATCTATCGGGATTCCAGTTGAGATTGGGCCTGTCCTTCCGGTTTTGAGTGATAGGAACGTTCCCCTATTTTATTTTTGAAATCTTCAAGCACTTTCTATAAAATTCTCACCTATATTCAAAGAGAGAGACATATACGAAAACCTGCTCTGAAGAAACGGCTGTTCGCTCAGCACCGCTGTCAGGCTTTACTACATCCAGCATCATAACTTATATTCATTATTTCATATTTGACATATAATATTGCTGCTTAGAAGTGTCCTTCTAACACAAATTAAGTGCATTGAGAGATAACAAGTGCTAGAATTTTCTGATAAAGTCATCGAACATTTCCAAAATCCACAAAATGTCGGCAAGATCGAAAATCCCGAGGGAATTGCAAGAATTACTAATCCAGTCTGCGGAGATATAACAGACATCTATTTACGCATTAAAGAGGGAGTTATCGAAGACGCCAAATTTAAATCTCTTGGTTGTGCTGTCACCATAGCCTCAGCCTCGGTCTTCACCGAAAAGATAAAAGGTAAAGATATTTCTTATTTTGTATCTGGGAGCGATAGAGAAATAGTTAAAAGGCTCGTCGGTTTGATTGAAAACGAATTAGGAGAATTGCCGCAGAAAAAACTCCACTGTCCTCCGGCGACTGTTCAAGCTTTCCTGGAAGCCATCATGGAATACAAAGAAAAACAAGGAGAGGCTCAACTGACAGAAAAAATAAAAGGACTGATACCTCTCGTGGCCAAATACTATGAAAGAGGGATAAAGACAGAAGACGAATCGACCTTTTAGAGGAACGCCCCCCTTTCCCGTCTCCCTTTTCATACCCTCCCCTTGTACTCTCTACAGAATTGTTATTGAGAAGCTTAGTGGGTCAAAGAGTGACAAAAATAAGAAAAATTTGTTATCGGTTGGTCTGAGAGGAGCTTTCACTGCTGATTCAGACTCAGAGATTAATCATGAAGGAGGCTGGGAGAACCAAGATATTCTTCAACCTCTGATGAGCCTGCATCCAGGGGGAGGCCAAATAATGGATTATCCATTGTTTCTTGGATTCTCCTCACTAGACTCTTGGTAATCGGGCCAGGACGTCCCTCTCCTATCGTATTTCCCTTTACAGAAATGACAGGCATGACCCCGGCCCCAGTGCCCGTCATGAAGCATTCTTTATTCGAGCCGACAAGATCGATGGGCATCAGATCCGCATTATCATCAACAGGATAATCCTCTTCTCTGAGCAACTTGATGGCTAGGGCTCGGGTGATGCCTACAAGACAATATTGAGCCCGGGGAGTTTTTATGATGGCCTTGGTGGAATCTTTTTCCCAATCTTCATCACGCTCCACAAGAAAAATATTATCTACTGTGGCCTCAGCAATGAATCCTCTCTCGGTCAACATTATGGATTCCATCTCAGACTCAACCGTCCCTTCTATGAGCCCGAGCACATTATTAATATAATTGTTGGATTTTATATTGGGATTAAGAATTCGGGCGTCTGGACGACGTATATTCTTTGAGATTCCCAAGGAGATTCCCTGTTCATACAGAGATGAAGGATATAGACTGATGCTGGAGACCAAAGCAAATATGGTAGCGCCCAGACACTTAGCTGGATTTATGCCTAAGTCCCCCAGGCCACGACTGACTACAAAACGTATATAGCTCTGCTCCCATAAAGAAGGACCGACCTCTTGACATGTCAGTAAAAGCCATTCTGTCAGTTGTTTGGGGCTGTAGGGGATATCGATATGAAGCATCTCTGCTGACTGGAACAACCGCTCCAGGTGCTCTTTCCATAAAAAGATGCGCTTATCCTTGATGAGGACACCCTCAAAACATCCATCTCCATACAACGCTAGATGATCAAGAACAGAAAGAGAGGCCTCTTCAAGCGAAAATATTCCATGACGTCTCTTTATGACTTCATCGGTCTCAGCCGGTTTTGATCTTTTTTCATCAATGAGACATATCGGTGTGACTTTTTCAACAACAGGCATGCTCAAGAAAACCCGAGCATTAATTCCCACTCTCTTGAGAGCCTCATAGGCTGTTAAAATTTTTTCCTTTTTACTCTTGTCATAAGAATTCATGAATACACTCCCTGTCAATATATAATGTCATCATGTATTATTGGGTAATTCAATCTATTATCATCAACCCTGATAACATGTCAATCGATTAAAGCCTCTCGTTAAGCATAATATTTTAATGCGGTTGACAGACTCATAAAAAATTTGAAAAAAATTATTTCTCTTTTTATTGACTTGAGAGGTTTTTTAGCAATTTCATCACCAGGATCGAGATTCTTGGCGGCTATTGTAAAAAATTTCTTCAGTTCTTCCCACACGCTGATTCCTCTCTCGAACCGCCAGCAAGGTCTGATGCCGACCGGATGGCGATAAATGGGATATCGTTAACAGAACACACTTGGGCCACTGCAGCCGTTTCACAGTCAACAATAAGGGCTTGGAAGTTTTTTTGAAGCCAGACTCTCTTTTCTTGGTTGTCGATAAAACAGTTTCGGCTGACACTAGTACCGCCTAAAATCAATTTCGGGATTCTTCCCCCTATTTTTTCAAAAGAGATCTCCTCTATCATCTTCTGCATTTTTCTGAACACGGTGCTGTCCACAGAAAAATGAGGGGCCTCTATTACACGACTGGATTTGGGTGAATAAGCGATGATGGGTAAAGGCTGAAATCCTTTCGCCCCGAAAACACCGGCGTCATGAGTCATCCATTTTTCGCAGATGACAATGTCGCCAATCTGAAGTTTGCTATCAACTGCTCCTGCGGCGCCAGTTACAATGATACCTGTAGGAAGAAACTCATCGATGAATTTTTGTGTGCTCATCGCTGCATTAGTTAATCCTATGCCCGCTTCAGCCAGGATCACATCGATTCCCGCCATTTTTCCGATCGTCACCGATCGTCCCATGATCTTCTGAGTCTGCTCATCTGACATGTTTTCCTTCAGGAATTGGCCTTCAGGCTCAACAGCGTACAGGATGAGATAAAGTGATGATGACTGGCTGTGAGCTTGGCTGATATTCAGCAAAGAAAAAACACAATACAGCACGAAGCACAAAGTCAAAACTACGCGTCGAGAATTTCTCTTGATTGAAATCTTTCCTTTCATCACACCCTCCAAGGCCCATTGATGTGTGATTTTCCGCTTAGATTGTGGGCTGTTTTTGTTCTCCTTTTTCTCTCTGGAGAGTTTTAAAAATCGGCAAAGTAAGACGGTTTCATCTTCTCCCTTTTCGATCTGGAGATTATTTTTAGATAAAAAAAGGTGAACGGCCCGCTTAATCAGGTCAGAGCGCTACGGATTATCCGCATTTCTGCTTAAAGCAAGATCTGACGCTTCGGAACAAAGACCTGGAACCGATACTTGATCTTGAAGCTGAACCGTTCACCAATAAAAATTTAAGAAAACAACATCCAACTGTCAAGCAGAAAAACACCTGATCAATTTTCATTCAGGTTCCAATGCCATTTCAAGCCTATCTCTCGGACTGCAGAATTCCACTTTTTTAGGATTGAAATCATCAGGTCTCCAATCTCCCAACCAGCTGAGCAGTTCTTCATCGTCCTTCTTTTTCAGCACTTCGATACACCGGTAGTAACCAGGTATACCGCCGCAATCTTCGGGAGGCCCTGCAAGCTCTCCTTCGATACAGATGGGATATCTCACCCGAACATGTTTTGGAATAATATCTTCCAGTATCACTTCATGTTCCCAACCATCACCGTAGTCGTAGTGGTAAAGGACGCTATCGTTTACATGTGTTAAAAACCTCTTCATCCGAACCTCTGTCGTAAGCAGTAATTCCTTTCCTCTATCCATGATATCATCAAGAGCAAAAGGACATTCGATGCGAAGCGGCTCTTCACCCTCGTTATCGGTCGGGATTTCAAAATCGTGCAGATGATAATCCATCCAACCCATCGCGTCTTGAATGGCGACGTGCAAATCATAAAACGTATAGCTCTCAGGAACTTGAATCCGGCGCCACACCGGAGGATCCGTATCAAGCAGAGTTATTTTGAACTGATATACATTCTTAAATGACCTTTTTCTCGGAAGGGTAATCGTTATTTCGTTTTCATCATTCATGCCCAAACTCCGTCGTTAGTCTACATGATTTCAGATTATAACATATCTAAAGGAGTCACTTTTGGCTCCAATATCAAATTAATTGTAACAGAATTAAAGCAATTTAAAGATAATAATGCTACAAAGTCAACCTTGAGAGGACGCCTCGTATCTCCTCCAAAGTTGACTCAGAGTCATCGATCTGCCCTCTGGATGGAACCAAAACTGGACAAATATCGTACACACTAATGAAGATAATCAGTTTACCGTCCGGAGAAGTTTGTATAAAAAAACCACATAGAAACGCAAGAAGTGGTAACTAACAAAAAGGACATCTCAGTTTGAAAGAAAGGGATTTCAAAAATGATTAAAAATCCAGCAAAATTTTGGACTTTACTCTTAATTGCCGCCATAATATCCGCCATCGTATCTTTTTTTACGACAGCCTTTGGTCTCTTGTATTACATTTCTTTCATACTGGCCCTTCCTTTGGCGCTGGCGGTTCAGATGGGCCTTTTTGGATTAGCCTGGCTGATCGGATTCGGCCATAAACGTATTCGTGCTCTCATGATCGCGCTTTATCTGGTGACTATGATCTTCTCGGTAACCTTCAGCTATGTATTCTTGCAGAGTGAGCTTGTCGAAAAGGTGAAGCCGGTAGAGGCCCAGAGGAAGCTCTTTGACGATATTCGAGACAAGGTGACCTCCTTCGGTAACATCCTGCATGAAGGAGTTAATGAGGGTGAATTTCTCTCGACAAAACTTCGAATGTGGCTCGACGCCGAAGAAGAAAAGGGCTGGGCAACGAAAACCTGCGAAGAGGAAACACATTGTTATCTCCAAGATGTGTGCAGCCGGGTCAGAGGAAAAATCGAGCTGTGGGAAAAAAAATTCGGCCGCCCCTACCGAGAAGGGCCTGGTCGAGAGCTCATCCATGGTTCACTCAACGAGGAACATAAGGCGGTCGTTCAAATTCATAATCGTCTCCAGGAATTCAGGGATAATATCTGGTCACAAAGTGACATTCTCTCTGAAGGGCTCAGTAATCGTGATCGGCTGACGAAACTCGATCAGCTCATCGCCAGTATTCCCAAAAAAGACCTTAAAGCTGTTCTCTGTCGAGAGGTACTCCTCCCCGCCTCTCCCCAGTACGAAGACTTTGCGAGGGATAGCGCTCTGAGAGAAGAAAAACAGCTGTATGCCTTCAACGATCTGATGGACATCTTGAGTGGAGGTCGTGGTGTCAGGCGCAGTGACTACCCGACTATTTTTGCCCTGGGGCTTGCGATTTTCATCGATCTCTTCGTCCTCCTCGTCGCCATCGGTGCTGCACTTATTGACTACAGGAGAGAAGATTCTTTCCTTCCTGATACAGAAAAGATCGCTTCGGAGTGGGATGCACGACATAAAAAAGATATCTCAGACTGGATAGAAGGAGCTCTCCTCGGTGAGATCCGTGATGAAGCTCAGAAGATGGCTTTCGCACGAGAAGTCCTCAAAACAATCATATTTAATCGCGAAGGGAAGAATGTCCTGATTCCCTTGAACGACGAACAGTATCGACTTGGAGTGATGCTTGTCAAATCAAAGGCAGCCACCACAAGTCAGACGAAAATTGAGGGAGGGGAAAAAACTGTCTTTGAACTGGAAGATTGGGTTTATCTTGCCCTGACTCGTTACGTGCGTTCAGCAGAGGAGAGTTAAGGAAATTTATTCGAGTTTCTGGGAGATGATCCTTAATTACTTCACACCATCTTGCCTAAATTTCTGATTATTTGCTGTGTTACGAGTATAAATGTTAGACTTTCGGGTTGGCGTAGCAGTAGAGGCAAGAGTGGGGGCATGACTGGGTATAGCTTCCGATATCCACTGAATCTGTGCAGCGGCATTGGACCCGCTGGCTCTTGTCTTTTCGAAATGAGACAAGCTCATTCTGGGGATGAAGCTTTTGGAGCAGATGTCCATCGATACAGGCTGAGGGTGAAACGCCAGGAATCTCAGCCAGAAAATCCTGGCTGCAGGAGAAGAGGCGTAAGTTCCACACCTCGGCAATTTGGGCAAGTATTTTTGTAGCTTCCTTTTTTTCCTCGAGAGTAGAATCAATGTATGAAAAATCCTGATTTTGTGCCCGTCTCTTGGCCTTATCGTACCACTGAGCAAAGCTGAATCGAACGTCTTTTATTCCTAGATGTGATAACCTGGGTGCTATTTTTTCAAAGAAATGAAGGTTTGTCCTGATCCTATTCCTCTCTCTCCAGTAGACGATTGGATCGAAGCGAAAAGAAATCCTCTCGGGCATTCCTGCGATTTCTATCAGAGGCTCAAGCTGGGAGAGGGCCACATCGGGTGGCGGCACTGTCAATTCTATGAAGCTGCCTCCCAGGCCTGTAATCGTAAAATGGAAATAGAGCTGATCATACTTTCGGAGCAAGTCCCGTAAGTCATAAATGTTATGTATAAGTTTTGAAAAATTTTTAGACCAGAGGACGACTGTATGAACATTCTTTGGACTGAGATCGACCGTATAAGTATGCCCGGATGGGCCGTAAATTCGCGCACTTCTGGCCACGAGGACTGAAGACAGCCATTCCGGAAAAAAGGCTACCAAATCCGTTCGTCTCGAGGCGCTGATGACTCTCTTCATGAGGCCGCCTTGACAGGCCGGGAAATTGACTTTAGTATTTTAGCTGACAACGGAAACAGGAGCAATGTCTATCCTTCGGGCCGAGAATCTTACCAAAAGCTACAACCAGCGCACAGTCGTCAACGGGGTGGACGTCGAGGTTCGGTCAGGGGAGGTNNAGGTCATCGCCCTTCTGGGCCGGAACGGAGCTGGAAAAACGACCACCTTCCAGATGATCGTTGGTTTGGTCAGGCCAGAGGAAGGAAGGATTTTTCTCGATATCACGAATATATCCAAGTTTCCCACCTACCGAAGGGCCGAGGTCGGCATAACCTACCTTCCCCAGGAAGATTCTGTGTTCCTCAAAGCCACGGTGGAAAACAACTTGAAACTCGTCCTCGAGCTTCTGCCTTACACAAAAAAGGAACAAAAAGAGATCGCCGACAGTTTCCTGGATGAGCTCGGACTCAGCGATCTCTCCAAGCAGGAGGCCTACAAGCTCTCCGGAGGAGAGCGGCGCAAGTTGGAAATCTGCCGGTCTCTTCTCCTTAGTCCCAAGTTTCTTCTCCTCGACGAGCCATTCACCGGCATCGATCCCCTGACGATTATCGACCTTCAGAAAATCATGCTGAACCTGAAAGAGAGAGGGATCGGTATCGTCCTCTCAGACCACAATGTCCGAGACACCTTCAAAATCACAGACCGCGCTTATATCATAGATGAAGGAGATATCTTAACCATGGGAAACCCGAAAGAAGTGGCTGCCAACGAACTAGCCAGAGAGAGGTTTCTCGGGAAGGATTTTAGACTTGGAAAAGAGGTTCAATCTATTCCTGGAAGAAGAGATGATCTCCCAGAGTCTCCCCCAGGAACAGATGAAAAAGAAAAAGATAGCAGATCAGAAGAATCCCGTAAAAAATAAGAACGGAGAGGGTTGAGACGGCGATCAACCGAAAAAGCGATACCTCCATAACCCTCGATGCAACCCAAAGGGCAATAAGCCAGAAAGCACCGATAAAGAACACATCGAAGGTCTTCGATTTTATCCAGTTTGTAAACCGCGATGGGGGCTTCCTTCTTAATCTCCTCTCTTCTTTCTCTATCTCCTTATCGAAAGCGATGCTTTGTTTACCCACATCCTCGGGGAGGCCGACTCCAGAATCTTGCACTGCGGCTTCCTCCTCGAGAAGTTTCCTGGTGTCGAATTCAAGATCTTCATCCTCATCGAGAAGCCCCTCCCTGGTTTCGTCCTGAAAAGACGGTATGTCTTCGGCAGGAGTCTCCTTCATTTTTACAGCCCAGGGCGGAATTTCTTCTTCCATTTCTTCATGAATTGGTGGCGACGGGGCTTCTTCTTTTTGGGCGGCTTTTTGTTTTCTTTCCCGTTTTATCGAGTCCAAAAATCTCTCGATCTCCTCTTTTTCTTTTTCGGTCGTGTCAATCTCTTTTTCCAGATCATCCGTGGTAAATGTGAGTTTTTTTTGGGCTGGTTCCTCTTCTTTAGATTTAGGTGACGGCTTTACTTCCTCCTCGGCAAGTTCCTCGAGTTCCTTTTTATCTAGGGCTTCAGGAGCGGTTTCAGGTATAACCTCTTCTGCCTTCTCGATAAAATCAGGAGAAGTGGGAGGGGTCACCAGAGGGGGCCTTCCTAATTCTCGCTCGATGGCTTTTTCTATGGGAAGCTCATCTGTGGGAATTTCTTCTCCCATTTCAGGATAGGGTTCTGGTCCTTCTTTCTTTTCCTCTGTCTTTTTAGGTTTTTCCTCAAGAGGCTCTTGGGGCTCGTCTATCTCATCTTCTGTGCTATCCGCTTTTTCTTTCTTTTCATCCTCATCGGAATTTACTACCCCAGCTTCCTTATCCTCTTCTTCCTCCTCCTTTTCGTCTACGTCCACAATCTTTTCTCCAGGAATATCCTCTTCGATCGCTTCATCCTCAGGAAAAAGCAGCTGGGTGCCGCAGTTAGAGCAGTACTCTAGACTTTCATCGATTATGGCTTTGCAGTAGGGGCACCTTCTAATGGCCATCNNCATCACCCTATTTATATAAAGAAAAAAACCTCTTGTCAATCAGAGAAACCAGTTCTCGGTTGTCAGTTCTCAGTTGTCAGTTTATGATAAGAATTCTTTCTTTACTGTTAACCGATCACTGAAATCTGATAACTAAATTGCTGACGAAAAAGGTGCCTTACCCTCTGTTTGAAAAGAAGCCTATACCCGATTAATCTTTGCTTTCTAATTCGGGAACTTTTTCCTCACTCGTCTTAATGTCAGGGCGGAAGACCAGCCAGACCAGGAGGCTAATCGGCCACTCCAGAAGAAAGACCATAAGGGCAACAATCCAACCTGGTTTGCCACGCTTCTCAGCATCTCTCCAAACCCAGACCAGACTCCAGATGAGTAAACCAAGAATGACAAGCATGGCTGGGATGATGAGGAAAATCCATAATAAAACTTCCATGTTGATTTCCTCCTAAATCTTCACCGTTCTAGAATGATGTTCGAATGAATCAACTCTTATCCACTATATATTACTTCAATAAGCCTCATTTTGTTCAATTAAAAAATTCATTAGAGAAAACCACTTATTTTGTGAATCGCCATGAGGTCACATGTTATCTTTTGGAGAAGACATGGAATCTAGTTTCGTAAAACGCAATTCAATCGAGGGAATACTTATATTTTCGATTTAGAAACTTGAATTCTGTAATATTATAATTTAAAATTATTATATCTATAGAAATAGTATATATTTAGGAGAATTCTATGGTCAAAAACAAAAAATTCCTGATCTTTCTCTTCTGTCTCAACTTTCCTGTTACAATCTACGCTCAGAGCGATACCTACCAGGGCGAAAAACTCTATGATCTCAAATGTGGCCGCTGTCATTTCGCTTATCCCCCTCAAAAATATTCCATGGAAGAATGGAAGACGATCATTAAGGAAATGGGTCCAATGTCAGGCTTGAACGAAGATTCTGAAAAAGCGATCTTGGATTACCTGGAACCGTACGCATCCGAAAGGAAAATCGGAGATCTTCCCACCAGTCCAGCTTTCGGAGGGTATCTGTATTCTGAGTTCTTCTCATCGAACGCCAGCGTCGATACGTTCGACATTCACTACCTCAACCTGAATGTGACCGGTCGAGTCCATGAGCACGTCTCCTACAAAGCTGAATTCGAGTTTGAACACGGCGGAGGCGACTCAGATCCACCATTTGTCGAACAGGCCTTCATCGATGTCTGGTTCAAGTCCAACATGGCTCTAAGAATCGGTGCCATTCTCACCCCGTTCAACCGGTTCGATGACTTTCATGCTCCTTTGGAAAATCTGATGATCACCAGACCCCAGATGTCTAGAGAGATCGGAGTCAGTGCCTGGAAGGATGTGGGCATAAATTTCCACGGGAATATCTTCGTCAATAACGACTTCTATCTGAATTATGATCTTTATGCGATCAATGGGCTGGGGAATGGAAACCGACTCAGAGGGAGCAGGCAGTACAGGGATAATAACGATGCTAAGAGCTTGGGATTCCGCTTGAGCGGAGTCTACGCGGATAGATGGGAAGTGGGAGCGTCTTATTACCGCGGAGCCTGGGATGACGAGAGTGATTACGATTTAGATATGTTTGGTCTCCATTTCTTGGGAAGGATCGGAGACATTAATCTGTATGCAGAGTATGCTCGATCTAGTTCAAAGAATCCAGACCCGATCCTGGAAGGAGAAGCGGATGGATTTTTCATCCAGGCTTCTTACTTATTCCAAGGGAAATTCAGGCCGAGTGTGCGTTTCGGCACTCTCGATTATCTAGATATGGGCAATCTTCTGGGCCGAAAAGCAACCACCTTTGATAGAAAGGTTCTTGCTTTGGGATTCAATTACTACCTGACCAGGGCCATCGTGTTTAAGGTCGAGTATGATTTTTACGTGGAAGGGGATCGCGAACCCGACAAGGACAACGATCTCCTGGCATTCCAGGTAGCTGTCCGGTTTTAGATCCAATCACAAAGAATAGACTGTTTCTTTTGTCTTGATGGAAAATTGACAACAACCCAAAAATAGAATAAAAATAGATAGGCTGGGCGATTAACTCAGTGGAAGAGTGCTACCTTCACACGGTAGAAGTCACAGGTTCAAATCCTGTATCGCCCACCACACCTTTCAGAAGCCGCCTACAAGCTCCCCCCCGATTGGCCAGGGGGGACGCGGGGGGATTAATAAAATAAAACAGAATCTTCGACAGCTCCGGCAATGAAAACCGCCTACCTTTTAAGCCCATCCTAATTCACTAGGAGGGGGGGTGGATAATATCACTAGTTTAGAGTCTTATAGGCGTTTTGGGAATTCTCACAAAACTTCCGCAATTTTTTGATCCAACAAAATGGAGCGTATGAACAAAACTATAACAAAATAAGATTCTGGAAATAAGCTTAGAGCCGCCTAAAACGTCTGTTGTAATCGCGTAACCTGGATTGATGCTTTTTCGGACTAAGCTTTTACATATCTTTGAATCTGGAGAAAAAACGCTAACGAGATGATCGGATGAAGATCAGGCTGATATGCGCGTATGTAGAGGACCAAGGCCATCTTATCCGATACAATACCGAATAGAATGGCACATGCTGTGGCCTCATTCTTATATACCAGACTTTATCCGCATGATTAGGATAAGCAGCCTATTCAAGACGGATGGAGTCAATAGGGTTGGCAGCTGCTGCTTTGAGGGCCTGAAAGTAAACAGTAAGAAATGCAATAAAGACCGACAATCCCACAGCAGTGACAATCATCCAGATCGAAACACCTGTATTGAAGGTAAATCGGGAAAGCCAGTATTTCTGGAGTATTATGATAGACGCAGGTACAGCTATAATATTAGCTAAGATCACCCATATGAGGAATTCTGCGGTGAGATTTTTAATGATACTGGGCACACTAGCTCCGAGAATTTTACGGATGCCGATTTCCCTGAACCGTTTCTGGACGGTATAAGAAGCAAGCCCGTACAATCCTAGACATGCAATAACTACCGCCAGTAGAGCAAACAGAGAAAATAACAGGCTGGTTTTCTCTTCAGATAAATACATCGCATTAAACGCTTCATCCACAAAAAAATAACGGAACTCTCGGCCAGGCTCGAATTTGGTCCATGTTTGTTTTACGAATTCGATGCTATCCCGGGTATTATTCTCAGATAAACGTAGCTCGACAAATGCAAATCCCTCTTTCTGATTCATTATGACGAGTGGGCCGATCGCATCTCTCATAGAAAGGTAATGGAAGTCTTGCACAACGCCGACAATATGCCCTTTCCGGACCGTCATGAATTCCAGTTCTTTCCCGACAGCTTCATAAGGAGTCCACCCCATCTTTTGCGCAGCAGTTTCATTAATAATAAAGGCATCATTAGAGTCCGAAAGGATCTCTTTAGAAAAATCACGGCCTGCTACTGTCTTTAGCCCCAGAGTCCTTAAATATCCAAAATCACTGCGAACAACATGCATGCCATGAGACTGAGACGAATCGCTCCCTTCGGGGACAAAAAACCGAAATTCACCGATTCGACTTGGAACTCCTGTTGAAACGGAAACATCGCTGATATTCGGATGCATCTGTAAGGCATTCATCACGGGATCGGGATTCCGACTCACCGGACCTGTTTGGATGTTTATGACTATGATCCTGTCTTGAGGAAAACCGAGGTCTTTGTTTTTCATATACGCGATCTGGTCAAGAATAACACCTGTTCCGATGATCAGCATCACAGAGAGCGTGAACTGAGTGACGACAAGAGTTTTCCTCAGGACAGGACTCTTCATCCCCTGGCTTACTGAACCCCGGAGAATTCTATCCGGTTCGAAACGGGACAGAAAAAATGCGGGATAGCTGCCCGCAATTATTCCGGCAAACGCAATTATACAAAATAATCCAAAAACCAGGGACTCCCTACCGAACGAGTTTAAGGTCAGTGCTTTCCCTGTCATTGTATTAAAGATAGGAAGTGCTAGAATCGAAATCCCTAAAGCGACCAAAAGACTGACGAGAGAGAAGAGTATTGATTCGAATAAAAACTGAAATATCAGTTTTTCTCTGTTGGCACCGAATAATTTCCTCAGTCCTACTTCCCTGGCTCTGCTTGCGAACCGCGCTGTCGAGAGGTTCATGAAATTCATGCAGGCAATGAGCAGGACAAAGACAGCTACAGCCGAAAAAATGATCACCTGTCTGATGTCACCGTTAATCCCGATCTCGACCTGCCGGTTTGAACGGAGATGAATGTCCGTGACCTTCTGCAGCGGAAATTCAAGCTGGATGCCAACGCTGCGCGAATACTCACCCGTATTTTTTTCCCACACATCCAGTATTTTCCTCTCTACTGAACTCACATCCGCTCCCTCTTTAAGAAGAACATAGGCGCTACCGTTCAGCCTGATCCAGTGCTGCATGGCTTTTTGTCTGTTTTGAGAAAGAGTGATGAAAGGGAGAACATACCGGAAAGAGAAATGGGAATTGGCAGGAGTATCCTCGACGATTCCGGTTACGTAGACTTCTCCGACAGCCTGGAGAGAGAATCGTTTTCCCATCGGATCATCCGAACCAAATAATCTTCTGGCGCTGCTTTCTGTCAATACAACTGAGCCAGGTTTTATGAGTGCATTATGTTTATCACCAGAAATAAACCGATGGGAAAAAACCTCAAAAAACGCGGAATCCACGATAAAGATTCCCATCTCTTCAAACGACTTGTTTTCAACTTTGAGGAGCTGCCGCCGGCCGAATCCGAACACCCGTGTAAAATTTTCGATCTCCGGTATCTCGTCTGAAAAAACAGGAGGTAAAGCCATCGGGCAGAGGGCATAATGATTAAGCGCTCCGTTGAAAATTCCATCAGTCACGACTCGATACAAGCGATCCGAGTTCTCGAAATGATGGTCATAACTCAATTCATCCTGCACGAAAAGCAGGATAAGAATACAGCAGGCCATCCCGACAGCCAATCCTGAAAGGTTGATGAATGAAAATCCCTTTTGACGAGAGTGATTCCTTAAAGCTGATTTTAAGAAGTTCTTTATCATACAGAAATAAGGCCCATGAATATTAAGCGATAAGTTTATCAAACATCCGTAATTTCAGCAAAGGGAAAGCAATCAAAAACAGCAGAATGCCTTGTATAGGTTAAACTTAGGAAAAACGGCTTTCTTTCGATCCAAAAAATCAGCTCTCAATAGAGGTCATCCCTTATAATCTTCCCTTTCTCGTGTTTTTGTGCTTCTTACTCACGGCAGAAGTCACAGGTTCAAATCCTGTATCGCCCACCACCTTTATTATCAACTAGCCTGGATTATTCATAAAATCTGCCGACACACCAAACAACAAATCTCTGAAGGAACACCGATCATCATATGTCGGCATCTTTTCCCCTACTGGCGAGCCGATCTTACCGCATCTACTTTGTGACAGCACAAGAGCGGTGGACGACCACAGCATCTTGCGCTGTGCCTCGTATCTACGGCAACCTCGACTCGTGAATAATCCACGCTAGTTAGCCTTCCTCTTATTTTTCTTTTTTTCTCCAGATATTTTTCAGATCATTGTTTTTTCTCTTTGGCGGGGATTAGGGATAATTTAACAGTCTGTACGCATTCCATTTTGATCCAGACAACAAGATCGTACCGGTTGATCCGCCGGATATGGCCAAAGCGAAAGGCCTTCCCTTGAGGAACCGCCTTCCCATCCACCTGAAGCACGACTTCCCGGTTCCCCCAATTCTCCACGATAAAAGCGGGATTGACAACCGGAGTATCCGAACTGGCCTCCAAACGGAAACGGAGATTCTCTGCTCCAGGATTTTCCGTACTGGATAGCACATAGCAGCGCTGAGTCAGGTCGTAGCGGCCGCTTGTGGCTCCACTATCGACGACCAGCTTGGCTGGCAGCAGCCATGAGCGAGCGAGAGGCACAAGTGACTCGGCTTTTCCTTTCGTGGTTCCGTACATCCAGGCCCACCAGTAGGTCTTTCCTTCGCCTTTGTGAGGCGGCGGACCACCCCAGGCCAGCGAAAAATGGGAGGCCCTATCCGCAGCCTGGCAGTAACGGCCGTCAGACGGCACTTGAGCCACTGGCCAGTGGTTCCACCATGGGAAGTGTGAAAATCCTTTCCTGTGCTCATGGGCAAAAATGGAAAACCGGTTGGTCGTCTCAAAGATTTGAAACGGTTTGTTTTCAGACTTCATGTTGACTCTAACGATCACCGGTCTTTCTTCGGGTTTGCCTCCAAAATGATAATACTTGGCACCCTCCCTGACCTTTGGCGTTTTTTCTTTCCACGCGTAAGTGTGGCTCTGCCCCTTAAGGTTGACCAGAGTCATGGCCGAGAGATCCACTACATCCTCCGGTTTCTGGCCTGGTTGGCAGAGAACGATAACCTCATCAGGATGTAGAGAACGTCCTTCTGAGTGCAGGATGACCTTCCGAATGCCAACCTGGTCAGGATAAAAAGTGTAATACTCATCCACCCAGTCTTCCCATTCGGAAACAGGATTAACTTGAGAATGGTTTTTATTGGCCGAAGTCGGACAGTACCGCCAATGAACGACCACCCGAGCTGGTGTGTTCTCGATAATACGGACATGAGAAAAACGGCAGTGGGGATCGAGCATGTGTTCGATGCACCCGTCCTGGTTGTTAAAGTTTTCGGCACTCTGGTCGGCCATCCACATGTTGTTTTCCATAACCCATGCGGGACCATAGCGAATTCCTCTCCAGAACACAACGCGGACAGGCGAATCGTCGAATTGAACCACGATATCAGGATCAGAAGATACCGGCCATAGTGCATCCCACTCGGGATAATACTGGAGATGCATGTAGGACGCCCCGAAAACTCCCGGACCGGGTGGACCTGACGGCATGATTCGCTGTGGAAGATCGGGTTTGGAGGGAGGGGTGATTGATGAAAGTTTTTCGGCGATTCTTTCGGCTGTCAAGGCCTCGTCATAAATTTGCAGTTCATCCAGAATCCCATCCAAGGAATACCAACAGGCCAGCGTCGCGAATGCCCGGACAGGATGTGAGGGTTCGAGTTTCTGGCGGGCCATCCCTATCCTGATATCTTCGGCCTCGGCTGAGCGAAAACCGGCATTAATCTCCATTTCGGCCGCCTTTTGGCCGTTGACGTAGAGGACAATCCCTTTCCCTCGGCGAAAGGTGGCGGCCACATGAGTCCATGTCTTCAATGGGATTCTCTCTTCTGTTCGGCAGACCTTCCATCCACTGGCGCCAACATGAAGTCCTAGGTTTCCTTCAGGACTGATGCCAAAAAAGAATCCGGCCCGAGGAGAATTGACGATAATATCGTCCGGCCAGCAGACAGTATCCAAGTTGGAGTTCATGCTAACGGTATTTTCTTGGGCAACTATGGGAGCCCAGTTCCAGGGATAGGCCCCCAAGGCGACCCAGGCCTCTACGGTAAAATCCGGCCCCAACTTCGAGAATTGATCCGCTTCCCTGACTATAACCGTCGTGTAGCCGTCCAACACAATTGCCTGGCCTTTTACACCCCGGACCAATCGAAAATTCCCCTTAATCACATCGTCTTTCGCGTTGACGGAATCCCGTACTTTCTTCTCCTCAACCCGATCAAAACTCCATTGGGAGACCAAGGCTCCCTCCTGGCCCCATGCGATATATCTTCCGGCCAGAAGGAGTCCAAGGATCAAAACTAAGGTTCCCCATGTTGTTTTTCGCATTTTAATCTCCTCTTTATGCAAAAAATTTTATTTACTAGCCTGGATTATTCACGAGTCGAGGTTGCTTTAGATGCGAGGCGTCGGTCCATGAAGCTGTGGTTATCCACCGCGATTGGGCCGCAACAAAGCAGATGCAGTGAGATCGACTCGCCCGTAGGGTAGAAGATGCCGACATATAGAGTGAATAAATAGACATAAAAGAAAGTTTGAATCCTGATCTTGAGAAAAACCTGCCTAAAGAGCTCATATCATTGAAAATAATATATAGTGTCGGCATATTTTATGAATAATTCAGGCTAGTTATCACAAGTCTATAAGTACCTTTAGAGTCTCATCACGGTTTTGCTCGATATATTTGTAAACCTTCGGGTAATCTTCGAAGGGAAAATGTTTGCTGATTAGCGGATCGAGCTTGATTTTATCTGACTGGATCAGGTCGATCGCTGTTAAATAATCTTCTTTCTTGTACATCAGCGTTCCGATCATCCGAAGCTCTCTGTCCTGAACCAACCCGATATCCACGGGAGGTTTTTTCCCGAAGACTCCGACAACGATAATGTCCGTGCCCTTTCGGGCCAAACGTATGGCGTCACTGATCGTATCTTCTACACCCACACACTCTAATACAGCGTCCATTTTATCCGTTCCAAACACTTCAGCGACTTTCGTCTCAAGGATATCACGTGAGACATTCACAGTGTGGTTTATCCCACACTTTCTTGCAACCTCCAAACGGAAAGAGCTTATATCCGTTATCAAAACTGATTGGGCCCCCAGGCCTCTAGCCGATTGGGCCGTTAAGTTGCCGATCGGACCAGCCCCTAGAACCAAGATATTCATGGAGGTGATATCTCCCAAACGACCGACTGCATGCACACCAACCGCAACAGGTTCGACCATGGCGCCGTAATCGAAATTCATCCCTTCAGGAAGCTTTACGACCAACTCGTGGTCGACCGGGATATATTCGCGGGCTGCCCCATCTGCCTGGCAGCCTATCACTTTCAAATCATTACAAATATGATAATTCCCATGAGTACAGGGATAACATTGGCCGCACACCAGTTGGGGCCTGACCGTGACTCGATCCCCGATGGACAAGCCAACGACCTCTTCACCTATCTCCACAATCTCACCCGAAAATTCGTGTCCCTGGATGATCGGGCAACTGATGTACGGGTGCTTGCCGTAGTAAGCGTGTATATCTGATCCGCAGATGCCTATCCGCTTGACTTTTATAAGAACCTGGCTTTTATCTACCTCGGGTTTTTCCACCTCTTCCAGAATAACCTTTTCCGGCTCCACCAATCTGGCCTGTCTCATCTTTATCCTCCTCGACAGCTTTGTTTTAAAAGCTCGAAGACTTCATCGAGTGATGCAACCCTTGGATGGCTTTTGTAATCGGGAAGGACCAGAGAGGCCTCAGCGAGAGTTTTAAGCTCATCTTCTGGAATCTTCAGGTCTTCTAAACACATCAGCATGCCAATATTCTTAATAAATTCTTCAATAACCTTACATGTTCTTTCTGTCGCTTTTCTATCATCCATTTGGTTTAAACGCTCGTCGAACAATCGTCCGACTGTGGCGAATTTCTTTGGCGCATGTTGATAGCTGAATCGCAAAATCGCTGGATAGACAACCGCTAGAGCCTCACCATGTTTCACATGAGGATACATTCCCCCTATCGCCATTCCGATTCCATGTGGCAGTGTCACACCAGAATTGGCGATACAGAGACCAGCCAGGGTATCAGCCCAGGCCATCTGTTTTCGTGCCTCGATATCACTGACATTTTCTACAGCTGAAGGCAAGTATTCAGCGATGAGCCGAATCGCCTCCAGAGCCATTAAATCCGTATACATTGAACCGTTGGGGTTGATATAGCTTTCAAAAGCATGGGCAAACACGTCAAAACCCGTAGATGCTGTGATGTGTTTCGGGACCGTTAACATCAATTCAGGGTCCACGATGCTTACCTTGGGATACACAATGGAATTGTAGATGGCTGACTTGTTTTTCTCCGCCGGATTCGTGATAACCGCAACCTGTGTTACATGAGATCCAGTCCCAGAAGTTGTCGTGACTGTGATAACAGGAAGAGTTTTTTCTGTTGGCTGAGTGTCACGAAAAAACAGATAATCCCAGGCCGTTCCCTCATGTGTCGCTTCGACCGCGATGGCTTTGGCGGTATCCATGCTCGATCCTCCACCTAAACCGAGTACAATATCTGCATTGTGGGCCTTTGCTAGCTCTGCCCCTTCACTGACAACGTCCGTTGTCGGATTAGGGATGACATTATCGACATGGGCGACTTCCAGACCGCATCTTATCAAACACTCTTTGACTTTCTTGCGAAGAGGATCGATTTCAGGGGATGGGGGTCCAGTGACAATCAAACAGCGGTTCCCAAAACGTGTCACAACCTCCCCAATCTCATCCACTCTTCCCTGACCGAATCTAATCTCAGTCGGTTGATAATAATTGAATTCTTTCATATTCACTCCTCTTTATCTGTCGATCGTCTAGATTAACGCAACAAATAATACAGAACGATCATGATGATCAGGAGAAAACCAGCCAAAAGCCTGGGGTCACTGAATCTGGTGATCTTCCCTTGAGCAAGGACCTGTAAAGGTTTATTCCAGGTCAGGCCTTCGATACTCTGTGGATCTGGCTTTGGTGTCATCAAACTCACTAAAACAAAGATCAGGCTGCACAGACAAAACATCCACCATGCCTGCATCATGAAAGGAATTCCCCAACCGTCTGTGATGATCTTTTCTTCGCCGATAACAGGCAAGTCTATCAGAAAAGATAAAGCCCCCAGTGAAAACCCGATAATCAACGTGGTTAATGCTGCCTGCTTTGTCCCTCGCCGCCAGAAAATCCCCCAAAGAAAGACCGTTGTAATCGGGGGAGCCAGATGAGCCGCTATGGCATTTATGGCCTCGAATATGCTGGAATACCTTCCTCCTTGGGTAGACCAGGCCATAGCAAGTATCATGACAATAACAGCGCTGATCCGGCCGATTCTGACCTGCTTTTCATCCGAAATCGAAGGTTTGAAACGCTTCACGATATCCACGGCAACCAAAGTTGCGGAACTGTTGAGGGCAGCAGCGATGGTGCTCATCAGAGCGGCCAGCAATCCTGCCGAAATCAATCCTTTGAGTCCGGTGGGAATGAGTTGGTTGATCAACACCGGAAGGGCCTGGTTGCTATCGGCACCGATGATATCTTTGAAAAGAACATACCCAATCACCCCAGGAAAAACCATGATGAAGACCGGCAATATTTTTAACAGCCCGGCAAAAAGAGGGCCGATCTGGGCATCACTTTGAGTTTTTGCACCGAGAACCCTCTGAACAATAGTCTGGTCAGAACACCAATACCAGATTCCAAGTATGGGGTAACCTAAAAAGACGGCATACCATGCAAGGCCAGCAGAATTATCTGTATGAAGCATACTGAGTTGCTCGGGTTTTACCGCAGCCTTCAACTGAGACAGATTATGGATGCCTTGATCAGGGAGCGCAAAGATGGCGAATAAAGTCACAGAAACGGCTCCAAGAACAAGAATCGCTGTCTGAATCGTCTCTGTGACGACCACGGCCTTAAGACCACCCAGTACAGTATAAATGGCTGTTACCACGGAGATGATGAATATGGATGTCACGACATCGATTCCGAAAAACTGCTTGAAAACCGCCGCGCCTGCATAGAGGCTCATTCCGATATGGATGAAAAGAGCCGCCACAATGGCCATGAATGCCAGGATCATCCGAGATCCGGGACTGAAGCGCCTTTCCAAGAATTCAGGAAGTGTGGAAATCCGGCTCTTGAAATAAAACGGTGCAAAAACGAGGCCAAGGAGAATCAGAGTGAATGTGGCCATCCATTCGAAATTCCCCCAGACCAGCCCCTCGTTGTATCCGGATGCCGCCAGGCCTACAAGATGAATAGTGGAAATATTCGAGGCAAAAAGCGCTGCTCCAACCATACCCCAGCGCAACGATCTTCCGGCCAGAAAATATCCCTGGCTGGTCAATCTCATTTTCCGGACAGACAGGACTCCGATGACCAGAATGCCCATTAAATAGCTGACAATAATGATCAGATCTAAAACAGGTATTGCCAATTCAGAACCAAACAACGGTTACAAGCTCCATCCTTCCCTGTACTTGCGGTGAAGGAACTGATCCGCTTCTGGATGGTTTGGAAATCTCATATTCTCGGAATCCCAATAGAGCTTGGCTCCAGTCCGAATCGCCACATTCCCGAGCAGGACTGTCTCTGTCATGGGACCCGCATAGTCGAAATTGGATGCGGCCGGCTCACCCCCCTTACAGGAAGCAATCCATTCTTTATAGTGCCCTACAGAACGAGGCAGAGTCTTCGGGGGGCGTATGTATTCCTGCATCCGTTGTTCAGGCCAGATGCGCAGCCCGTTGGCGCCATGAGACCCGCACAGGATCTTGCCCTTATCACCGACATACAATGCTCCCCCGTAGGTATCGCCCATTTTTATATCATCAGGAAGCTCCTCTGTACGGGGCGGCATCAATCCGCCGTCATACCACGTCAGAGTTAGAGGAGGGAATCCTTCCCGGGCAGGAAATTTATAAGTGACTATGGAAGCCCGTGGATAGGTCTCCGTGTTTTTTGGTTTATCCCAGGTCATCTTATCCGGTACAAATGTAGAATAACTGGCTTCGACGCTGGTCGGAGCTCCCAGTCTCAGTGACCACACGATGTGATCGAAAATATGACAGCCCATGTCTCCCAGACCGCCTGTTCCAAAATCCCACCAACCGCGCCACTTTTGAGGATGATAACATGGGTGGTAAGGACGCGGAGGGGCAGGACCCAGCCACAGATCCCAACTCAAGCTCTCGGGAATAGGTGGCGAATCCAGTGGCCGGCCGATACCCTGGGGCCACACAGGGTGAGGTGTCCAGGCATGAACTTCGGTGACCTCCCCTATGGCTCCATCCCATATCCATTCGCAGAGAATGCGAATGCTTTCCATCGCGTGTCCTTGATTGCCCATCTGAGTGGCGACTCCTGCTTTGCGCGCGGATTCAGCGAGTGTCCGGGCTTCAAAGACAGTGTGTGTCAAGGGTTTTTCACAAAAGACATGCTTACCAAGATGAATGGCTGTCATGGCGGCCACGGCGTGCACATGGTCAGGAGTTCCCACAACAACGGCATCGATATCCTTCTGCTTTTCCAGCATAATTCTGAAATCGCGGTAGCGCGGAGCGTCGGGAAATTTTTTAAATGTTCTCGCGGCTCTCTCCCAATCGACATCGCAGAGGGCCACGATGTTTTCACTCGACATGCGCGAAATATCGCCACCTCCCTGGCCGCCGACACCGATTCCGGCAATGTTTAGCTTATCACTGGGTGCCACATACTTTTTCCCGCCGAGTACACGCCGGGGCAAGATCATCAAAGAAGATGCTGCCACAGCGGAAAGGTTTAAAAACTTACGTCGAGAAATTCCCTTCATGTTATTTTTCCTTTTTTGATTCAGGTTTTAAATAATTTTAAAATCCGGACAGATCTTTAATCAACATTTTTTCTCAGCTTATCCAAACAGCAGGCAAAACTCAAGATTTAAGATTCTTCGATAAATCCGTCAAATTTAGTTTTTTCCCCTCCGGACTTTTCCGAAAAAGAAAGCTTTTGAGTAAACCCTGAACTGTCTGATATAACGCCATTCCATCCACAGAACAGGAATCTAATGAAAGGCCAAACTCGAAGAAAGTTCTTATTCAAATTTCCCAGGGTAAATCAAATATGACGTAAAATATCTAACGCCCTTTTTAAGACTAAATATTCAAATTGTAATCTGAGAGAAAAAGGATTATATTGCCGATGATGAGGATTGGCCGCAGGGATTTCTTAAGAATGGCTCTGGCTGGGAGCGCTGGAACCGCTCTCTCCTCGCTTTGTTATTTTCAGGCCTGTCGAGGTGTTTCAAAACCTCCCAATATTGTCATCTTTCTGGCTGATGACCTGGGCTATGGGGACTTGGGCTGCTATGGAAATCCGATCAACCGGACTCCGAACATAGACCGTTTTGCCTCAGAAGGAATTCGCTTTACCGATTTCCATGCAGCCGGAACGGTCTGTTCACCGGCCCGGGCATCGCTTCTCACTGGCCGCCATCCCTACAGACTTGGTTTTTACTACCTCCTGGGAGGAGGAGCCCACTTGAAGCGCGAAGAGTTAACCATTTCTACGCTCCTCAAACAATCTGGATATGAGACCTGTTTTGCAGGAAAATGGCATCTGACCGACTTTGACAGTCCGGAAAAAGAACAGCCCGATCCCAACGATCACGGCTTCGATCACTGGTTCGGAACGGTTCTTAATGCCTTCGATGGCCCCGAAAATCCAGGGAAATTTTACCGCAATGGAAAACCGGTAGGACAGATTTCCGGCTGGTACTGCGACGCCATCGTGGAAGAGGCCACAGACTGGCTCAAAAAAAGAAAGGACAAGAATAGACCTTTTTTTCTTCTACTCTGCAGCCATGAACCTCATACGCCAATCGCTCCTCCAGAGCACCTTTCAGATGTGTTCGACAACGATACAGTCGAACGTCTGGAGAATAAAATCGAGTACGGTGGTGTCCCGCGACCGAAAAATAAGGACATTGAAGCCAATAAAAAATTCTATTACGGAACGGTTACTCAATTAGACGCTGCATTTGGACGCCTCATGCAGAATTTGGATGAACAAGGGCTCCGGGAAAAAACTCTCGTTCTTTTCACCAGCGACAACGGTCCGGAATATCCCGTTAACTTCATGGAGTCCCATGGACGTTGGGACGATCCCATCAGGGACCGCTGTTTTGGTACCCCTGGACCTCTGCGGGGAATGAAGCGCTTTACCTACGAAGGAGGACATCGTGTTCCGGGGATCGCCCGGTGGCCCCTCCGTATACCAGCAGGAGAAGAGAGCGATGCTCTTATCAACGGCACAGATCTCTTGCCTACTCTCTGCGATCTGGCCGGGATATCCGTTCCGATCGATCGAACTATCGACGGTGAAAGCGTGACATCCGCCCTAAAGGGGAGGCCTTTCAGCAGAAAAAAACCGGTTTGCTGGAACGCTCCCGTACATGAGTATGAATTCGTGCCGTCAATGACGATGAGAGAAAAAGATTTCGTTCTAGTCGCCTGGTTTAACGACAAGGAGCCTGATTTACTTTGGATGGACTGGATAAAGACTGCGCGTCCCGAAAGATACGAGTTGTATAATCTAAGCCAAGATACAGGTCAGGCCGAAAATCTTTCTGGACGGATGCCCCATAAGGTCGAAGAGCTTGCTGCAAAAATGGACATCCTCTGGCGTGATATTCAGAAAGAAGCTCCTGTATGGCCGGAATGGAAAGCTAAATAAGATGAAAAATCAGACGAGAAGAAACTTTCTGAGGTCCATCGGGGCCGCTGCCGTATCTGTAGGATCCTTGTCAGTTCTGTCTGGTCTCGGTTTGACTCGGTGTTCTGCAGGCAGGAAGAAAAAGCCGAATGTGATTCTGGTCATGACTGATGACCAGGGGTATGGCGACATCGGGGCGCATGGAAATCCCTACGTCAAGACATCGGCCCTGGATCAATTGTTTCGGGAAAGCATGCGACTTGATAATTTTCATGTCGATCCTTGCTGTTCGCCATCACGCGCCTCATTGCTGACCGGACAGTATTCGGCTCGATCGGGAGTGTGGCACACCATCGGAGGTCGATCTTTGCTGCGGAAAGATAAACTCACGATGGCAGACTTTTTCCAGTCATCCGGCTACAAAACAGGTATCTTCGGCAAGTGGCATCTTGGCGACAACTATCCCTTCAGGCCGCAGGATCGAGGATTCGAGGAGGTTTTGGTCCATAAAAGCGGTGTCGTCGGAAACAGATGGGATCACTGGGGAAACGATTACTATGACGACACTTATTACAGAAACGGCAAGCCTGAAAAATTCCAGGGCTATTGCAACACAGTCTGGTTCGACGAAGCCATTAAATTCATTAAGAAAAACCATAAAAATCCATTTTTCCTATTTTTGTCAACCAATATTCCCCATGCGCCGCTCCTTGTCGATGAAAAGTATTCAAAACCGTACCGATCCGGAGTTTCAGACAGGCTCGCCAATTACTACGGAATGATATCCGTGTTCGATGAAGACATGAAACGGCTGCTCGCAGAACTTGAAGCGCTCAAACTGAAAGACAATACAATACTCATTTTTATGTCTGACAATGGTCCCTGTCCCTGGTATGGAGGTATAAAGATCGATGAAAATGGTTTCGTCGAGGAAGGTTACAGCGCAGGGATGAGAGGCGGGAAAATCTGGGGGTATGAAAATGCCCACCGTGTCCCCTGTTTTATTCGCTGGCCCGCAGGCAATATAGGGGGAGGAAGAGAAGTGAAAACTCTCACAGCCCATCTTGACCTGCTGCCGACATTGATCGAAGCCTGTGGATTGAATAAACCTGAAGATGTGAATTTTGACGGCCAAAGCCTGATGCCAGCCCTCTCCGGTCAGGGAGATCAATGGCCTGAACGGACTCTTTTTGTGCATAACCAGAGAACGGATTTCCCTGTTAAATATAAAGATTACCAGGTGCTGACCGAACGCTGGCGTCTTGTCAAGGGGGATAAAGAGGAGCTCTACGACATCAGGACGGATCCCGGCCAAAGAAAAGATGTTGCAGGGCTGTATCCTGAAGTCGTCCAGTCTCTCCACCAGAGATATGAGGAGTGGTGGGAGGATATATCCCAGGGTTTTGACAAGTACGATGAGATTATAATCGGCTCGGATCGGGAAAATCCCGCAACGCTGTATTCCCATGACGCCCACAGTAAAGACAGAAGCAGAATATGGGTTATCAATGTCGAACAGGATGGAGAATACAAGTTCAAATTATCCCGCTGGCCGGAAGAAGCAGATAAGCGGATCTCGGAGAACCGCGATGGCGCTCTCGATTTTGATTGGGATCAGGCCCATCTATTGATCGGAAATACAGGAATTGATGTGGATGCCAAGGCCGATAAAAAAAGTGTGGAATTTATCGTTCACTTGAAGGCTGGAACCACTTGCCTCGAAGCATGGTTCAGTTCAAGCAGTCAGAATAGAAAGCTGGGCGCGGGTTTTGTGTCCGTTAAACGCCTGGGTCCGGAGGATCCGGTTGCTGCTGCCAAGTATGTGGCTTCGGATCCGGATCGGATTTTAAAAGAATAACTTCACGGGATCCCGACTTGTAAAGATCGCTTCCATGTCTATCTTTATATCCATGTCCTGATGACGCGAAGAATAAGAGGGATGGATTACGATAAACTCTATGTCGCTAAATTATCCTGAATTATTCGTGAAATATGCCGACACTATACATTATTTTCAATGATATGAGCTCTTTAGGCAGATTTTTATCATGATCAAGATTCGAACTTCCTTTAATGCTCATTCATTTCTTACACTATTATGTCGGCATCTTTCACCCTTCGGGCGAGCCGATCTCACTGCATCTGCTTTGTTGCGGCCCATTCGCGGTGGTCAACCACAGCTTCATATGCCGACGCCTCGCATCTACAGCAACCTCGACTCGTGAATAATCCAGATTATTTATTGGATGAATTTTTTAGGAAAATAAATGAACTCAAATTTATGCCGTTATCGGTGTTTGCTTCTAAATTCCCCACTCATAAACCTCAAACCCTTTTGTTTGCATGCCTGCAAAAAGCGGTCCATTTTTTCTACGACATCTTGATTGTCCGTTGCCAGGTTTGTCGTTTCATAGGGATCCTTCTCCATGTCGTACAGTTCAAATCTCGGTGTTTTCTGATTGCGCGAGGTCTGCGAGTTTATTTCAATGAGCTTCCATTTTCCACGCCGGATAGAATAATTTCCCAGTTCGGAAACATGGCCGCCGGTGTCGGCGATCAATGCCGGTCGCCGGATCCTTTGGTTTTCATCTCCCAAGATTGCAGGCAATATACTGATGCTGTCCTCGGCAGCATTACCGGGAAGGGAGAAATCCAGGAATTCAGCGAAAGTAGCCATCATATCGGTCAAACTGATCGGAACATCGGAGAGGGCGCCGGGTTCGATATTCCTCGGCCATCGAACAATGAATGGAACCCGATGGCCGCCCTCATAAGCCGAGTTCTTGTATCCCCTGAAGGGTCCGGCAGATTTTTGGCTTTTTGCGCCGCGCCGCGGCCCATTATCACTTGTGAAAATCAAAATGGTGTCATCCAAAACACCTTGGGCTTCTAGGGCCCGGCGGACCTCACCGACACACCAATCGACCAAAGCGTTCATGTCACCACGGGGACCTTCTTTGCTCGCACCGCGAATAAATTCAGGATTAACCCAGGGAATATGAGGAGCTGACAACGCATAATAGAGAAAAAACGGTTTGTTTTGATTTTCTTTTTTATGTGCGTTGATAAAATGTACCGCTTTTTCAGCCAGTTTGACATCCACCTGCTCGAGATCCCAGTCAGGCGTCATAACACCCGGATAGAAACCAGGAAGTTTATGCAATTCCTCAGAAGATTGCATAGAAGGAACGCCCACCCAGGATCTATTTTCAATAAAACAGTACGGGGCATCACTGGTGGAACAGCCGGCTGTTCCAAAAAAGTAATCAAAACCAAGATCACAGGGTCCGCCCACCACATTTTTGCTGAAGTCAACTTCATCTTCGTTCATTGTGAATTGTCGCTTGAATCCCTTTTTTTTCTTCGCACGGTACCATAATCCCAAATGCCATTTTCCCACAAAACCGGTTCGATACCCGGATCGATGCATGAGCTGAGCCCATGTGAGCCGCTCCTGTGGAATGACCGGAGGATCATACGGCATGACCAGTGAGTGCTTCTTGTGTGTTCTCCAGTAGAATCGACCGGTCAAGATTCCGTATCGGGTGGGAGAGCACAAGGCGCAGCCCGAATGGGCATCCGTAAAACGTATCCCTTCTTTTGCTAATCGATTGATGTTTGGAGTAGGGATTAATGATTCAGGGTTGTAAGCTTCAACATCACCCCAGCCCATATCGTCAGCCATAATAAAGACAACGTTGGGCCTTGCGGCAAAGGCTTTATCAAAGGATTTTTTCTTAACCTCATCTCTTTTGAATATATTCGCGGAAAAAGAAATTATCCCAATTTTTTTTAAAAAATCCCGCCTGGTTGATCGATTTAAGAGAGGCATTTCAGAACTCCCTGATTTGTTTTGTCCCACTGCCTTGTATCAATTTGTCCTGCGCTCGTCATTGTACCACTAGGCCGGGAAAATATACATGAGTCCTGCCCGAAAACCTGTTTTTGAGGCCCTTGACTGCTTTGTTCTCTGTCTATTCGATCTGTGAGTTTATCTTGAATTCGACACCTTTTTATTTTTTGAAAGTGCGATGAATTTTGAGTCGTTGATCTCGACGTTAGGTTGGATATCCCTATTTCAGGAAATACATGGGTTGAAAATGGGGAAAGTCGTGATATGCTGAAACAAGGTAAAAAATGAAATTCCTATCTTTGAAAAATCCAAACCGTCTTAAAAATTCTTTTTTATTCGCGGCCTTTATTATCCTTTTGCTCGCATCTTCAGGGTGCACGCAAGGCCCACAGGGAAAAATGGGCAGCAAGGATTTAGCGCAGAATATTCCTGCCTGGTTTAAGGACGGCAAGTTTGGGATGTTTATTCATTGGGGGCCCTATTCCGTACTCGGAGGAGAATGGAAGGGACAGCGAATCGAACAGGGGGATATAGCGGAATGGATCATGCATCGGTTCCAAATTCCCGTTGAGGAATACCGGACGATCGCGGCCATATTCAATCCGACCGGTTTCGATGCCCGGGAATGGGTGTCACTGGCCAAAAAAACCGGGATGAAATATATAATCATTACATCCAAACATCATGACGGCTTCGCCATGTATGATTCAGGGGTCAGCGATTACGATATCGTGGACTACACTCCCTTTAAACGTGATCCTCTGCGAGAGCTGTCTGAAGCCTGTGCCGAGGCTGGTATCAAATTCTGTGTCTATTATTCCCACCGCGAGGATTGGGAGCACCCTTACGCCTATGGGAATTTCTGGGATTTTGATACATCGCAAACCAATCTGGATACAATGGATCATCCGGAGCTGTTCCGCCGCTATCTTGACGATAAGGCCATTCCGCAGTTAAAGGAGTTGCTGACCGGATACGGTCCTCTCGGTATCGTCTGGTTCGATAGGGGGATGTACACCCAGGAGCAAGGCCGGGAATTCGTCGATCTGGTTCACAACCTGCAGCCTGAATGTCTGGTCAACGGCCGGGTTGGCCATTATGACAAGGAGCTCCTGGGAGATTACCAGAGCATGACCGATAACGGTATGCCTATCGGGGGAATCGAGGAATACTGGGAAACCCCGCAAACCTTGAATGAGACATGGGGCTACAGCCAATTCGATCAAAACTGGAAAACCCCCGACGAAGTGATCAGACGTTTGGTCACAATCGTGAGTAAAGGCGGCAATTACCTGTTGAACGTCGGTCCGACAGGCCAGGGGATTATTCCTGATCCCTCGGTCAAAATTTTGAATGGGGTGGGAGATTGGATGCAGAAAAACTCGGAAAGCATCTATGGAACATCGCCATCTCCGTTTCCCTACGAGCTGCCATGGGGATACTGCACGCGAAAGGGCAGTCGACTTTTCCTGCATGTTTTCGACTGGCCCGAGAATGGACAACTGAGTCTAAATGGACTGAATAACAAAATCGAAAAAGCCAACTCCCTTTTGAATCCAAAAGAGGCACTCCCCGTGGACCGAGATGAAGCAGGTAGTATCATAATCGGTCTGCCCTCAGAACCGCCGGATGGCATTAACTCGGTTTTTATTGTTGAAATCGATGGAGATCCCGATATTGACCCTTATATCGTGGAGCAGAACGAAGATGGATCTGTGCTCCTGGACTACCTGTCTGCCTCCACAACAGGAAATGCCCAGAAACGATTCAACAGGCGTGGAGAGTCCGGACATTTTCATATTTCGAAAATGCAGACACCAGAGGACTCTGTGGAGTGGCATGTCCAAATGAACGCAACAGGATCGTATCACATTGACATCACTTATGCCGCAAGACCTGGATGGGAAAACGTTCGTTACATCTTAGAGATGGGGCAGGAAAGGATCGAAGGTACGATTAAATCCACGGAAGGATGGTACGAGTACAAAACCGAAAGGATTGGCCAACTCGCCGTGAAAAAAGCCGGCCGGACCGTGGTTAAAATCTATCCTAAAGACTCACTGGATCACTACCTGATGTATTTCAATAAAATAGAATTGAAGCCGGCCGGGCGCGGTGGTGTTGAGCCTGAAAATTCCGACTGATCTTTCGATTCAACAGCTCGTTTCGGAGAGAAACGGACCTCAATATTGAGGTGTCTCTGATCCCATGGATGATTTTGGCCGGCACCTCAAAATCCTCCGGCCAGAATAAAGCGAAAGAATTCCGGATGTCATTAAGTTAATTATTTCACGATTTAAATTTGACACTCCCCCCATAAATAAATATCCTTATCTCGGATATGAGAAGGGGACGAGTGGCCAATGAATGCCCGAAGTGTCAGATTAATAATCTTGATATAATATTAAATCTCCGTTGAATCATGGATCGCACCAATCGTAGAGTTTTCCTTCAAAATTTAGGCTTGGGAGCTGTTTCGCTGGCCGGACTCTGGAGTTGCCGTCCTTCCAAACCATCGGCCCGTCCCAATATTCTTTTCTGCATTGCTGACGATTGGGGCTGGCCACACGCCGGAGCTTATGGGGATAGGGCTGTAAGGACTCCTGCCTTCGATCGCTTGGCCAGCGAAGGAGTTGTTTTCGAACACGCTTATGTGATGAGTCCCTCCTGCACTCCAAGTAGAAATTCTCTCCTAACAGGTCAACACCACTGGCGGTTGGAGGAAGGCGCAAATCTGTGGTCGACCCTCGATGTCAAGTTTCCAGTTTATCCTCTTTTACTGGAAAAAGCGGGTTACCATGTCGGCTATTGGCGCAAAAGCTGGGGGCCTGGCGATCTCAAAGCAGGCGGCTATATTGACCGTCATCCGGCGGGCACTTTATATCCTGAGGGCTTTGAACAGTTCTTATCAGCCAGGCCTGGGAAGAAACCATTCTGCTTCTGGCTAGGAAGCTCTGATCCGCACCGGCCCTATAAACCTGGCTCGGGGAAGAATTCAGGCATAGATCTGGATACCGTTAAGCTCCCGGGCTTTTATCCGGACCGGCCTGAGATCCGTTCAGATATAGCCGACTATTATTTTGAGGTCCAGCGATTCGATGCGGACTGCTTACAGGCCATTACACTACTGGAGAAGGCCGGTGAAATAAACAACACCATGATCATCATGACCGGGGATAACGGGATGCCCTTCCCCCGTTGTAAAAGCAACCTCTATGAGATGGGAGTACATGTCCCTTTGGCCATTCGATGGGGGGATAAGATCAGACCTGGACGCCGGGTGACCGATTTTGTATCCTTCATTGATTTTGCGCCAACCTTTCTGGAAGCAGCAGGATTGAAGGCGCCTCAATCAATGACTGGCCGCTCTCTGCTGCCGCTTCTGAAATCGTCGAAATCAGGGCAAATAGAAAAGGTGCGTGACCATGTAATTTTTGGTAAGGAACGGCATGTGCCTGCGCAAGGGATTCCAGAGATGGGAGGATACCCCTGCCGGGGGCTTCGAAATCGTCGCTTTCTTTATATCCGAAATTTCGCACCCGACCGCTGGCCAGCCGGTGTTCCAGAAGGGGCAACTCACCCCATAGGTCGTTTTGCAGATTGCGATGATGGTCCGACAAAAGCATTCCTTATGGAAAATCGTAACCATCCAGATTATAAAACATTTTATGAGTTATCTTTTGCCAAACGACCAGCCGAGGAGCTGTATGATCTAGATAAGGATCCTGACCAGCTGAACAACATTGCCAATGATCCGTCTTACGAGCAGATAAGGAAAGAAATGTCAGCTCAACTCACGGCAGAACTCAAAGCCTCGGGAGACCCGAGGGCGACTGGCGCCCCTGTTCTCTTTGACCAGTATCCCTATCGTGCGCGTTATGAGCTGAACACTAACCGTAAATTGTAGTGGGGACATCACGGAAAGACGCCCACCCAGGTATTGCTGAAGTGGAGTACGCCAGGACTTTCAAATTTATCGAGGATAACCGCGACAGGACCATGAAGGTACTGATCGATCTCTGAAATCGGTAGATTCCGGGAAGAGGATGGAACTATCCAATTCGATACTGTTCCTGGCGAAAAGTACATTCTCCGCCCGGTCAGTGCTTCTTTATAAATTTGGGAGAAAAACATGAATCTATTCATGATCATTTTATTAGCTTTCAACTTTTTCTTAGCGCCTCCACACCAGAGTGAGGAAAAAAACCTAAAAGAATGTCGGATTGAGAATCGTTTCATGGTTTTCTCTATCAATCCTTCTGGCTATCTGAACATCGATAATAAGCTTTCAGGTCAAAGCTTTAATCTAAATTCCGAAATTTTTAGCATGATAGTAGAGAGAGATGCTAAGAATGTTCATCTGGAGAGCCGGAAATTCAAGTGTGAATCCATACAAAAGCTGTCATCCAACCGAATAGTAATCTTGTTTGTCGGGCAAATGGCCTGGAGAGGACTCGAAGTTCTTGCGGAGTATACCCTTCCTGAAAATGCCTGGTATGTCCGGAAGAGTATCCAGGTAAAAAACCTTGAAGAGAGCCCGATTCGTATCAAGGATATGGTGGTAGACAGGATCTCCTGGCCTGACTCTGAATCTCTGGCTGAACCGGATAATCCCTTGTTCCTGGAAAATCAGATTTTCTGGGGAATGGAATGGCCGATTGCAGACCCGGTAGTCGATTCGAAAGGATTCGCTTTTAAACATTATCCCGATTTCCTTATCAAACCCGGTGAATCATGGACCTCCAAAACCATGAGTTTTGGAGTTTCCGAACATGGCCGGATTGCTGAGGCTTTTGGTCGCTATATTCTGAGGATCAGGGCCAATCGGGTGGATTTTACTACTCTTTATTTCGACTGGCTCTGTCATGACAATTCAGGTCCGCTTGAATCCGAGATCCTGGCTAATTTTTCAGTCCTTAAAAAAATGAAGGAACTCTATGGCCTTCAATTTGATATCTATAACTCAGATGCCGGACTGGTTGAGTCCATGGGGACCTATTTTCCCCAGTATAAACCCATATTTGATAAACGCTTTCCCAATGGTTTGCAGACTATTGCTGAAGCTTCGGCCGATCTGGGGATGAAGCTTGGTCTATGGATAGGGCCCGACGGATTCGGCGATACTCCGGAAGAGATGGAGGCTCGCAAACAACAGCTGGTCTCATGGGTCCGTGATTTTAATGTAGGGCTGTTCAAATTGGATACGGTGGTTTCATCATTAAGTCATGAAAATAAATATATCCTGGAAAAAAAATATCAGGCCCTTGCCGATGCCCTTTCGGAAATTCGTGTCATCAGACCCGATTTTGTTGCTATTAATCACAGAGTGAACAACTCCCCCTATATGCTGACTATGACCGACTGTATCCTCTGGAAAGGCGAGGAGACCTATATCGATGTCCATATTACCAACTGGGATGCCTGGTTATTCAATCGCGTCTGTTCGGTTCGACGGGATCTCTCCACTACGTTTTACAAGGTCCCTTTCCGTCTGTTTGAAGACCACGGCATCTGCTTCAATAGTTGTGTTGAGCGGTGGGCGGATGATTTTGTAGTTCAGGCCTTCGGAAGGGCTTCGGTGATATCTCCTGAGATGTACGGAACCTTTTTCTTTCTTAAAGATGATGACTATCCCTGGTTGGCCAGATTGATTCAACTGCACAAGCAGTCGCACGAAATTTTAAAAACCTCCTTTTTACTTGAAGACGGAGATATAGCACACAGCGATGGCACTTCCGCAATGCTGGTTCTTCGTAATATGACCTGGGAGAAAATTGAAAAATTTGTTTTTTTGGATAATAGAATCGGATTGAATATTCCAAAGGGGACTCCTCTGGTTTTACGGCAGCGATATCCGTATGAGCGGCATCTTTCAAGAAATGGCGAAAATTATAAAGCAGGAGAGACTGTAAGTTTGGCCCTGGAACCTTTCGAAGTTAAACTTATCCATGTGGATTCTCAGGGAACCGATGATCCTTATATTCAAGGCATAAGTTATGAAATTATTCCTCGTCCTGATGAAAAAAAATTCGATGTGCTTCTTCTAGGCGAGCCCGGTTCTACCTATGATTTAAACTTTAATAATTTCGGGGAGAAAACCTTAACCTGGGAAACCGGAAAAGATGTCCGATTCAGAGATGGCAATCGGCTGAGAATTCATTTTCCGGGTAATCGAGTCGACAGGGATTATTTTTGCAGTCTGGGAGCCTTCAGGGAAATCGATCCCCTACAAGCAGATGGAGCATTTATGGGGGAGTTCGCCAAATTTACTCTCAATGATGACGCCCTGGAAGTCAGGGAAATGCTTGAGCTTAAAAAAACTCCCTCCGTTTATAAAGAGGTAGAGGATTGCCGTAAATATATTTGGGATAAGCTGATACAAACCCACGTATATAACAGGAATGCTTTCGATGACAATTCTGCTACGCGGTGGAGCGATGGTTATGCCATGCGGAGCCCATTTACCGGGACGCCTCGACCATATCGCAGCGAATCATCCCAATGGCGGATTGATATGGGAGAGTCCCTGAGTCTGGGAAAATTGGAGCTGGACATTGTCAGGAGATTAGAAGAGGCAAACATCGAAACTATCGAGCTGTCAAATGACCTGAAAACCTGGATTGAGATCAAAGTAAAAAATTTTCCGGATCTGAACAGATTCCCTTTTTATAAAGAGCTAAGGAGAAGGAGTGGAAACATCCGGATCCATGATGTTGCGGCCGGCGATGGAAAACCGGTCAAGCTGACAGTGGAATTTCCTGGGAATCGAAGCCGTTATATCCGAATCAAAGGAAAAAACTTCAGTGTGTCTGAAATTAGAGGATTCGATACAGCCGGCAGCCAACTCAACAGGTCAAAATGGCATGCGACAAATTTCTTTGGCGCCCAAGCACCTCCCAGCCGGATTCTCCATGCCGTACACACCATCAACCGGTTTTGGCCCGGACAGGAATTAGCGGTTGCGGTTTATGCCGGAGAAGCAAAACTCGATCCTGTGGATGATGTTTATGCGGTGGCTCGTGTGGGAGACCAGATCATGGCTGCTCCCATTCGGGCACCCAGTTATCCCTATCATAACTATGAATGGAATTCCTGGTGGATCAAACGGGAAGGTTTGGAAGGCATGACCTTTCGATTTCCAGTGAAACCGGAATGGACGGGAAAAGAAATCAAAATTTATGTATTGATGTTTGGGGATCGTATTTCCGGAGCTAAAGCAAATCTTCACCTGGTAACACCCATGAAGCCTTTACTTCATCGGGTCCTGCATGTACGGTCTCACGACTGATTCCCTGACAGATTTTTCAGTTTTGGTGTTTGGTTGATCTGTTTCACTTTTCTGGTCATTGACTTCATCGTTTTGGATGTGATACTCGTATTTCAAGATGTCAGGGGATGGAAAATTGTGAAGAATAAGCAACAAGCCCAAAAGGAAATTCATATCTTTATGCGATGAAAACGATGTCGGCAATAAGTGTTGCATTTCTGCTTCTGTGTGGTTTTGATTCCCTCATGGAAAGGAACACTACTGCTTCCTGGGAATATCATGATGAATAATAACATTTCAAGACGCGAGTTTTTCAAACGGAGTATTTATGCCGGGACTGCACTGTCTTTGGCTGTGTCCGGGTGCAAGATGGGAAGGCGAACCGGCAAGCGGGCAGGCAAGCCGAATATTGTCTTTGTGCTTACGGATCAATGGCGGGCCCAGGCCACCGAGTATGCCGGTGACCCTAATGTGAAGACTCCCAATCTGGATGCTTTGGCCTCCCGGAGCATCAACTTCACTAATGCGGTCTCGGTTTGTCCGGTCTGCACTCCTTATCGCGCTTCGCTGATGACGGGCCGGTATCCGCTCAGTACGGGAATGTTCATGAACGATCTCTATCTGCCGAGCGAAGAGCTGTGCATGGCAGAGATATTCAAAAGGGCCGGCTACCAAACGGCCTATATCGGAAAATGGCATCTTGACGGACATGGCCGCGATGTCTTTATCCCCAGGGACCGCCGTCAGGGTTTTGACTACTGGAAGGCGATGGAATGCACCCATGAGTACAACGAATCCTACTATTACGCCGGCGATGACCCAACCAAACGCAAATGGAAAGGTTATGATGCTTATCCCCAAACGCAAGATGCCCAGAAGTACATCCGGGAACATGCAAAAAGCGACAAGCCATTCCTGCTGGTCATGGCCTATGGAAGTCCTCACTTTCCCCATAGCTATGCGCCGGAGGAACTTAAGCAGCAGTATCCGGTGGACTCCATCAAGCTGCGGCCCAATGTACCGGAAGAGATGAAGGATCTGGCCCGGAAAGAAGCGCAAGGGTACTATGCTCACTGTACCGCTCTGGACGGCTGCATCGGGGATCTTTACAAGACTCTGGAAGAAACCGGGATGGCAAAGAATACAATCTTCGTCTTTACCTCCGATCACGGTGAAATGCTCGGGTCGCAGGGGCAACCTCCCAAGCGAAAACAACGTCCCTGGGACGAATCTGTTCGTGTTCCTTTTCTATTGCGCTATCCTGCGGACAGCGGCCGTAAGGGGCTCTCGGTGAAGGCGCCAATCAACACGCCTGACATCTTGCCGACGCTGCTGTCACTTGCTGGAATTGAAGTTCCAGAGACGATAGAAGGAGAGGATCTTTCACGCTTCATTCTGAACAAGAAGTTGGATGAAGATCGGGCCGCTCTGTTCATGAATGTATCCCCCTTTGATTTCCCTAACAGACAAGCATTCAGAGGCATCCGTACCTCACGGTATACCTATGTCCGCAATTCAGACGGCCCGTGGCTGCTGTATGATAACCAGGTTGACCCCTACCAGATGCATAACCTGGTTGGCATGGCTGAATATGCAGGGCTGCAGAAGAAACTGGAGGACAAGCTTCAATCCAAACTCCAACAGACAGGTGATGAATTCCACCCAAGGGAACACTACATGGAGGAATGGGGATATACAGTAAATAGTAATGGCGCTATTCCGTACTTCTTCGAGGGCAAAAAGCCGGAAAATTTCAAGGTGCAGAGCCCCAAGAACAAACCAAAGAAATCCCAGACGAAGAAATCATGAAACCACATATCACTGTACTAACCAGAGCATTAATTGGCCTGATGTTCTTATGTGCGTTTGTCGGTTGTTCAGATGAGAATCTCAAACCGGCTGCCGCTCTCGACGGGAACAACGACTCCAAATTAAAGTCTTTCGATACGGTATCACCGGAAGCATTTATGAATCCTCCTCTGGAAGCGAGGCCGGGGGCGTACTGGTGCTGGCTAAACGGCACTGTTGATCATGAACGGATGACCCGCGAAATGGAAGAGGCCAAGGCACTGGGTATGCGCGGTTTCGAGATCTGGGATATCGGCGTCTACAGGCCAGGCGGCATGGTGCCCGCCGGCCCGGCTTTTCTTGGCGAAGAATCCTTAAAGAGCATCAAACATGCGATGACCGAAGCCAAGAGGCTGGGGCTCGAACTCAATATGATCGCGGCCAGCAGCTGGAACGCCGGCGGCGCATGGGTCAGGAAGTCGGAGGGCAGCAAGAGGCTCGCCAGCAGTTCGCTCGATGTCACAGGACCGAAAAAATTTAAAGGTGTGCTTGAACTACCCTGCGATAAAGAAACCTATTATTCCGACATCTCTGTACTGGCAGTTCCTCAGTCCGAAGACAAAAAACTCGCCTCGCTTGATCTCGGGATAGATCTGACCGGAAACATGGATGAGAAGGGAGTTCTTACCTGGGATGTCCCCGAGGGGAATTGGATGATCCTGCGCTTTGTCTGCCACGGCACAAATCAGCGCCTGATCGTTCCGAGTCCCAATTCTGATGGTCTGCTGATCGACCATCTCAGCGCCGAAGCAACCGAAAGACACATGCTGCACATGATAAACAAACTCGGAGAGGTTGACCCGGGACATAAAATCATAAAGATCATGTCACATGACAGCTATGAACTCGATGCAGCAAACGACTGGACCGAGGATTTTATCGATGAGTTTAAGAAACGCCGTAATTATGATCCCGGTAAATACCTGCCGCTGCTTGAAGGCTGGGCGCTGGATGATCCGGATGTGCAAACCCGCTTCCTGGCCGACTATCACAAAACCGTGGGTGAGCTGGTGGTCGAACGGCATTTCCGCATAAGCCGTGAAGTTCTGAATCGTCACGGCATGGAACTCTGCGCCGAGGCAGGTCACGGCGGCTTTCCCCGGGTTGATCCGATCTGGGCACTGGGTGAATCAGATATCCCACGAGGTGAATTCTGGAACGGTAAGCGTTTCTGGGTGACCAAAGAGGCGGCCAGCGCAGCCCACCTCTATGGACGCCGCTTCGTTGATGCGGAATCCTTCACCGGTTGGCGCCACTGGCTGGACGGTCCGCTGCACTACAAGCAACTCTTTGATGTCGCCCTTTGTGCGGGTCTGAATCGCCTGACTTTTCATACTTTTGCCCACAATCCGCCAGAAGCGGGATTGCCCGGTTACGCTTACCACGCCGGGGAACATTTCAACGCCAATAATACCTGGTGGAAGCAATCCGGCCCGATGCTCCTGTACATGGCCCGTTGTTCCTATATGATGCAGCAAGGCGATTTTGTCGCTGACGTTTGTTTTTACTACGGCGACCAAGCGCCGAACCTCGTGCCTTCCCGCCGGATCGACCCGAACATCAAGCCCCGGTACGCCCTGGACAAATGCCTCCACTGTGGACGTCCGGTACCAATAGACTTTCGACCGCTGGGCAGCGGCTACGACTACGATTATATCGATGCCAACTCGATCATCAATCGCATGACGGTCGATCCCGAAACCGGGCAGCTTATCGTGGGTGATATGAGATACAGGGTGATGGTCCTTCCAAAACACGATCATATCAACCTCGACGTATTGGAACGAATCCGAGATCTCGTGAAACAAGGCGCAACCATAGTCGGGCCGGTTCAGCCGATACACACCCATTCACTGACTGATTACCCTGCGGCCGACCGGGAAGTCGCAAGAATCGGCGTAGAACTCTGGGGAGACGAAAAATCGACCGATCACACAGCCCCCCGCAGCCGGAAGTTTGGCAAAGGCCGAGTATACACGAATATGACATCGCGTCAGGTGCTGGCAGAGATGGGTGTTCAACCTGACTTTACTGTGCTGAAAGGCGGTTCGCAAGAGGGACCGGATCGGGTCGATTACATTCACCGCCGCGCAGATAATGCCGACGTCTATTTCGTCTGCAATGGCGCGAAGGAAACCAAAACGCTGCTCTGCCGGTTCCGTGATGCTGAGGGAAGACCCGAAATCTGGTATCCCGTCTCAGGTGAGATTTGTTCGCCAAAGGCAGTTACCCGCCATCCCGACAACTCCTGCCACATCGAGCTGGAGCTCCCAGCGATCGGATCGGCCTTCGTCGTATTCCGCCGCGATGGTCATCCGCCGAAAAAACCTGCCCCTATTTTCGCTGACACATCAACAGAAAGCACCTCGATCAAAGGGAAATGGGCTGTGAAGTTCCAGCCAGGACGGTTTGCACCCAAATCTGTTGAATGGGACAAACTGATTGACTGGACAAGTTCGGAAGAGCCCGGCATCAAGTATTTTTCAGGCACGGCCATCTACTCCCTCCAGATTGAAATGCCGGAAACCGCTCCCAGAGACTTCTGGCTGGACCTTGGCAACGTATGCGAAGTGGGCGAAGTCAGCATAGACGGGCAGGATCTCGGAACTGTCTGGACCTATCCCTTCCGCGTAAAAGTCCCGGCAATATTGCTCCGCAAAGGCTCTCACCTGCTCGAAGTGAAAGTCACCAACGTTTGGAATAATCGCCTTGTCGGCGACCAGTTCCTTCCCGAAGAAGAGCGCATAACACGCACCAACCTGCAAGGGCAACACTCACAAAGCAGCCCGCTGGTTCCTTCGGGTTTGTTAGGACCGGCAACTCTTCAGCCAGTGAAGCAAAACTGAGATATTGTTTTTTTAGAAATGAAAAATGGTTTGGTTAATTTCAAGCCAAAGGTGTAGATAACCGCTTATCCGGCACCACTGAGTGAACAGATATTGACATTAGTCGAAGGATAAAATGAAATCTCGAATTAATGACTGAGGACACAACAGTGAAGTTAAGAAATATTTTGTACAGTTTGTTATTGATTATCACTATTACAGGCGAAATCAGCTTGGCCAAAGAGGCAGGCGAGGCAAGCCACTCGCCTCGAATCGTGAATATCATAAACTTCATTCGGAAGTGTGAACCTCGAATTGAATGGATAACTGAAGATGTTCTGTACGAGACGGTTGTCGAACAGATAAAAACCATGAAGAAGCATCAACTAAAAGGAACTTTTCTTCTTCAGTATGATGCGCTTATGGATGTCAGGTATCAGAAACTGCTTAAGGGATTGCCCGCAGAGATGTTCGAGATCGGCGCCTGGTGGGAGGTTCCGCAGCCCCTGGTGGAGAATAGCGGTTACCGGTGGCGGGGGAGGTTTCCCTGGGATTGGCATGCTGATGTTGGTTTTGCAACCGGTTACTCGCCGAAAGAGCGAGAGAGGCTGACGGATACATATATGGCCGACTTTAAGAGGGTTTTCGGCTACTATCCGAAATCGGTGGGGTCATGGTTCATTGATGCTCACACATTGCAGTATATGCATGACCGGTACGGTATTGTGGCGTCGTGTAACTGTAAGGACCAGATAGGGACCGATGGATACACCCTGTGGGGCGGC